>Ga0310690_10010757_pt1 | contig 11351 bp, 10 predicted proteins | sample AusTroGonzalo_MG_2_FD_207661 | JGI IMG/M metagenome (GOLD analysis project Ga0310690, IMG submission 207661) | Bovine rumen microbial communities from tropical cattle in Woodstock, Queensland, Australia - Gonzalo_04 (v2) (version 2) | ecosystem: Host-associated > Mammals > Digestive system >...
CCAGCATCGCCAGAAAATGTTTGGGAGAAGCTTCGCTGCATTCGACGATCAGTTCCTGATGCTCTTCGAAAGACAGGCCGCACTTGTCCAGCAATTCTTTCCAACACGGCGTTACGACGATCTGCCAGGCATAGATCATGCACAGTCCGAGAGCCGCAATGCCGATGTCGCGCCAACGCGGAAATCCGATCCCCAGCTTATCCGGCAGGTGCCGGACGGGATGGATCGCCGCGAAGATCGCCAGTATCGCCGCCAGCCCCATAGATTGGATAACGGCCTCCTGAATTATTTCCGGTATCCTGTGGCCGAAACGGCACATTATCGACAGCATCGCCGCTTCGACGCAGATCATGGCTGTCAGCGCCGCGACCAGAAACAGCCACGGTATCTTGGCCCGCCACGGTCTGTCATAGCCGAAGCCGTTGTTTTCCGGTGCGATGCTCATGGATGCGTCACATGTATTTCGCGCCGGTCTTCGGCGCGGTGGATGAGTTCCACGCGGATGGCCGTATCGGGGATGAGCCCGCGTATCCGTTCCGGCCACTCCACCAGCGACACCGCGCTCGGATCGTTCAGAAATTCATCCACGCCGAAGCCCAGCGCGGCGTGTTCGTCGCCGATGCGGTAGAGGTCCATATGGTAGAGACGGCCGCCGTTGTCGAGTTCGTATTCCTGCACGATGGTGTAAGTGGGGCTGGTCACCGGCTCGGTGATGCCGAGCCCCCGGGCGAATCCGCGCGAAAACACCGTCTTGCCCGCGCCGAGGTCGCCGCACAGCAGCACGATGCTGCCGGGGGCGGTTTCGCGCGCCAACTCGGCGCCCAATGCCTCCGTTTCTTCTTCGGAGGCGCTGAAGTAGATCTTTTCAGTGCTCATATCCGGTTCTTTCGATATCGTACTCTTTTCCGTGTTTGTCGAGGATCTGTCCGGCTCCCGGCCGGACTTCGCCGATCCGGGTCAGCGGCGCGAGTTCGCGCAGCCAGCGCTTTTCCATGCCGCTCGGAGCGGTGAACAACAGTTCGTAATCCTCTCCGTCGCCCAATGCTTCCGGGAGCGTCGCTCCGGCGCGGAGCGGCACTTTTTCGGCGTCGAGTATCAGATCGACCTGCGAAGCGCGCGCCAGACGTTCGGCGTCGAGCAGCAGTCCGTCGCTGACATCCAGCATCGCCGTCGCCTTGCCGCGCAGGAACTCCCCCTCGGCGAGACGCGGTCGGAAAGTCAGGTGATGGCGGCTTTCGAAGGAATTTCCGATGCTCCCCGTGACATAAAGACCGTCGCCGGGACGGGCTCCCGAGCGAAGCACCGCCCGACCTGTCGGGATTTCGCCCAGGATCGTCAGCGTGGCGACTTCGGTGTCGGCCTCGAGCCCCGCCAGATCGCCGCCCACCACCGGCAGATCGCAGGTCGCGGCGTATTCGGCGACGCCGCGGCAGAAGCGCAGCACCCATTCGGAGTCGCGCCCTCCGGCCGCCACGGTCAGCAGCGCCCAGCGCGGGGTGCCGCCCATCGCGGCTATATCGCTCAAATTGCGTTTGAGGAGTTTTTCTCCGGCGGCTTCGGGCGGAGTGCCGCCGGTGTAATGGACGTCCCGCGCCAGTTGATCGACTGCCGCCAGAATATCCATCGGGCCTCCGCCGGGAGTCTTGAGTACCGCGCAGTCGTCGCCGGGGCCGGTCGCCACCGAATCGTTCTGCCGCAGTTCCGGCAGCAGTCCGGCCAGTATTTTAAGTTCCTCGATCGCCATGTTTCCATTCCCTGTGGTCGCGGATTTCCGTCACAACGAAAATATACTATGAGTAACGGCTTTTGCAAGGCGCCGACACTTGAAAAGCGACGTCATTTCCGGTATATTATTTTACGGTAACGGCAAAGCCGTTTGACAATCGCGAATTGGAGAGTGGGTCGTGAATACATTTGCCGGAGTGGTTTCGGAAAGACCGGCGGAGCGCGGCATTGCCGAGGTCCGTATGATGCTGCCTGCCGGGACGCATTGCGAAGTGTGTCCGATGGCGGTCTTCGGGGCGGCGGCGGGGCCCGGCGGAGCCATTCCGCTCCGTTTGAAAAGCGGCGATGGCGGCGGTCGGATAATGGCGATCTTTTCCGGGCGTCTGGAAAATGTTGCCGAACTGCGGCGAACGGCGGAAAGACATGGGCGTAATACCATCAGCGGGTCGCCGGAAGAACTCATCATCCACCTTTACGAAATATACGGCAGCGATCTCTTTTCCCGCCTCAAGGGGACGTTCGCCGTGGCGGTCTGCGACAGCGGCAGACGTCGGCTGCTGCTGGGGCGCGACCTCATCGGCGGCGAGCCGTTGTATTACTTCGTCCATCGCGACGTTTTGGCGTTTTCCGGCTGCTTCGGGATATTGAGAAGGCATCCTCTGACCCCGTCCGGGCTCGACCCGTATGCGATCTCCACATTTCTGTCGCTTCAGTACATCCCGGCTCCGGACACCGCGTTTTCCGGGGTGCGCAAGCTGCCGCCGGGGCACCTCCTGGATTTTCATCTGGAGACCGGCACTCCGTCGATCCGCGCTTTCGCCAAATGGAATTTTTCGGTCAAGAGCACCGATATGAGTTTCGCCGCCGCCAAGCGGGAACTGCGCGAAGCCGTGACGGCGGGCGTCGCCGATGCGCTGGCGGAAGAAAGCGCCGGAGTGTTCCTTTCCGGCGGGGTGGATTCCACGATCCTCGCCGCGCTGGCCGCCCGTTGCGGCGGCAAAAAAACGGTGGAGGTCTTCACGGTCGGTTTTACCGATGCCGCTTACGACGAGCGCCGGCTTGCCGAAACGAGCGTCGCTTTCATAAACGGGCAGACCAACGGCGGACTGCACCATAACGTTCGCGAACTTCCGCCGCTGCCGTTGGCATTGGCGCGGGAACTCGCGGCGCGGCACGGCGAACCCTATGCCGACGCCTCCGTGCTGCCGACGTATCTGTTGTGCAAATTCGCGGCGGAGCGGGTCGGCGCGGCGCTGGGCGGCGACGGCGGCGACGAATTTTTTTCCGGCTACGAGCGTTACCGGGCGATGCGCATCGCCGCGCAGTTCGACATTTTTCCCGAAGCGCTGCGGCGGTCGGTTTTCAATTCTTTGGCCGAATGTGTTCCCGACTCCGGCGAACGCACTTTCGGCGGTCGTTTGCGGCGGATGCTCAAATTGTTGAGCGATCCTTCGCGCGGGGCGTATTTCAATCTGCTCGACCGCTGTCCGATGGCGATCAAAAAGAAGCTGCTGGGCGAGCGGCTGCGCGACGCGCTGTGGCGAGACCCCGCCGAGGTCTTCGCCCGGTGGGAGTGGGAGCTTTCCGCCGCCAATCCGGCCGAAAGCTTCGCGGAACTGGACATACACACCTATCTCCCCGGAGACGGCTGCGTAAAATTGAACATCGCGGCGGGAGCTTCCGGCATCGAGGTGATAACGCCGTATCTCGATCCAAGTGTGACGGGGTTGTCCGCAAAACTCCCGGCGGAGTACAAAATGCGCGGCGGCGACCGCAAGCGCATACTCAAGGCGGCGTTTGCCGACATTCTGCCCCCCGATCTGATGCGCCGCCGCAAACGCGGTTTCGGCGTCCCCGTGGCGAATTGGCTGCGCACGTCATGGAAAGACGAGGCGGAAAAGACGCTCTTCGATTCTTCGCTCTGTTCCGGCGGGTTCGTGGTGCGGGAGGAACTGAAAAATATCTGGGACGGGCACCAATCCGGACGCGCCGACTTCAGTTATCTCATTTGGAGTCTGCTCAATCTGGCGTGGTTCTTAGACGGCAATCAAGCGACAATGGATATTCGATAATAGAGGGATTTCGATCATGGAAAAACTGGTCATCGTCGGCAACGGTCCGGCCGGTCTCACCGCCGCAATTTACGCCTCCCGGGCGGAACTTCATCCGGTGGTCTATTCCGGGAGCATGCCCGGCGGGCTGCTGACCATGACCACGACGGTCGAAAACTTCCCCGGCTTCCCCGACGGGGTGGGCGGTTTCGATCTGGTGATGGCGATGCAGGCGCAGGCGGAAAAGTTCGGCGCCCGTATCGAATACGACACCGTGGACCGTTTGGAACTGACCGACGGCGGCGTTCAGAAACTCGTGCTGGAAAGCGGCGACACGGTCGAGACCGAGGCGCTGATCTTCGCCGCCGGAGCTTCGCCCCGTTACCTCGGACTTCCCGCCGAGGAGCGTCTGCGCGGTCACGGCGTTTCCGCCTGTGCGACCTGCGACGGGGCTTTCTACAAGGATGTTCCGGTGGTCGTCGTGGGCGGCGGCGATTCCGCGATGGAAGAGGCGATGTTCCTGACCCGCTTCGCCAGCCGGGTGCATGTGGTGCACCGCCGCGACGAGCTGCGCGCATCCCCGGTGATGGCGGCGCGCGCCAAAAGCAATGAAAAAATCGAATTCCATTGGAGTTGCGCCGTCCGGGACATCCTCGGCGACAAGGAGGTCGAGGGGGTGCTGCTGGAAGACCTCAAGACCGGCGCCCGCTCGGAACTTCCCTGCAGGGGATATTTTTCCGCGTTGGGGCACATCCCCAATACCATGCTCGTCAGGGAGTGGCTCGATACCGACGACAAGGGGTATCTCAAGACCGCCGGCGGCACCTCGCTCACCAAGCTCGCCGGAGTCTTCGTCGCCGGTGACTGCTGCGACCCCCGCTATCGGCAGGCGGTCAACGCTGCCGCTTCCGGATGCCGCGTCGCGATGGATGCGGAAAAGTACCTTGAAGACAAATGACTTCACCATCGTCCGCTCGCCGCGGCGGAAACGCATCGCCTTTTCCGCGACGCCGGAGGGGGAATTGCGGATACTGGCCCCGCTCGGAGTATCGGACGCCGAACTGTTGAAGATAGCGGAGGACAACCGGCCGTTGCTGGAGCGTCTCCGCCGCCGTGCCGCCGCGCGCTTCGATCCGCGTCCGAAGCCCAACTTTACCGAGGGCGAGGAGTTCTTTCTTTGGGGTGTAAAATATCCGCTTCGCTTCAGCCGTCGGGTGACCGCTTTCGACGGGGCGTTCATTCTGCCGGCCGGGACCCCGGAAGAGGTCTTTTCCGCGCTGGAAAAATTTTACCGTACCGCGATCCGCCGCTACGTCGAAAAACGCATCCGCGCCTTTGCGGCGGAAGCAGGATTGAAATTCGACCGCGTCCGCATCTCCGGTGCGGAAACGCGCTGGGGCTCGTGCAGCACCAGCGGCACCATCAGCTTCAGTTGGAAGCTCGCCCAATGTCCGGCGCCGCTGATCGACTATGTGATCTGGCACGAGCTGACGCACTTGGAGGAAATGAACCACTCCGCCTGCTTCTGGCGCAAGCTTGAAGCGCATCTGCCCGGAGCACGGGCGCGCCGCCGCGAACTCCGGGCGTTCGAAAAGCTGTGCCCGATCTTTCCCGACTGACGGTCAGTTTTTCTTGAGACGGTAGGCTCCGCCGGGGGCGTCTTCGACCGTGTATCCGAGCTTGCCGATCTCGGCGCGCAGACGGTCGCTTTCGGCGAAATCCTTGCGTTTTCGGGCATCGGCGCGCTGCTGCGCCAGCGCTTCCACTTCCGCGGGGATGGCCTCCGCCGCCGGTGCGGCATCGACATTCAGCGCGCCGGTGACCCGGTCGAAGTTGCGGAAAGCATCCAGTATGATTTTTGCCCCGGAAGCGGAGAGCCGCCCCTCGTCGGCGAGTTTGTTCGCCTGACGGCTCAAATCGAAGAGCGCCGCCAGCGCGCCGGAAATGTTGATGTCGTCCGCGATCGAAGCGTCGAAGCGCTCTTTCGCCATCGTGACCGCCTCCTGCGCCGGCATGTCGTCGCCGGGAGCGGAGATGCTCTTGAGGCGGCGGAAAAGTTCGTCGAAGCGGTTGAGCGTCTCCCGCGCCTGGGCGAGCATTTCCAGCGTGAAGTTCAGCTTTTTGCGGTAGTGCGCGCCGATCAGCACCCAGCGGATCTCGCGCCCGGTCCACCCCTTGGCCAGCAGATCGCGCAGCGTGTAGAAGTTGCCGAGCGACTTGGACATCTTGGTGCCGTCGACCATCAGGTGTTCGCAGTGCATCCAGTAATTGACCCACTTGTGGCCGCTCGCCGCCTCGCTTTGGGCGATCTCGTCCTCGTGGTGCGGAAACATGTTGTCGATGCCGCCCGTGTGCAGATCGAAGCGGTCGCCCAAATACTTGGAGCTCATCGCGCTGCATTCGATGTGCCAGCCGGGGCGGCCCTTGCCCCACGGGCTGTCCCACGCGACGTCGCCGTCGGCTTCGTCCCACGCCTTCCACAGCGCGAAGTCGGCGACGGAATCCTTGGCGTACTCGTCGGTGTTGATGCGTACCCCGGCGCGCTGGTTGTCGCGGTCGATGTGGGCGAGCTTGCCGTAATCGGGGAATTTGGCGATCGAGAAGTAGATGCATTTATCCTCGGCCTGATACGCGAAGCCCTTGTCCATAAGGACCTGTATCAGCGCGATCATCTCCTTTATGTGGTCGGTCGCGGCGGGGTAGACGGCGGCGGGTTCGATGTTGAGCGTCTTCACATCCTCGAAAAACGCCTGTTTGTACTTCTGCGTGAATTCGCGGAGCGGGATCCCGGCCGCCTTGGAGTCGCGGATGGTCTTGTCGTCGACGTCGGTCAGATTCATCACCTGCTTGACCTTGTACCCGGCGTATTCGAGCGTCCGGCGCAATATGTCCTCGAAAGTGTAGGCCCTGAAGTTGCCGATGTGCGCGTAATTGTAGACGGTGGGGCCGCAGGTGTAAAGCCCGACCTCTTTTGCGTTGATCGGTTCGAACGGGACCACGCGGCGGTCCATCGTGCTGAAAAATTTCAAATCCATATAGAATCCTCTCCTTTGCGGATGTTTTTGTCACAGCCGGGGTAATATAACGCAAACGCCGTTTTTTTCAAGGGCGGGGGAAGGCGGCGCGAATTTATTTGGCGCCGCCATGTTTCTCCTTCCAGAGCTTCACCCGCAACTCGGCGTTGCGGCGGATGTTCCCGGCGAAGAACCAGATGTCGTTCATGTGGAACACGCCTTTGCCCATGAAGCCCCTGGCGTCGTACTCGCTCTCGATCGGCAGATCGACCAGAAGCGCCCCGCGTTCGGTGTCGATGCGCGCGCCGCAGAAGCCGGGCGCGGTGCGGGTGCTGCCGTTGCGGTAGTCGTAGAAGAACGCACCGACGTTTTCCGTTTTGTCCGCCGGAGTTCCATCCGTGCGCCAGTTGAGCGGGTTGATGCAGCAGGTTTTGTTCCCGGTGAAGCGCGGATTGTCGACATCGGGAGCCTGAGTGTTCCAGACGATGACGACGCCGAGGTCCTCCGCCCCGGCGGCGGGGGCGATCCCGCGTTTGGCGAAGTCGGCGGCAATGTCTTCTTGGGAAAGCCGCGGCAAGCCGGGCAGATAGGCGGCGACGAAGCCGCGCTCCGGGCGGACTGCCGCGGTTGCGCGCATCATTTTGTATATGTCCATCGCCCCCTGACTGTGCCCAATGAGGATGTACGGACGACCGTTATTGAAGTGTTTCAGATAATGGCGGAATGCTTCATGTGTGTCGAAGAAACCCGGGAATATCGCATCGGCTTTGCGCCAGTCGCGGTTCGGTTCGAGTTCCTCGAGACAGCGACCGTATTCGAGCTGACGAACGAACGGGGCAAATACCCGCGCCCTGTCGCCGAATATCCCGGTCTGCGCCGTGGCGAAACCGAGCGTTTTTGCGCAAAGTTTAGAATTCCCGTTCCACCTCATCAGCGGTTGTTTTTTATCTGCGAATAGCGTCGGATAGACGTAGAAGACGTCATAGTCGGTGTCGGGCTTTTCAGCTTCGCAGATCACCCAGTTTTCCGGGGATCGGTAATCCGGTTCGCCGGCCGCCCCGAGCATAAACCATAATGACGACAGCAGCAGCGCGAGCATCATTTTGAGTTTCATTGGTCTTGTCCTTTATTTTTAGGTCCGTATTTTTCGCACCACGTTTTCACCCGCAGGTCGATGTTTTCGCGGAGGTCGACCAAAAAGAACCAGATGTCGTGGATGTGCAGCACTCCGCTCCCGGCGAATCTGCGGATCGAATACCGGTCGTCTTTCGGCAGTTTGACGATCAGCGCCCCGCTTCGGCGGTCGATCTTGGCGCCGCAGAAGTTCTTAACTATCCGGGCGCGCTTTTCCATGGTGTCGTAAACCAATGCGCCGCGATGTGCATTAGCCGGGGCGGGGGTCGCGTCCGTGCGCCAGTTGAGCGGATTGATGCAGTAGGTTTTGCGCGTCGTGAAAAACGGGTCTGTCGCCCCTTTGGTCTGGGTGTTCCAGCCGACGATGACGCCCAAATCGTTTTCGCGTAGGGCGGGGCGGATGCCGCGCGGTGCCATGTCCGCGGATATTTCGCGTGCTGTCAGGTGCGGCAGACCGATCAGATAGGCCGCGACGAAACCCCTTTGTACCGCGATCTCCGGCGCTTCGAGCATCATGAGATACAGATCCATCGCCCCCTGACTGTGCCCGAGGAGGATGTAGGGGCGTCCGTTGTTGAAGTGCTTCATATAATAACGGAACGCTTCCAATGCGTCGCTCACGCCGGGCGCGAGCAGAGACGATCTCCGCCAGTCGCTTTCGGAACCGACCACGAACGCGATGTGGGAATAATCGAGCTGGCGTATCGCCGGAGCGAATACCCGCGCATGCGGAACGAGCAATTTTGCCTGTTCGGTCGTGAAATCGAGTACCCGTTTCCTGATGTGCGGGTATTCGTTCATATTCATACGCGGGGCGATGGGATTGAAAAACAGTGTGGGGTAGATGTAGAAGACGTCGAACGCCGCCCCGCTTTTATCCGCTTCGCACATGACCCAGTTTTTCGGGTCGGCGTAATCCGTCGCCATCGCCGCGGCAAAGCCCAGAAACACCGTCAGGATGATGTAAAAAATCCTTTTTACCATTATCGTTTACCCGAAAAGCAGTTTTATCGAAGCGGCGGCGGCGAGAAATTTGACCACCAGCTCGAAAGCCTTTTGGTTCATCTTCTTGAAGATCAGTATTCCGAGCGCCGCCCCCAGTATCAGCACCGGCAGCATGCAGAGATCGAGCAGCAGAGATTGCGCGGTTATCCTGCCGCCCCAGGCGAATATCGGCACCTTGATCCAGTTCAGGATGAGAAAGCACCACGCCGTCGTTCCCATGTACTTGTCTTTCGGGAGCTTCATCGAGAGAAAATATATCGCCGACACCGGTCCGGCGGCGTTGGCGAGCTGGGTGGTCGTCCCCATTAGGATCCCGAAAAACGCGGCGAAAACGCCCCCGGCCGGGATCGCTTCCGGGTGGATACGAGCCTTGATCTCGCCGAGTATCAGCAGAAACAGCACCAATACGCCGATGAGGATCCGTGTCGCCCCGGTGTTTTCCGGCGGGATGATCTTCAGTATGCACTCGCCGACGACCAGCCCGACCAGCGCCCACGGCAGCAGTCGGACGAGGATCTTCCAGTCGGCGTGGCGGCGGAAATAGATCACCGCCATTATGTCGGTAACGGCGAGCATTCCGAGCTGCAGTCCGGTGGAAAGCCTTGCTTCGAAGACGGACGCGAGCATCACCACCGGCAGTATCCCCACTCCGGGGATCGCGGTCTTGTTGATGCCGATGAGGATCGCCGCCGCGACCAGCATCGCCCATTGGACCCACGTTATTTCTCCGAGCAGATTTGACATGATATTTTCTCCCGTCATTGATATACAATATAATTTACATCGGAAACCGCCCCGGTGCAATCGTCGCCCGTTTGATTTGCGGAGCGGCAGGCGTTATATTTTCAATCTGCAGTTATAAGGGGGATTGGCAATGAAGATCCGCAATTGGTTTGGGATATTGTCGGCGCTGCTGTGTTTGACCGCTCTGGCGGCGGAAACGAAGCCGGGGCAGGGGGAGTCGAAGCGCTACAAGGTGCTGGTCATGGGCGATGCCCACTTCGACAGCGCGGAATTTCACAAATCGCCGCCCGCGACCGACGGCAGGAAAAGCGAACGCGAGCGGAATTTCAGGATGTGGAAGAGCAAGTCTCCGGCGCTCTTCGCCGCTGCGGGGAAACGTGCTTCCGCCGAGCATGTGGAATTCGCGGTTCAGCTGGGCGACCTGGTGCAGGGCGACAGCGACGATGCCAAGTTGCAGGGGGCGATGATCGACAAGGGATTTACGACGCTGAAGAAGAATTTTCCCGATATTCCGCTCCTGATCGTCAAGGGCAACCACGACATCCGCACCTTGAAAAAAGGCCGGAACAATGCCGCCGCCAACGCGGCGCTGCTGCCGATCATTTCCAAAGAGCTGAACAAAAAAGTCACGAAAAACACCTGTTATTCATTCATGCGGGGCAGGGATCTTTTCATTGCGATCGACGGCTTCATTCCCGCCAAAAACACCGAGGCGTTTGTCCGCAGGACGCTGGCCGCACACCCCGACACCCGTTATGTTTTCTTCATGACCCATCTGCCGCTGATGCCGGCGTCGACAGGTTCTCCGCTGTGGCTGGTCCCCGGTTGGGATACGATCGCCGACATGCTCGAAAAGCGCAACACTCTGATACTTGCCGCGCATACGCACTCGCCCTCGCTGGCGACCCGCACGACTGACCGGGGCAAACTGACGCAGCTCATCGTGTCGAGTATGGGCAACGCCTGGTCGGGCAAGCGCCGTCACGGCGGACACGGCGACTGGGCGGGGTTTTCCGCCGCGGCGGATAAGGGCATCCTGCGCGCCAAGGACTCGGAAAAAGCGCAGGCGCAGTGGAACGCATGGAAAAAATCCGGCGACTTCACTTTTCGAAGCCTCTTCGGCAACTCCGGATTCGTGGTGCTGGATATCGACGACGAAAAGGTCGTGGCGCGCTATTACACCAGCAGATCCGCCAAGTCGGGCGTGACGCTCGAGCTGCTGAAAAATCGCTGACGCATTTGCTGGGGTCCTCCTTTTTTGCATTGTGTGTGCACAAAAACTTATAAAAAAGGCGAAAAAAGGTTGAAAAGCGGTTTGCAAAGTAGTCTATGGATGCTATATTAAATGATGTTTTGCGCCTGTTGGGCGATCATTTGAGGTCGGCGGCGGGTGCGGGGCTGATAAAAAAAGTTCGAAAAATCTTCGAAATTCGATTTGCAAAGATCGGAAACGATGATATATTAAGAACTCGTTGCCCGCTGAAACGGGCAGGGCTGATTGAAAATTGAATAGTGCGATGTAAACCTTGAAAAATTCTTTTTGAGAGTCGAATCTCAAATAAATTGCTTGAATCGGAATCTCCGATAAAAAGTTTTTTTTACGGAGAGTTTGATCCTGGCTCAGAACGAACGCTGGCGGCATGGATTAGGCATGCAAGTCGAACGAAGCAGCAATGCT
>Ga0310690_10010758_pt1 | contig 11350 bp, 6 predicted proteins | sample AusTroGonzalo_MG_2_FD_207661 | JGI IMG/M metagenome (GOLD analysis project Ga0310690, IMG submission 207661) | Bovine rumen microbial communities from tropical cattle in Woodstock, Queensland, Australia - Gonzalo_04 (v2) (version 2) | ecosystem: Host-associated > Mammals > Digestive system >...
TAGAGTTTCCCCTCGGGGAATGGAGTGGTGCGGTGTTTTGAAAAGCGGCGGCCAGAAGGTGTTTGCGAAAAGGAAGTTTCGACAGGCCGCCGCCTTATAAAATACGACTTGCTACTCCATTCCCGCGCAGCGGGAACCCATACAAAAAAAGGAGACCTTTCGGCCTCCTTTTTCGAAATGTATTCTTGTAAAACTTACTTCACAATGAACTTCATGGTGTTGTCGAAGCCATTGGCTTTCACAGTGACGAAGTAGATCCCGCTGGTCAGCTCGGAAGTGTTGATGCTCGGGCAGTTCATGCCAGTGCTGAGGGTGGTGTTGCTTTCCATGACCTTCTGGCCCATGATGTTGAACACGCTGATGTTCATTTCAGAGGCTTGCGAAGCGTTCACCTCGATGTTCAGCACGTCGGTAGCAGGGTTAGGATACACGCGAACCTCAGTCATCGGGTTGACGGCTTCATGGTTTTCAGCAATGCCCACATATTCGGGTTCAGCAATCACCTTAACAACTTCGATTTCATTGTCAGAAGCCGATTGTTGGGTGGCATTGGAGCCCCAGTAGAAACCAATGGTCATATCAGCCTGGAAACCGAACCAGAACTCGCCGGCGTGGACAGTGTTGGGTGCTGCAACGGTGAAAAGGCAATCGGATGAAGAAAGCATAAAGTCATCGGTAATATCATCAATGAGTTGATCCCAGTAACCATTATCGACATTGCGATAGCTCACATAAATGCTTCTGAAGTAGTAGTTAGGATCTTGTTGTTCACGGCTGATGTTAGGTGCCGAGAAAGCGCAAGCGAGGTTGCCGTAGGGGTCGCATGACAAAGCGGGATGACCCGAAGCACCATAGAACTTGCTGTGATACTCTTCCATGTAGTACTTGTCGTTATCCCATTCGTAACCTTCGTACATCGGGATGTAACCAATCCATTTGGTGGAGTCGGGATGCATTTGGACATAGCCGTCACCAGCAGGCCACCAGAGGCGTGCAGCGTGGTGCGGGTTGCCGTCTTCGGATTGGACGGGACCTTCCTGAGTGTCGTTCCAGTAGAGGATGCCATCAACGGCACGGCCATAATAATAGGAGTAGTAACCAGGTTCGTTCTCCAAAGTGTGGGCCATTTCAAAGGTGTTGAGGGCCACGTGGACAACGCCGTGGTTGTCAATAACGATAGAACCATTCATAGGCATGTAGAGCGTGTCTTCCATACCCCAAGCGGGCTCTTCATCAAATTCTCTTCCTTCGTACGGGTTTTCCCAAACTCTTCTGGCATCCCAGGTCAGACCGTCGTCGGTTGACTTGAACATCCAGACACTGTTGGTGAGGCAGCCTGAATAAAGGAGAGCCACATTGTGGCCGTTGGCGGCCATGCAGTAGTCGTCAGCTGAGAATTGGTTGTGGTCCCAACCCACTTGTTGAAGAGGACCGTAGCTGATAGTCCAACTGTCGATGTCGGCGGGGTTTTCCGAACGCCACATCACAGTCTGGAGGTCGGTTTCATCCGAGCTGATGGAGTGCTGGAGAACAGCGACGGCAACAGCGATTTCATGGTTGTCACCACAGGTGACGATTCTTGGCCAGGTCGGGTATTCTGTTGTGTAAGCATATCCTTCTGGATAGTCCGGAAGGGCGCCGACATACGTCCAGTCACCTTCACCTGCTGTCTCTCTTACGAAGCATTGCATGTGTCCATTGCCGTGGGCAAGGAGAATTTCGCCGTTTTCTTTCCATTGTGCGATGGAAGGCCAACCGGTCTTGAAGGACTCGACGCGCTCATCAGGCATATCGCCCCATTCCTCATCAGCAGCATTGTAGAAGTTGTAACCCGTACCACGGTCAGAAGCCGTCTGGTTAGGTTCATGCGACATGGTTGCAGTAACAGCTACCGAACCGTTAGGCAGTTGGTACATACGGTTGGCAACATACTGGTTCGATTGGAGATCGTAAAAAGTTTGCATAGTGACGTCGTAAGGAAAATCCCTGTTGACGACAACGCTCTCTTGTGTTTGGGGAGCGAATTGGTTGGCGGAAGTCATGCTGATTTCTTTTCCAGCAAGTTCCTTTTGGGCTTTAGCCTGGGCTTGACGGAGGTCATCCTTGGCAACACGTTGTTGTGCGAAAGCACTGAAGCCTAAAGCAAGGCTCAATGAAAGTAAAAGTACTTTTTTCATTTTTCGTGTGTTTTTAGGTTGGTTAATTAGTTAGTTGATAATGTGATTAGTCTAAATTGAGGCTGCAAATTTACGTAAATATTTTCTTTGTTGGACAGATTATTGCGATTTTTTTGTGGTTTTGACAAAATGGAAATGTTGCAAATCTCGTGCCAAGATAATCCGTGAGGTCTCTATGGAAATGGAAATACGATTGGCTTTAAACTGCACAAGAAAAGGTTCCTTTCGGGAATGGAAGCTCAATTGTTATTAAACTGTAAAAGAAAGATTCCCTGCGGGAATGGAAACACGATTGTTATTAAATTGTAAAAGAATAGATTCCCTTCGGGAATGGAAACACAATTGTTATTAAACTGCGGCGGCCCGTAAGATTTTGCGACAAGTAGGCTCTTACAGGCCGCCGCTCTTAAAGCCAGACAATGATGGCTCCATTCCCGCAGGGAACCTCCGTCCGCCGCTTTTAAAGCTAGACAATGATAGCTCCATTCCCGAAGGGAACCTCAGGCCGCCGCTCTTAAAGCCAGACAATGATGCTCCATTCCCGCAGGGAACCTAAACCAAGCCAAACTACTCAATTGCAGGGGAATCTCATAAATCTTTCATCAAATCGTCCATAACTTGTTTTACTCGTTCACTCCATGAAGTTTTGTCGTAAACAAATCCTTTTTCAGTTACCAGTTCTTTCCATTCTGGGTTCTTTTTTTCGATCATTTCGATTTTTGCTTTTCGAGAAAGCCCTTTTATTCTGTTTTCTTCGTCAATGGCTGATTGATAATTGTTGAATTCTTCATAGTAAACGCAGTATTCACAATTATACTTGTCGGTGAAAGAACCTTTATAATAGTGGCTTTTATGCTCTTTTACTCGGCGAATCAAATCGTTTGTGCATCCTGTGTACAAGACCGAATGCGTTTTGTTCGTCATTATGTATGTGTATGCGAATTTCATAGTCAGTAGGTCTTAGTGCGACAAAAATAGTAAAAAATGGATTCCCTTCGGGAATGGAAATGCGATTGTTATTAAACTATAAAAGAATAGATTCCCTTCGGGAATGGAAACACAATTGTTATTAAACTGCGGCGGCCCGTAAGATTTTGCGACAAGTAGGCTCTTACAGGCCGCCGCTTTTAAAGCCAGACAATGATAGCTCCATTCCCGCAGGGAATCTCTGGCCGCCGCTCTTAAAGCCAGACAATGATAGCTCCATTCCCGCAGGGAATCTCTGGCCGCCGCTCTTAAAGCCAGACAATGATGGCTCCATTCCCGCAGGGAACCTCCGGCCGCTGCTCTTAAAACGATACAATAATATCTCCATTCCCGTAGGGAACCTCAAAAAAAACACTTCTCTTGTATAACGAAAGGTTTTTATTTCTACTTTTACACCCTCAAAAATGGATTTTATATGAAAAGATTATTTCTCCCTTTAATGCTGCTTCTCTTCGCAGCTTGCAACCAACAACCCAGGGCCGACTACGTCACTGACGCGGCCCAATACGTGGACCCGTTCATCGGGACGGGCGGCCACGGCCACACTTTCCCAGGCGCCACTGTGCCTTTCGGCATGGTGCAGTTCAGTCCCGACACCCGAATGAACGACTGGGACGGTTGCTCCGGCTACCACACCTCCGACAATACCATCCTCGGCTTCAGCACCACTCACCTCAGCGGCACGGGCTGTTCTGACTATGGAGATTTCCGCTTCATGCCCATCGTGGGTGAAGTAAAACTCGACAAAGGCGATGAAGAAAACACAGCTTCGGGCTATCGTTCAGCGTTCAAACATGAGAACGAAGATGCCAAGGCGGGCTATTATGCTGTGCTGTTAGACGACTACAACACCAAGGTCGAGCTGACCACGGGCGATCGCGTGGGCATGATGCGCTGCACCTTCCCGCAAGGCGCCGAAGCCCATCTGTTCCTTGACATGGTGGAAGGCGTCAACGACGAGTTCGTGTATGAGTCGTGGCTCCAAGTGGAGAACGAGAACGCCATCAGCGGTTTCCGCCGCACCCGCGACTGGGCCAACGAGCAATATCTCTATTTCTATGCCGAGTTCTCGAAGCCTATCGCAAGTTGCAGCATGTTTGAAAACGGTGTCCGTTTAGAGGAAGAACCCAGAGCGCAAGGCGACCGCGTCAAGGCTTATTTCGACTTTGACATGGAAGACGGCCAACCTGTCGTCATGCGTATCGCCATCTCCGCTGTCGATGTGGAAGGCGCAAAAAACAACCTGAAAGCCGAACTCGCCGAAAACGACTTCGACTTCGATGCCTTGAAGCAAAAGGCTTACGACAAATGGAACAAAGAACTGAAACGCTACGAGGTGGCCGACCCCAATGAATCGAACAAGACGGTGTTTTACACGGCACTCTATCACTGCATGATTGCGCCCAACCTCTACAGCGATGCCGATGGACGTTACCGCGCCCATGACCTTCAAGTCTATAAGTCGGAAAGACCTGTTTATACGGTCTTCTCGCTGTGGGACACTTTCCGCAGTCTGCACCCGCTGTTCAGTCTGATGCAACGCGAGCGCACTTTGGATTTCATTAACACCTTTATTAATAAGTACGAGACCAACCCGCATCATTTGCTACCCATTTGGGAGTTGGCCGCCAACGAAACCTATTGCATGATTGGCAACCACGCCATTCCCGTCATCGCCGACGCTTATTTTGCGGGCATCCGCGATTTCGACACAGAGATGGCACTTGAAGCAATGGTCAACTCGTCGAGAATCGATTTCCGTGGCATGGGAGCCTACATGAAATATGGCTACATCCCGATTGAGGTGGAAGGTGAGGCCACTTCCAAGACCCTCGAATATGCCTACGACGATTGGTGCGTGGCTCGCATGGCCGAGGCTATGGGCAAGCAAGACATAGCCGATGAGTTCTACACCCGCGCGCAAGCCTACAAGAACATCTACAACCCTGAGAACCAATTCTTCCAAGGTCGCAGAAATGGTGGCTGGATGAAACCTTTTGACCCTGCACAGGTTAATTTCACGTTGACCGAGGCCAACTCTTACCAATACGGCTTCTTCGTGCCGCAGGACATCAACGGCCACATCGACCTGATGGGCGGCAAAGAAAGCTATGCTGCCAAACTTGACGCCTTGTTCAATGCACCTTCCAACCTGACGGGTCGCGAGCAACCCGACATTACGGGACTCATCGGCCAGTATGCCCATGGCAATGAGCCGAGCCACAACACCGTGTATATGTACAACTTTGTCGGTCAGCCCACCAAGACCCAAAAATACGTGAAACAAGTCATGGACGACTTCTATACCGACCGTCGCGACGGCTATGCTGGTAACGAGGACTGTGGCCAGATGTCGGCTTGGGGCGTGTTCTCCGCCATGGGCTTCTATCCCGCCACGCCCGCTGTGGGTTACTATGTTTTGGGTCTGCCGCGCTTCCAAAATGTAAGATTGACCTTCGAGAACGGCAAGCAATTTGAGGTTATCGCCAAGAATTTGAGCGAACAAAACTGCTATGTGCAGTCGGTCAAGCTGAATGGCAAGGCTTTGGAACGCAGCTACATCACGTTCGAGGAAGTTTACAATGGCGGCACGTTGGAGTTCACCATGACCAACCAGCCTAATTCCACTTGGGCCACACAACCAGAGAATTGTCCCGTGGTGCGCATTGAGAGCGATCCTATCGTCATCGTCCCGACCATCAACACCGATTCTGACACTTTCTTCGATAGTCTCATGGTGAGCATGAGCCATCCCATTGAGGGTGTGCAAATTTACTACACCTTGGACGGCAGCGACCCGACGGAAAACGGGCAACTGTTTGAGCAACCCATTTGCTTGAAGGAGTCCATGATGGTACGTGCTGCCGCCAAGCAAGGCGACCGCTGGAGCCGCGTGATGGATGCCCAATATTATCTCATTGATGCCAACCGCAGTGTGAAGCTTGAGAATATGTATAATGAACAATATTCGGCAGGTGGTGTCAAGGCTTTGATTGACCATCAACGTGGCGGCGAGAACTTCCGCACGGGTTCATGGCAGGGCTACTATGGTGTGGATCTCATCGCCACCATCGATTTGGGTCAGCCCAAGAAAATCAACCGTTTGGCGGGCAGCTTCTTGCAGGAGATTTACTCTTGGATTTGGATGCCGCGCGAGGTGGAATATTTCGTCAGCGACGACGGCAAGAAATTCCGCAGTGTCGGCAAAGTGAAGAACGACATTCCAGAGGATGCCGACGGCGCTTTCATCCAAGAGATGGCGGTGCGTCCGCGCACGAATGCCCGTTACGTGAAAATGGTGGCCAAAACCATCGGCATCTGTCCAGAAGGCCACGTTGGTGCTGGGCAGAAGGCTTGGATCTTCTGTGATGAATTGGTGATAGAGTAGGAGATTCCCCCAGAGGGGAATGGAGTAGGGATCATTTGTTATAATGCGGCGGCTTGAAGCGTTGACAAACTATAAGGAGTTTGAGGCCGCCGCTTTGTAAAACCAAACAAACTCCATTCCCGCAGGGAATCTAAATCTTTAAATTTGAAATCTTTAAATCTTTAAATCCCAAAATATGAAAGAAAGTATCGTAATTCTCGCCGGCGGCGGTCCGGCACCTGGCATCAACACGGTCATCAGCACCGTGGCCAAAACTTTCCTCAAGGACGGTTATCGCGTCCTCGGTCTCAACGACGGCTACAAAAACCTCTTCAAGCCCAATCCCGATGTGGTCGAGATGGACTTCCTCTATGCCGACGCCATCCTGAAACAAGGTGGTTCGGCCCTGAAGATGAGCCGCTACAAACCGAAAAACGAGGAGTTTAACACCGAATTCTTCGTCAAGAACAACATCAAGTTGTTGGTCACTATCGGCGGCGACGACACCGCTTCGACGGCCAACCGCATCTCGAAATTCTTGGCCAGCAGCGGCTTCCCCATCCAGAACATCCATGTGCCCAAGACCATCGATAACGACCTGCCTTTGCCCGATGGCAGCCCGACTTTCGGTTACTATTCTGCCAAGGATGCCGCCGTGCATTTGGTGCAGACCATCTATGAAGATGCCCGCACCAGCGGCAACTGGTTCGTTATCTCGGCCATGGGTCGCGAGGCCGGTCACTTGGCTTTCGGCATGACTTCGGCTTGCCACTGCCCGATGGTCGTAATTCCCGAGATGTTCAACCATGCCAAGGTCACCTTCGATGCCATCATTAATATGGTCGTCAGCTCCATCGTGAAGCGCAAGCTCTTGGGTGTCAATTACGGTGTGGCTATCATCAGCGAAGGTGTGTTCCATTTCATGAGCGACGAGGAAATTGAGAAGTCGGGTGTGGCCTTCACCTACGATGAGCATGGTCACCCTGAACTGGGCAACGTCAGTAAAGCACACATCTTCAACCTGTTGCTGCAACAGAAACTGAAGGCTTTGGGCATCAACGTGAAGAGTCGTCCCGTGGAAATCGGTTACGGCATCCGTTGTGTTGAGCCGAACGGCTACGACTTGACCTATTGCTCGCTGCTGGGTTACGGTGTGAAGAAACTTTTCGACAAGGGTGTAAGTGGCGCAATGGTCACCACCAACCCGAAGGGTGAGATTCTGCCGCTTTACCTGAAGGATGTGGAAGACGAGAACGGAAAGATCAAGCCGCGTTTGGTCAATTTGAGTGGTCCGAAGGCCGAGCTGATTTTCAACGAAGGCTTGCAATACATCGGTCCCGCCGACTATGAAGCTGCGAAGGCCTATCTACCGAATCCTGAAGAGTACGACTTTAAGAAGATTTTGAAGTGGTAAGTCTGTAAAAGACAATATAAAAGGTGCTGCACTGACCGTGTGGCACCTTTTGTGTTACACCTTTTGTGTAACACTTTTTGTGTAATTGGAAAATATTGTTTATTTTTGCAGCGTCAATTAAAATAAACGATGCTATGGACAATCCATTTATTATTAAGAGTTACGAGTCGAAAGAGTTGTTTTGTGACCGTGAGGAGGAACTACAGTTGATGATGCGCAACTGCCTGAATCAAACGGATATGACGCTTGTTTCACAGCGCCGTCTTGGAAAGACTGGTTTGGTTTTTCGTCTTTTTGATGAACTCGCTGAAACACATCCAGAAGTCCATAGTGTTTATCTTGATATATTCGCTTCGCGCAATATTGACGATTTCATTAAACTATTTTCGGAAGCGGCCATACGGTCTTTCCAGCCGAAGACCCCTATTGGAGAGCGCCTTTTGAACTATATCAGGTCGCTCCGTCCCATGGTTTCTTACGACCCACTTACTTCACAGCCGCAATTGCAACTTACTTACCATACCATTCACGAGAAGGAATACACTCTACGAGGCTTGTTTGATTTCCTTGATGGCCAAAATGTCCCGATTATCGTGGCCATAGACGAGTTTCAACAAATACGTGAATATCCAGAGCAAAACATGGAGGCCTTGTTGCGCACTTACATTCAACAGTGCAAGAACATCAATTTCATCTTTAGTGGTAGTAGAAAACACTTGATGACTGACATTTTCGCCAATGAGCGAAAGCCGTTCTATTCGAGTACGGCCTTTGTTTCGTTGGGTAAAATTGCGGAAGAAAGTTACTCAGTGTTCATTAAGAAGCTCTTTAGGAAAGGTGGTCGTAACATTACCGACGAAGCCGTCCAATTCATTTTGAAATGGACGCAAAGGGTAACTTATTACACACAGCAACTTTGCCATGTTATTTTCGCCAACGGCAATATGATGATAGATTTGACTGTAGTGAAATCGGCGTGCGACCAAATCCTGAAGCAGGGCGAAACGGTGTATATTCAATATCGCCAAATGTTGACAGAAAAGCAATGGAATTACTTGATTGCGGTTGCAAAGGAGGGTAATGTTAGGCAAATCACAGCGGCTAATTTTTTGGTCAGGTATCAGATAGGAGGCCCGTCGTCTTCCCGGAAGACGGTTGATTCTCTTGTCAAGATGGGAATGCTTAATGCTGAGGCCACGCTTGAAGGAACTGTTTACTCTGTGGACGATATTTTCTTCTCCCATTGGCTTGAAAGGCTCTGATTTTAGTCCCTTTTTCATCTTTTTTCAGAAAATTTTCCGAAAATCATAGGGACAAAAATCTGTCCCTATAGATTTATCATCATTGAAAACCAATACTTTACAATTGGACAACCAAAAATCATAGGGACAAAACTTTTGGAGGCTCCCAAAACCTCTTGACAAGGCTTTTTTCTGTATATTTTTGCAGCAACAAGCATGGTGCTTCGACGCGCTTTGCGTCATTGCGAGGAGGCACGACGAAGCAATCCATTCGCACAATTCGCGTAATTCGCCGTTATTATCGGTCGGCGAATGAGGCGAATGAAACGAATTTCTGGATTGCTTCACTTCGTTCGCAATGACATGAAACGGCAGAGAAGTCCCGAGTCAAAAATATACAGCCTATGAACGCAAAATTAAAATCCCTAATCCTTTTGGCCGTCATCCTGGGTGCGATGATGACCGCCTGCGACACGCCAGCCAAACGCTACGAGCGTGCGCGTACCTTGTATGAAGAAGGTACTGAACTGCGCGAACAACGCCTTTCCGAGGAAGCCGCCAAACGTTTCCTTCAAGCCCTCGACCTCCTTAGTGCGGACGAGCAAGACGAAAAAACCATCCTTTTGGAAGGCCAACTCAAAGATAACCTCGGCGCAATGTACAACAAGCACGGCCTTTTCGAAGACGCGCTCACGATGCACCGTGAGGCCATCGATTGTTTCCGTCAAGTGAACGACTCCGCCGAAGTGATGACCGCCATGCGCAATTGTGGCCGTGTGGCGAAGTCGATGGAGCAGTTTGCACAAGCCAAACGTTACTACGACACGGCCTTCAGCATTGCCACCTTGTTAGGAGATGAGGCCATGCAGAATGACCTCTATCTCGAAATGGGTCGCGACTATTACCTGCCTACAGGCAATTTCCCCAAGGCCATCGAGTGTGTCACCCATGCCATGCAGGGTGGACTGGAAGGCAACGACCTCGACATTGCCGAAATGACCCTCGGCGTGCTTTATTACTACACCGATGATTACGAGACGGCCAAGACCCACCTCAATGCCGCATTGCGCAGCGAAAGGGCAGGGGTGAGGATGTCCGTTTATCAAACACTCTACGCCATCGCTTACAACGAAGGCAACTACCAACTCGCCACCGACTATCAAGACCAATTCACGCAGAGCCTGTTGCAGGTGGAGAAGGAACACGACAGCGAGAATATGCAACGCCTCAAGGCGGAATACGAGCTGAAAGCCCAAAAGAGCGAGATGGAACTTTTGCTCCGCAACCGCAGTCTGAAGCTTTGGCTCATCATTGCCGCGGCGGTGATTGCCATGCTCGTCATCGCATTGATTGTGAGGAAGAAGGTGAGCGACCACAAACTGGCTGTGGAGCAGTTCCGCAGTCAGGTGGAGCGCGACCAAAACCGCATCCATGAGCTGGTGAGCGACATGGAGACCCTCATTCGTACCAACGACGACCTGCGCCGCGACCATCAGACGCTCTCGCAAAAAGACCTGCTGATGACAAGCAAAATCATGGCTCGCAACAAGATTTACGCCACCGCGCAAGCTCTTGGCGAGCAGGTGACTGCCGACTCGATGAACTTCACTTTCACCGATGCTGACTGGGCCGACTTCATCAGCCTCACCGATTTGGTCTATGATGGCTTCTCACAACGCCTCCTTGAACTCTATCCGAGGCTGGGTACGTGGGATGTGCGCATTTGCTGCCTCTCCAAGAACGGTTTCTCCAATCAGGTGATTTCCATCCTCTTGGACACCCAAACCGAATCCTACTACAAACGCAAGACCCGCATCAAACAGATGAAGATGAACCTTGGCGAAGACACGCGGAGTTTTGAGGAGATTGTGAATGCTGTATAGGCTATCAGCTATCAGCAGTCAGCCATCAGCTTGGTTGCACCTAGGCTGAAAGCTGAAAGCCAATCTTTAAATTTTGAATCTTGAATTTTAAATTCTGAATAAATAATTAACAATCAAAAACATACAACCATGAAAAAGCTAGTATCAATCCTCATCCTTTGCCTTGCTTGCCTCGGTGGCCTTAAGGCACAAAACTATTGGGAATTCATCGACCATTCATCCACTTTGTTGGGTGTGGCACCAGATGGAAGCATCTTTTTCCATCAAGGCAATAGCGGCAT
>Ga0310690_10010760_pt1 | contig 11347 bp, 6 predicted proteins | sample AusTroGonzalo_MG_2_FD_207661 | JGI IMG/M metagenome (GOLD analysis project Ga0310690, IMG submission 207661) | Bovine rumen microbial communities from tropical cattle in Woodstock, Queensland, Australia - Gonzalo_04 (v2) (version 2) | ecosystem: Host-associated > Mammals > Digestive system >...
CCGCGACAACCGACATAAACAAATGATTTGAATTAGCATAAACTAATGGCGCCGCATTTTCAAAGGTCGCAAGCTTATATGCGCCAGAATAAGTACTATCCGTCTTGGATGCGCCAGTGGAAAATACCGTTAGCGGGGTAAAAGACGTTCCCAAATTATTAAAAAATAAATTTGCGTTGGTGGCCGGTAAATCGTTTGTATCATTTGTACCATATGCCGCACCAACAAATTCCGCGAAAGTTGTTTTATAGTCAGTCGCCGCAACGGACAGCAAATCATTTATTGTCTTGGCTTCCGTTTCGTGCAATGGCTCAATCACGTCCAGATTTGCAATTACCGAAACTTTGCTGCGCCCATCCGCCAAATCAAGTTTTCGAACTGCGGCATCCAAAATTGCAGAATAATTTTTATAATCTGTGGCCCCTGCCCCGCCACCGGTACGATAAATCGTCATTTGTCCATTCGGCATAAAACCAAAGAAATCTGCATTTGCATAGCCCGCATCATTACCCCCAACAATCTTTGCCAACATATTATCACTGTCTGATGCCGCAGTATTATGTATCGCCGTTCCAGAACCAGACAAATCGAAACTGGTATCTTCTTCGATTTCTGGCTCGTTGGCACCATCTGGGGTCAGCAAATTATTGTAATACTTGCTGTAAATCGTTTCTGCGCTTGCTGGGCTGGGTGTGCCATCAGTATTTACGCCCGCCCAAACCAAAAACTTATTTTCCAGCGATGTATCATCCGCGGCATTTATTCCGTTCGCGGTTACCAGCGCAACATTCACCGGCCGTCCACCTTGAACATACCATGCCCCATAAGAATATAACCAATCACCATTGGCATCACGCAACGACAAAGGCGCATGACTGGCCGGATTTCGTAAAGTTCTTTGCCCCAAATAGCCCCGCGCAAGTGGCGAATAGCCACGCATCAACAACAAATAGTTATAGTTCAAATTTGGATTATGGTTCATAAGATAAAAATTCTGATACAAAATACTCTCTTCATCAGATGGTGCATAATATGCCAAATTATTCGCATAATTGGCGCTTTCTTGCGCAGCATTCACCATAGATGGACCATACGGCAACGCGCCCGCCGACCACGCAGTGCCACTGGTTGTTGAAGACCCACCACCAGACGACCCGCCGCCCGAAGAACCCCCAGTGGTATTATTATCGTTGTCATGGTCAAATACATCTGTCAATAAAACGACACCACCAATCGCCGCTGCGGCAACCGCCCCAGTCAAAACCATACCTTGAGTTGTAGACAGACCACTAAAAAAACCTCCTGTCTGTTGTGGTGTATTTTTCGCCTTGTATGTCTTTATTTGGGTATCACAAGTGGAAGAATCTGCACCATAAGATTGCAATATTTGTACCGCCGTCATATCATTGTTCATAAGTGCAGTACAAACCAAAGATAAACCAGTTGCATCAACAAAATTGACATTGGCGCCACTGTTGACAAGAATCTGCACTTGACGTGCATTACCGGTACGCGCCGCCGCCAACAATTGCGTCGCCATAGAAAAATCGTCCGCCGCCCGCAACGCCAGCGGCGCAAAACACAATGCAAAAACACTTGTTTTGGCGAAATTCATTCCTACACTCTATGCAGACATTTTAACACAATCCGCCACACCAAGTCTAGGGGAAAAAACAAGTCGGGACTGTTGGTCCCGACGTTTTATACATTCACTTGTTACAAGACTATTTGCTTCTTACAACCAAACTGTCTCTTCTGATGCAGTCGCACGTATCGATTGCACGCAAAGCCTCTGCGGCTTTTTTGACATCGACAATGCTGTCTACAACAGTCTGTCCATCCACATTTCTATAATACACCTTTTGGGTTTTACGTGTCAGATTGCCATAGCAATCAACGATTATAACATCAGCATTTGCCACCTTTGTTTCACTCTTAGTCGGTTTTGGTTCCGATTTTGCTTTTGGCTGTGCTGTTTTCTTCACCACTGGTTTTGCACAAGGAGTGTTGTTTATTACACCATGCGCACCAGTGTTGATATTTTGGTTGACATTAACAACATTATTATTACCGTTTATCGTAACAGTACTTTTGTTCACCACAACAGTATCAGCCTTTGCCTTAGAACCGTATACGGTCTGGTCATTACAATCTGAACAACCTTTGCATCCACGCATCCCAAGCGCAATTATCAACGCACCAACCACAACCGAGCCCGCAAAGACCCATGTTTCTGGATATATTTTTTTTCTGTTTGCCATTTCTTTTCCCTTTTGTTTATATTAGGTTCTTGTTTTACACTTAATATTATAGACAATATTTTATCATTGTCAAGCATATATATATAAATAAGGTTTGCAACAAATGTGTTTTTTTGATAAAATATGCAAGAAGTAGGCAGGGTTTATGAAACATTCAAATCTGTTTTTGACAGTATTTTTTGGCGTAATTCCAACAGTTTGCGCGGCCGCCCCAAAATGTTCCCAGACCAATATTACACGTTGTCTGGATTCCGCCTGCGCGATAAATATAGGCATGAATCCCGCGGCGCGTTGTCAATATTGCGGAACCTCGCTGGCCGGCACCCCACCCAAACAACAAGGGTTAAAAAACATCAGTGTTGGGCAATCTTCCAAGTACGCTCTTACCGACAAAGAATTGGCCATTGCGCCATCTGACCCTGGGAAACGCTATATTTGGGCGACCACAGAATGCATTAAAAAGGTCGGTAATTGCACCGCCGATGATGTTTCAAATATTTACGATAAATTGATAGAACAATCTTGCAAGGCCGCAGGTGCAACCGTTCAAACCGACAAGGCCATAGCAACCGCCACACAAAAACCTTCTGAACTAAAGTGCACACAAACATTGGAAAATTGCATCGAAACAAAATGCGGTCGCCAGTATGAAATGTGTACCCAAGATTCAGATTTAGACAGAATCATTGCAGAATGCGCAACCGCGGCAACTGGCTGTGATGAATACGTCAACAAGGTAAAAAACGAAACCAAAACTGCTCGCAACAAGAGTGTTGCAAATGCACAAACACAACTTAGGGAACTGGTTCAAGACATTCAAACAGAACGCCAAAACAGATGGAACGACGTTGTTTCAAACTGTCAAAAAAAGACGGATTTTACAGAATGCAAAAACACTCTTACGGGCGCCTTTAACGATAAAGTTGCTGAATTACTCTGCGCCCATTACAAAACCGCATGCGACGGCATGACAGGTAATATCAAGGTACCAAAAGGAACAGTTATAAATATACCCTCCACCAACCAAGGCACAAGGTAAAACCACTATGAAACAAGTGTTTAGATTTTTTTATAAATATGCTTGTATCGGCATTATTTCAACACTGCCGGTTGTACTGGATGCAAGCGCAGCGGTGGTAAATCGCCCTACAGCGGAAAATCGCGCGGCGGCGGCACGCGTACAAAATCGCGCAGCCACAATAACTCAGACACCTGCGACAAATTCAAACGATTTGAACACTGAAGAAGAAATCGAAGAAACGCCAGAAGAACCCATTATTGTTGACAATAAATCTACGACATTTGCCAATGCTATGGCGGAAATTTCAAGTCCCAGTTTGCTGAATTCTGACCCTGGTTCGGCAAACGCCATTCAAGAATACATGGATGCATATAATAATTCCAATGGCGGGTCATCGTCAAACAATCCTACACCATCGGGTGCGGCAAATTGTAATAACAGTCTGCGCGCCTGTATGCAAGAAAAATGCGGTGACGATTTTTCCGATTGCGCCACAGACAACACAACAATCTGGGGTTCGAAACTAGATTTATGCCGCAACACAACAAACTGTACAGCGGCGGAATTTGCGGCGCTTGCGCCAGAAATTTTGGCGGATCGTGATGCAAATTTGCGCCTGGCATATTATGAATCTGTTATTGCTTGCGCGGACAACTACACATACTGTGTATCCCTGGCCTGTGACGATACAGAAACTAATTGCCTGTCCAAGGCAGATGAAGACAAGGCGATTTCTGCGTGTGCCAATATTGCCAAAGAGTGCCGCGAACAGGACAGCGGTCTGGCCGCGCGTTTCATGGATGTATTCAGTGAATTACGCACCATCAAAGTTGGACAGGTAAAGAAAGACGAACAGCGTCTGTACGCCCTGCGGAATCTGATGCGCCACACATGCGAAGACCTTGGGGCAATGTTTGACGAACGCACCCTAGACTGTGTTTATACTGTGAATTTCTGGTCAAGCGATTTTGAAAAACCGCTTGCGTCAAAGAAACTTTATGCCGGTAATAAATTTCAATGCACACCCGATTGGTTCGGCGTTGATGTAACAACATACAAAGAAAACGCATACCGCATCACCCGCGAACAGCAATCTGCAACCGGGGCGGCACTGGGTGCAGGCTTTGGAACAGCGGTAGGTTTGATTTCATCTGGGGCAATTAAAAACGCAAACGATGCCCGCAAGGAAAAGAAAGAGGCCAAAAACGACTGCAAAGATGCTGGCGGCAAATGGAAAGGCGGCAAATGCGGTTGGGACGAAGAAAAAAAAGAAACATGTGCTGACAAGGGCAAAAAATCATTTTTGGGCATATGCTTTGGCAAAAAATCAGAAGACAAGGACCAAGGCGGCGGTGGTGGTGAATAACAAATACCGACGATTGCAAATAACTTGACAGAAACAAAATTCGAACTATATTTGTCCCTGTGGAAACACAGGGAGTTTTTATGATGCCAAACGCACATTTTTATTCCGCCAAGGCACGCGCCAGTTATAACACGCGAACGGGAAAATATATTCCAGATTGGCAAAAGCTGGCTCATACGACCCATAAAAATGTTAAATTAAGTGATACAGATATCATCCTTTCCAACTATGGCGCATATTCGCCCGCATATGTTACAACAAACGAAGATTGGCGCTTTATTGTCAAATCTTTGAAACCACAAAACAAATCTGTTTTAACCATCGCCGGCAGTGGCGATCACCCAATTGCTTTTGCGACAAACGGTGCAAAATCCGTTGACACATTTGATATCAGTTATTTTGCCAAAGTTATAACTGACCTGAAAATCGCCGCAATTCAAACATTGGATTACAAAGATTACACAAATTTTGTGTACAGTCTGCGCCCTGCCGCCCAACCGTCTGATATTTACGCTTTTGATAAAATTTCCGCCAAATGTCCGCGCACAACGCAAAATGCCATTCAACAAATGCGCGGCTGTTTCATATTTAAGCAAGGCATTGGCGTTTATCACGAACATTTACCAAATGAAGCAGAATACGCGGCCACACGCGAAAATGGCATCCAACAAATGAACTTTATTTGGTCCGATGTTGACAGTTTGCCGAATTATATGACAAAAAAGTATGACTTGATTTATTTATCAAATGTCTTTGAACACTATCGCACAGAAAACCAAATTATAAAATCCTTAAACATTGTTCGCCCTGGCCTAGCCGATGACGGGCGCGTGGCGTTATATGTATCATCAAATACGCCCGCCAAAAAAGTGGCCCAACTGGTCAATGCGGCCACGCGCAGCGAATTAAACAAATTTGATTTTGTTGATTCCAGCAATGGAATACTTATGATACTTGCGCCATCACAATCCAGATAAATTTAAAACTTACGCCTGAACCAATCTTAACAATTCATCGCGGTCTGTGACGATGGTTATGCCATTATCGCGCCAATCTTGTGATATCGTTTCAAAGTCCATAATATTTGTCGCACCCAGATATAGAACTGGTTTAAACTTCTCTTTTATTTTTACCAGTTCCGCAATTGGTGATGGTTTTTGTTTGCCTGCACCAAACCAATCCAGTTCATCTGCAACCCAAAAATCCTCATCCATATGTGATGCAATTGCAAAACCATTTGCAATTATTAAACCATCTTGCATGGATGCGTCAATACCCGCGCCAACCAAAAATTCATACAAATCTGATTCTTTTTCGGTTATGACATTGTCATCCGACACTTCATCGTCGTCGTCATCAAAGTTTATATCGGCAAATACCGGCACATCTGAATCCGCCGAGATATCAAAGTCCGTTGGTATTGGCAGGCCTGTTTCAGTATCTTGCACACCATCTAAATGTTCGAATATCGGTGTAAAATTTGTATCGGGTTTTGGTTCCTCGACCGCGCGCGGCGTTTCTGATTTCTGGGCAACAATTGGGGCATCTGCAAATGACGCCTTGTTAAAGACAGACATCTGGCGCGTGCCATAATTTTTACGCGCACGCATAAAACTTTCGCGCATTTCTTGCGGAACACCATGCGGCAATACCGGTAAAGTTTCACGTTCGGTGACAACTGGTTCGGCGGGTGCCGCTGGTGGTGGCGGCGGCGCAGGAGTAAAACAATTTGGCATTGGAACCTTAATCGGCACAGATTTGTTGCGCAGTGTTAAAACAGTTGTTGCAATGTACAATGGAACCGCCGCCAAGACCAACAATCCAAAAACCAAACCACTAAAACCATGCAAATGCATATGCAACATATGCGTCCAATGCGCACCTGAAAACATATTAAAACCGAACAAGCCACGCAATACCACCCACATGACGGCGACATAAAATACTGTCCAAACAACCGCCCGATAATGCGTAACCAAAATATCAAATATCTTTTTCATCATGATAATTATAGACACATTTTACAATCTGTCAAGGACATAGTGGTTAGTGCGGGCGGTACCGCGATTTACTAACCGCCCCTTGCGGGGCGGTCAGATACAGGACACAATATAAATTTCTGTCTTTTTTACTGCACTGCGGGACCCGACGGTTCGGCAACATATGAACAGGTCGACATATTCACATAATTGCCGGCAACAGACGAATTCATACCACAAGTATTGCCACCAACAGAATATACGCACGCACGTGATACAGTCGTACTCATTGGGGCATAATAGAACTGTGCCGCATCACAAGAGGTTACATCTGTGAACTTTGCGCATTCGTTCCGCCATTGGTCACAGTTGTTGACCGTTGGGAAAGTATTCAGGCACAGTCCATAATTGTTCGCCGTTGTCAAATTCGCGATGCATGCGCTGCCAGAAACCTGACAAGGGTTTTGCACCTCTTGCGTTGTGGCCAGACCGCCAGGGCGATAGTTGAATATCGCCGATTTACATTCTGTTGGATCTGTGTACAGGTTGCAGGACAATGCCCAGTTTTCGCAATTCGTAACAACCGCGGTCGGCGTCATCGCATTCGGCAAGTTCAATGCCCACTTTACGTAGTAATCACGCAGACGACCAATGGTATAAGATTTATTCAAATTAACACGTTCCAAATCATCGCCTACGCGGCAACTAATTCTGTCGCCTTCCACAAATGCGCTTATCGCTACTGCTGCGCCACCAACACCTGCGCCGATTCCCGCCCCAATCAAAGTGTTTTTTAGTTTGGTAGATTTACGTCCTTCGTTCAACACGGTCAAACCTTCAAACACCGCCGTCATAGCACGTAAATGGGCACCAATTTGACCGAAAGGAATACATTTTTGTCCTGTGGTATCATTACAACTGGAAGATATCGTCCCTAGGTTTTCGAATGAACATTGTTTTAACCGCTTGGCCAGCTCTTGTGCTTTTTTGTCTCTGCATTCGTTTTGCTCTTTTGCCCGTATTGCGGCAGTAAGTACAGTGATATTGTCGTCGGTCAATATTGCGCCAGTGTCGCTTGTGAGTGTGGTAAAAACATAAGATTCACATGGGTCAGCGCTCAAAAATTCTTTGCATGTGTTGTAATCTTGTTCAAGCTGTATCCATCTAGTATATGCATCAACAACCGCTTCGCACTTGGGGGAGTCAAGCTCACTCATACCCAAGGATAGGCGCTTGTTTTTGTCAGTAATATATGTATTTACCCCAGCAATCAGGCTTTTTTCTTTTATTTCCTTTAACAATTTTTTACGCAACTCTGCATCATTGCAATCAAAGCCTGTGGTTGCTTTGTGGCCGGTTAGTGCACCAACGCCTGCACCAACCAAAGTGCTGGCCCCAGCAAGGACAGCCACGTCTTTGGTTGTAGTTCTTAGCGCAAAGCCGAACAAATCTTTGTTACAGGTAAAGGTGGAACCTGTGGCTTGCCACACTTCGGCGGGTTTATTATCACCACCGAACCACCAATCATTTGTAATAAGTTCGTCTTTTTCCCTGTCAGAGTTATTGTCCGACGATTTCTTGCGTGTTTTATATGCCGCGACACGCAACAAGCATTCGGCCTTTTCCGCATCCCAGCGCGCATAATATCCGCGCTTTGCATCATATTGGCCGTCGTTGTTTACTTCGACGCCTTGTGGATTCTTTTTTACCAATTTGGTGTGTTTTGTTCGATTATATGCGCTTTCGTCGCGTCCATATTCACTTGTTACCAAATCATTCTGACCCACCGCATCAAGGGAAGAACCGTATGTGTTTCTGTCCAGCAACAGGCAGGTGTTTTTCGCCTGTGTCGGGGTTAGACCTGTTTGACGCAAAACGAATGCATAGTACGATGGTTGGACTTTGCGAATATTAAAGTCAATCCAAACATCGGCACTGCTTTCGTATACGTTTTGGCAATTTACACGAACGGTCGAAATGCACTTGTCAACCTGAACCATGCACAGCCCCATGCCGTTCATAATAGAATTACGCACATCTTCGTCATAGAGCGAATTTATTCCATTAGGCAACGCACCACCGTTAACACAAGCCAGAACATCGTTCATACAATCTTGAACCGTATAGGCTGAATTCATCACGCCGCCATCTGGACAAACAGGCACAGGTGTCGGGGTTGGCCCAGGTGTTGGCCCCGGGGTTGGCTCTGGCGTCGGTTCAGGGTCAATCACATCTTGTGAAAACGTGATATTTCCGGTTGCACTGACCGGCAAAATTGGAATGGACGGCATACGCGATGTTGCAGTACTAACCGCGACACGGTCGCGTCCCCGCGCCGATGCCCCGCGCGCAGTTTCCGCCGCCCATGACGCATCCGCAACCGCAAATGCACAAGCAAATATTAGACTATAACCCGTTATTTTCAGCAATTTTTGCATGAAAGACCTCTCCTTTCTATTCCTTGTATTATATCATAAAAAAACATTATAACAAAGTATTTTTTAGTGGTCAGTGGTCAGTGCGGACGCCCCTAACCACTTACACTGGTTACATTTGAATTTCCTGGGTTGTTTCAACTGGGGTTTGCCATTTGGTGCACGGGTTATAGACCTGAACATAACCATCACACTTTCTGGCGGTACCAGACCCACTAAAACCCAAACATCTCAAAGTAGTCTGGTCTTTGCAATTTTGCGTTACGGTTTTAATGTTGCATATTTCTGTACTTGGACTGTATATCGCCGTTTTTTGCACCTTAGTAACAACGACTGGCTTACCATCATCGCCTGGCACCGTCAATTCGTACTCTGAATACCCACTTGCAGAAGTATCTATATGGCCAAAGACATATCCAATTTCGATATCACCTTCTTTAATTTGTTTGTCTTCCACATTAGACGCAATAGACAAACACATTGCGGCCTTTTTATCTTGGTCACGCGCCTTGGATGCTTTGCTGATAAAGTCATTATATTTAGATTCATAATTTGCAGTCGCCTGACTTACCGCAGATTCGAAAATCTTGGAACCATACGCATCTAACAAGTGTGGGAATCGCGTAAATTTATTATATTCCCCATCGTCGCGGTTCGCACTGTACCGCCATGTCTGTTCACGCCCATTCAGACACACATCAACAACAGGATCTTTGGCAATGATATCCAGTTTTTGTTTAACAGACATTATCAAACTGTCCATCGCAGATTTAATCCTTGCCACTGTAACCGCATTTTTTGAACTTGGCGCATCAAACATACTTTTATAACCACCGTAATCTATATCATACGTGACTTTTTGATTGCCTTGTTGATTCGTTTCATTCTGCTTCAAGGTCAACAATTTAAAATTCGCCAAACCATCAAGAACTGTTCCGCCCTCGCCATCTTCATAACTTATCAAAGATTCAGTTCCTATAACACTGTCCTCTGCAAAAGCGTCACACGCTGCTGTATCACCACAAACCTTGACCATCGCCGCGTCAGCCGCCTTTTGACACTGCGTCAACATATTACTGTCAATCGACAAGAATACACCTTCGGCAACTTTCAACAACTCTTCATAAATCTCTTCTGACTTCTTAACGTTTTTGCCCTCGCCTTCGTACATACAGGCCGTCAGAGTTTCTGCGGGACACAAACCAACTATCGTATCTGTATCCAAACCGACACACTGTGTATAATCCTTGCCACATCTGTCTTCCGCCTGCAGGCAAGATTTGAACGCCTTGGTACAAGAATCTACACGCATAGATGCCAACCGCGCATAAACGGATTCTATAATTTTTTTGTCCATCGCCTCGCATGGTTCTATTTCAACCTTGCACAACGACCGGAAAGTATTAGGGCGCGTCAAACATAAATCATAAGAACCTTCGGGGTCCTTTGGATCTATATTGTCTTTACATGCCTTTTGAAAGCATTGCGAAATATTCGAAATACAAGACGACCGAACATTATTTTCGGCAATCAACTCCGCAGACTTCAACTCTGGCGCAACTTCACGCAAGAAAGTATCCCAGACTTGGTCGCGCACAGCAACGCACTGCTTGGTCACATCCATACATAACGGCTTTTTCGATTCCAACGAATCATAGGTCGATGCCGCAATCTCTATCACAGTAAGCGCACCTTGGATTTGTGTCTTTTGATTTGTTTTCTTTTTAAGTTGTTTTGAAATGTAATCCGATGTCACACAGCCAGAAAAATCTTCACCACATCCACCTGTCGTCTGCATACACTGTTTGAATTGAAATGTGCATTGCCCCAAATCATACTTATTCGCACTGCGATACTGTTCTAATGCTGCCTCACGCATCGCATTTTGTGCCGCCGCCAATTTTTGTGCGCTTTGCGTACGCTGTTGCTTCAAACTGTTTTCATATGCCGCACAGTCAGAACGCACGCGCTGCTTGTACATCGATTCCATCATTGTTTTATGCGCAGAACATTCTGGAATCTGGGCATTGCACAAATCCGCCGAAGCACGAAACAATTTGTCACCTGTCTGTTTGCTGATATCATCATCTGCGGCCGCAAAAATATCTTGCATATCATCAAATTCCACCGAGGAATTCCAATTTGAAAAATCCAATAAATCGCGCTTTGATTGGTTTTTATCGCCCGCGACACTTTTTGTAATCGCGTCTACTTTGGCCATAACCGCTTCGCCATCTTCACCCATCTGAATCTTTTCAACCCCAGCGGTCGCCATTTCGTAACTC
>Ga0310690_10010763_pt1 | contig 11346 bp, 5 predicted proteins | sample AusTroGonzalo_MG_2_FD_207661 | JGI IMG/M metagenome (GOLD analysis project Ga0310690, IMG submission 207661) | Bovine rumen microbial communities from tropical cattle in Woodstock, Queensland, Australia - Gonzalo_04 (v2) (version 2) | ecosystem: Host-associated > Mammals > Digestive system >...
GTCCTTCCTCTGGACGACATCGTGTTCACCCGCGAGATCTGGGAGATGGAGACCGAATGTCCCGTGGTGTTCCCGCAGGGAATCGGAGTCGTCCCCTGGATGGTCCCGGGCAAGCGCGAGATCGGAGAGAAGACATCGGAGATAATGAAGACCCGCAATGTCGCCGTCTGGGCACACCACGGGATGTTCGTCTGCGGAAAGGACTTCGACGAGGCGTTCGGTCTGATGCACACCGTGGAGAAGGCCGCGGAGATCCTCGTGAAGGTCATGAGCATGTCCGACAGGAAGCTCAACACGATCACTCCGGAGAATTTCCGGGAACTCGGCGGGCCGTTCGGAGTGAAGCTCGATGAGAAGTATCTCTATGAAAAGAAGTGACGATGAGAATAACTGACTGTGCCCTTGCCATAGACATCGGAGCCTCTTCCGGACGTCACATCCTGGGATGGATGGAGGACGGACAGCTTCAGATAAAAGAGGTCTACAGATTCGCCAATGGTGTGGAAAACCACGACGGACATCTGGTCTGGGACATCGACAGCCTTGTGGACGAGGTTCGCAAAGGCATAGATGCCGCACTTGGACTTGCGGATGTGAAGAGTCTTTCGATCGACACCTGGGGTGTGGATTATGTGCTTCTGAAAGGTTCCGAAGAGATGCGCCCGGTATATGCCTACAGGGACGGGCGGACTGCATCCGCAGTTGGGAGGGTCCATGGGATTGTCCCGTTCGCCGAGCTCTACAGCCGCACCGGCTGCCAGTTCCAGAGCTTCAACACCATCTACCAGCTCTACGACGATCTTGCAAACGGCAAGCTCGACGGGGTGACGGACTTCCTGATGATCCCGGAGTACCTGATGTACAGGCTCACGGGAAACAGGGTGAAGGAATTCACGAACGCGACGACCACAGGTCTGGTCAACCACGAGACACTGGAATTCGACATGGAGGTCATCGACAGGCTCGGTCTGCCGTCCTGCCTCTTCCCCCTGCTCCACAGGCCTGGAGAGGTAGTGGGGACATACAAGGGAATCAAGGTCGTTCTATGCGCCACACACGATACAGCCAGTGCCGTGGAGGGCATTCCCATGGAAGGGGACCAGCTCTACCTCTCAAGCGGGACATGGAGCCTGCTTGGAGTGAAGACCGGACGTCCCCTGACGGACGTGAACAGCATGAAGGCCAACTGGTCCAATGAGGGCGGGGTCGGCTACAACCGCTACCAGAAGAACATCATGGGCATGTGGCTGGTCAACCGGCTCCGTACGGAGCTCTGTCCCTCGGAAGACTTCGGGGACATCGTTTCCAAGGCACAGCAGAGTGCATTCGACGATGTCCTGGATGCCGATGATGCCGCACTTCTTTCACCAAAGAGCATGAAAGAGGCATTCGATTCGCTTTTGGGTGATGCCCCGGAGAGCAGGTACGACTATTTCCGCTGTGCCTACAGATCCCTGGCCCTGTCATATGCAAAGGCCATCAGGGAACTGGAGAAGAACACAGGGAAACAGTATTCCGAACTCTACATCGTGGGAGGCGGAGCGAAGAACGCCTTCCTCAACAGCCTCACGGAAGAGGCCACAAGCAAGAAGGTCGTGGCCCTGCCGATCGAGGCCACCGCAATCGGTAATCTGAAGATACAGATAGACAGAAACTGAACAACAGGAGAACACGCATGAGGAAATCAATCAGAGTCGCACTGGTTCTGTGCATGCTGGCCGCTGTGGTCGCACCTGTGGCCGCGCAGTCGATCAAGGAGGTTTCGGCTTCGGAACCTGCGGTCATCACGGAGTACACCATCCGTTTCGATCTCAACACGACTCCGTTCGACACGACGGATGACGAGCTTTTCGAGTACGAGGTATCGGGCTACGACGAATACTGGCAGCCTGTCACGGAGATGAGGAAGTCGGTTATCACCATCCCGTACAGCGACAACGCCTATATCGCTTCATCGATCGTACCGCCCGCACGTGAGGGCTATGTCTTCGCCGGATGGCAGACACGCCCGGTTGTGACTGAAGACGATCTGGTCAACGGAGTCTCTCCGTACCTCTGGCTTTTCGGCACCCAGTCGAGCTATGGCGACGAGTCGGTCGTGATGCCGATCAGCGAAATGGAATCTCTGGATGGGAACGGGGTGGGCACCCTATATGCCCGTTGGGTCGGGGTCAAAGACATCGCCACGGAAGAGGAGCTTTTCGCCATCGCGGATGACCTGTACGGAGCATACCGCCTGGTCGCGGACATCCAGCTCACGGAGGAATGGACGCCGGTGGGTCTCTATTTCAGCAATTACGAGCTCTATGCCCCCGAATGGTGGACATATGCCTTCCGCGGAAGCTTCGACGGAAACGGACACTCCATCAGCGGCCTGTACATCGCAGGTTCATCGGTAGATGTGAGCGCATACAGGGAAGAGGGTGCCGTATGGCACAACGACGGCAACCGTGCCGACGGATGTGCCGCCATGTTCGGAGCCATCAGCTCGGCTTCAATCAGCAACCTGACCCTCGAGAGTCCCTATATCGATGTCACGGGCGACAACGCCTCCCGCGGGGACTACATCTATGCCGCTCCTCTTGCCGCATTCGACATGAACTCGTCGATCCTCAACGTAACCGTCATCAATCCGAGTGTTGTCGTCGAGTGCTACGATGACGGACTCTCACACCTTGCCAGCGTGTTCGCCTCGATCTCGGGCATGATTGCCGGCGGATGGAACGATACCCTGACATACTGCAATGTCGTTGGCGGAGCAGTGAGCATCTATTCGGATACGGTCCGTTCACACGGCGGTGAGTACTACGTCGGCGGTCTGGTAGGTGAGTGCTATTCCACAATGATTGCCTGCTATTCATCAGCAGAGATCTACACGACTGTCAACGATCTCTGCGAGGACGCCGAGGATGCAGAACTCAAGGTTCTGACCGGAGCTCTTTCGGGAGCCAGCACCGTGACGATGTACTCCAGTTCGGACTCGATCATCACTGTTGCAGTATTCAAGCCCGTTGGAGCTTCAAGCGTGAATGTCGGTGCCTTGTCAGGTGCCCAGCGCTATCTGACTTCAAGTGACAACACCCTCAAGGCAGATATAACCACCGATTGTCAGCTCGATGCCGAAAAGGGCAGTCTGAACATCGGAGCAGCCTGCGGTCAGATCGATGTTTTCTATGCTCTTCAGATTCTGATGTACACTCCCGTTGCATCGGCCGGAGTCTCCGACAATAGCGCGGATGTGACTGTCAACGGTCAGAAGATAGAGGCTATGATTGCCCAGGTTCCCGAGCTTGACGGAATGCCGCTGGGATGGATCAACAAGGGTGATTACGAGATAGTGGAGGGCTACGTTGTCCCGTCCAACATCGAGGCCGTTGCCGCCAAGTACGGCAGCTACCTGCCTGTGGAGTACCTGCAGGACGGAATCATCTGGATCCAGTACTGATCATTACCGGAACAGATGACAAAGGGACCATCGCACTGCGGTGGCCCCTTTTTTTCTGTATGTCTTAATCAGAAAACAACTTTTTCTTTAGAAATCAGGGCAAAAAGTTACTCATGACAACCTTTTGCCTCAAAAACATGTAAAAAAGTTATCAGAATCCGGATTTCAACAACTTGGCCATGCGGTAGACACGGGTGGCGTTGACCAGAAGCTGGTCACGCGTAAGCCTGCCTTCCTTAAGTCCTTTGAGCATGGCCTTGTGGTCCGCGGGGCCGCCCGGCATGACAAGATCGTTCCCTGCCGCCGCGATCCTTGCGGCATCGGGAGCAGGGTACTTCTTCTTGCCGAAGTTCAGTGCGCCGATGATCCAGTCGGTCATCACGATTCCCTTGAAACCGAACTCCGCACGCAGGATGTCCTCCGCAAGGTCGCGGCGCTCGGATGTATGGACTCCGTTGATGAGATTGTAGCTTGTCATCAGCGCGTGCGGCTGGCTGTCCCTGACAGCAATCCCGAAGCCCTTGAGGTAGATCTCCCTCATGGCTCTTTCGCTGACGACGCTGTTGTTGCCGTAGCGGTTCGTCTCCTGGTTGTTCGCCGCGAAGTGCTTGATGGTTGTTCCGCATCCGGGATGCTTCTGCACTCCACGTGTGATTGCAGCTGAAAAACAGCCTGAAATCAGAGGATCTTCGGAAAAGTATTCATAATTGCGGCCGCAACGGATATCGCGATGGATGTTCAGCGCAGGTGCCAGCCAGAGGTGGACTCCGAAGCGTTCCATCTCGTCTCCGACGATGTCTCCGCACTTTTCGGCAAGGTCCGTATTCCAGCTCTGGGCAAGGGCCGTGCCGATCGGGATCGCCGTGCAGTTCTGCTCGTAAACCTCTCCCTTGACAGGGCCTTTCTTTTCGAAGAGCTTCATGAAGAAAGCCGCCGGTGCGGGCATGAGCTCCATCACGCTTTCAGGCATGGTCTGTCCTACGGGATGCACGCCGTCCTCGTCGCGGGTATATTGGCGGCTGATGCGCAATCCTGCAGGGCCGTCGGCCATGACGATTGCAGGGATTCCCCTGTCGATGAAGGCCCTGGCTGTTTCTCCGGCTCCTCCGACAACCGACTGGGCCGCTTCTCCGACAACACTCTTCGAACCCTTGCCTCCGAATGATCCGATGTTCATCAGACAGAGCTCTGAGTCGGAAAGACCTTCGATTATCGGATCGATCTCATGATTGAGATTGTAGTCCACGGTCTCTGTCACGAATGATGAGGCCTCGAGTTCAAGCAAGGGAAGGTCGGAAGGAAGTTTTTCATTGGGAAGAGTTTCAGGCTTCCAATCCTCGAATGCCGGTTTCCCGAGACAGTTCTTCACCTTTCTTACCACGACCTCTTCATCCAGGCGCACAACTGCCACAGGCTGTGTGCTGCGGCTCGAGTTGCCCAGCCTGAGAACATAGTTCCCGGCTTCAAGTATCCATGCCGCGCGGTCTGTATCGTAAGATGCAAGATCCTTCATATCGAATGAAAGCGGGAGTGTCTCTCTGTCGCCGGGCTTGAGGTCTTTTGTCTTTGAGAATGCTGCAAGTGTCTGATAGGGCTTGTCCAGCTTGCCCTGAGGAGCGGAAACGTACAGTTGGACGACTTCCTTTCCGTTGTGCGTGCCTGTGTTCTCCACACATGCCGTCGCACTGACCTTTTCTCCCTCAAGAACGGCCTCGCCTGCATGCACGCTGAATGCTGTGTGGCTCAGTCCGTATCCGAACGGGAACAGGGGCTTTGACCCTATGCTGTCGAAATAACGGTATCCGACGTAGATCCCCTCTTTATAGTGGCTGTCGAACCGGTCTCCGAAATCGCCGATGGTCTGGTAGTCGTTCCATGCGCTCCAGGTGGTTGTGAGCTTTCCGGATGGGGTGCTCTTTCCCAACACGATGTCCGCGAGGATGTTTCCGGTTTCCACACCAAGCTGGCTGAGATAAAGAATGTTCCTGACTTTCATGACAGGGGAGAGGTCCACGACACCTCCGACATTCAGGACAAGCATGAACCTGCTGTATTTCTCCTCCAGTGCGAGGATATCACGTTTCTCCGTCTCGGTAAGAAGGATGTCTCCTGCAACCGGCTCGCGGTCCGAACCTTCGCCGGAGATGCGTGAGAGCACATAGATTGCGGCATCGGCTTCGGCGTCCAGCGGCAGATCGTATTCCGGTTCGGGCATGACAGCTCCCATATCGGACAGGATGGCAAGGGTCCCGCGTCTGAGGGCGGCCCGCTTGAGCTGTCTGATGAAACGTTTCTTCTGCTGCCGATAGATTGTGCTGTAGCTGTCCATCCAGCTCTTTGTGAGGATCCTGAAGCCTGCAGCCTCAAGCCCGTCCTCGGCTGTCACGAAGTAACGTGAATTGACTTCGCCGGATCCGGTTCCGCCTTTGATTGTATGGCGTGCTCCACTTCCATAGAGGGCCAGGGAGCAGGGGGCGTCAAGTGGAAATGTCCCGTCGGACTTGAGCAGCACGGTGCACTCCGCACCAAAGCCGCGCAGCATATCGTTGTGTTTCTTTTCGTAATCGTTGAGGTTCAGGTTCATGCGTGTTCCTCCGTGAATGTATATGTTCCCGTTCCGACCGTCTGGTCATGGCCTCCGGGCAGTCTGATTTCCGCCGTGCAGTTGGCGGGGACCGTGATTGTGTAGATGGTCTTTCCGTCATCTATCTCCCATTTGCTCTCCACCATGCCGTAGACGCTGTTGTAGCGTGCTCCGGCGTGTGTGAAATGTCCTCCGGGAAGAGGGGAGATGACGAAATGGTTTTCCCCCGCGACATTGATGCCGCACATCGATGTGAACAGCCACTCGATCACCGCACCCTTGGAGTAGTGGTTGAGGCTGGCTATGCCTCCCTGTGTGCCGTTGGGACCGTCCCAGTCTTCCCAGATGGTGGTTGCACCGGCCTTGGGCATTGAAAGCCAGCCGGGAATCTCATCGTTCTCAAGAAGCCTGTATGCTGCATCTATGTCGTACGATGCAAGAACATAGAGAATCAGGGGAGTGGACAGGAAGCCTGTACCAAGCCTCCATCTGTAGTTCTCCAATGCCTTGATCAGACGTTTCTTTGCAAAATCCGTCTGCTCATCGGTCAGAAGGTTCATGTAAAGCGGGCGTACCAGCTGGGCCTGACGGTCGGTGTCCAGAGTATACTTTCCGCAGGATACCAGTTCCTGATAGGCCTTTTTACAGCCGTCGGCATAGAAGGCGAATTCCTCTGCATCATCCTTGTGTCCGAGCCTGGTTGCTATCTGAGTCATCAGATTCATAATGTACGATGTGTAGGCCGTGGATACTTCCGGATGAGGATTCACGAAATCCTGCCATCGGAAACCTCCTCCGATCTCGGTGGGTTCGGCCCATTCCCCGTAGCTCTGGCCCCGGTTCACAAGGAACTTCCTGTTGGCTCCGGAGAGTCTGACCTTCTCGGAGAAGATCGGAGTGGTCTTTCCCACGCGCTTTTCCATGAAGCGGGCATAGCGTGCCATGCCGTCGTAGTACTGGCGCAGGATTGCATCATCTCCGAATATCTGCGAATAGCGCCATGGAATAAGCACGCCCACATCTGACCATCCTACGGATCCGTTCATTGTCCACATGTAGAAATCCGCACCCCCGTCCGGAGTTATGTGCGGCAGGCGACCGTTCTTTCTCTGCCAGTCATAGACATCATTCAGGTATTTGCGTGCGAACGGAGCAAAGCCGAAAAGATATGATGCACTTGTGAAGAACAGCTGAGCGTCACCTGTCCATCCGTGACGCTCGCGGGTTGGGCAGTCGGTGGGGATGTCAAGATGGTTGCTCTTTGCTGACCAGACCGTGGATTCGAAGAACTGGTTCAGGAGCTTGTTTGAGGAAGAAAACCAGCCGGTGCGCTCAAGATCCGAATAGACTGCAATGGATGTGAAATCCTCCGGCTTGAAGGGGATATCGGTCTCCACCTGGATGTACTGGAACCCGAATACGGCGAATGTGGTCTTGTACTCGTTCAGGCCCTCCTTGCAGAAGTATTCGACTTGCTGGAGGGGTGTCGTCTTGTCCTTCCTTGTCAGCTGGATGTTCTTCTGTGTGAACTCGCCGTCCTTGCCGACCAGCTCTCCGAAGCGCAGTAACACGCGCTGGCCTGTCTGGGCATCCAGTGTGAACGATGCATAGCCCTGGATGTTCTGGCCGAAATCCAGCACTGTCTTGCCCGAAGGTGTGACGATCAAGGAAGGTTTGAACTTCTCATGCTCCCTGACAGGTACGTTGTTCGAAGCAGTCGGCAGCACGGGGTGCGATGTCACCTTTGCTTTGCCGTTGTAGGATGGAACCATCCTTGCATCGACTGTCTCTCCGTCCTTGTTGTCCGCAAAGCGGATGGGACCGTCGTTGCTCCACTGCCAGGATCCGTCGGTGATTATGGTCTTCCTGCTTCCGTCCTCGAAAGTCAGCTCCAGCTGTGCCAGAAGCTTCGTGACGGTTCCGAACTGGTTGGTCCTTCCCATGGCTCCACACGAGCCACGATACCAGCCGTCGCCAAGCTGCACGGTCAGTTCATTGTCACCCTGGCCGATCATGGCCGTCACATCATAGGTCTGGTATTGGACACGCTTGCGGTAGTCCGTATAGCCCGGGGCCATGATGAAGTCGCCGACCTTGAGTCCGCCGATCCTGGCTTCATAGAGCCCGCATGCGGTGATATATAGGCGGGCCTTCTCAACCTTTCCATCGGCTGTGAACGACTTGCGGAAGCAGTCAATGGGGTAGCGTGTGTTCTTTTTCGGACTGTAGTTCCCGGTAATCCATTGAGCGCTCCATTCTGAGATTCCCATCTCGAAAAATGCCTCACTCCAGTCTCCGGGAACATCGTTCTCATCCCATAAACGGATCTTCCAATCCACTTGTTTCCTGTCCGGAAGTTCTTCCGGATACTCCGCATGCATGGAATCGGAAAGGACTTTTCCGCTGTCCCAGCTGTCTGTGACGATCTGGTATGCTGTCTGCTTCGAGCCACCTTCGCAGTTCCACATGAGGTGCGGATGCCTGATGTCGATCCCGATGGGATTCTCGAGGTATTCGGTTCTGAGTCTTATGGCTTTCATCTCTTACCTCTCAGTTCTTTACCGCCTGTGCGCGGGCTTTGATCTCGGCTTGTTCCTTGGACAGGTTCTTCTCGACCCTGAGGAAGAACAGGAGGACGAAAGCGATTATGCTTGTGAACACTTCAAGCCCGACGAAGGCAAACGAAATCACCCAGTTGACGCTGTTGGGCTGCGCGATGGCGACCGTCATCACACCGTCCGCAGACTGCTTCAGGCTCTCCAGTGCGACCTGGGAAGTCCATCCGTTGGACGCAAGGGTCGCTGTGGCCTCGGAGATGCTCCTGGCTGTGAACGGAGCGATGTAACCTGCCTTTGCCAGCATCCAGTTGAAGACTCCCGTCATGATTCCCACCATGGCCACGGCTATGATGTTGTAGATGGACATGGCCGTCCCGTCGATGCGGTCGCGCGACTTCCATTCGATATGGTCCAGACAGTCTGCGAACAGCGCCATGAATACATATGATCCGGGGAGACCTCCCATGTTCTTGATGAACTGGCCGATCAGGACGATCACCATGTTGGTCGGGAACATCCAGCAGATCATGGAACCGATTGCTATAAGGGAGCAACCCACCATGGTTACGTTCCGCTTTCCAAACTTCTTGGCCAGCGGCCAGACGGCGAAGATTCCGACTCCCATCGGGATTCCTCCGATGACCGAAACCAGCATCTGGGTGATTCCGTCGTTGTAGGTTCCCAGCACGTAGTTGCAGTAATAGACAAGGCCGATGTTCTTGATCGTGGTGCCTATCGTGGTCACCAGGAAATAGCCGTACATCAGGAGCATGTACTTGTCCGTGAACAGTATCTTCATCTGCTCGCCGAATGATTTCTTTTCCGTCTCACCGGCAGCAGCCGCTTCCTCGGTGATCCTTTCCTTTGTGAAGAAGTACTCCATCAGGGTCAGCGGCAGGGCCAGGATCGAGAGGATGGACATCAGCAGAATCCATTTGGATTTGTCTGCGCCGATGGCCGGCATGATCAGCATCGGGAAGACAAGCGCCACAAGTATTCCGCTCATCATGATCGTGGTGATCTGGTTGAAGACGGAAAGGCCTCCGCGAGCCGTGCTGTCGCGGGTTGATAGCGGGACCATCAGGCCATGACTCATGTTGAAGATCGTGTATGCAAAAGAGTAGAACAGGTTGTACGAGACCATCACCCATATTACCTGTACCGTCTCGCTGCCGTTGGGGACAGTGAAGAGCAGGATTGCGGTGACTGGAACGAGGAATGCCGACAGGAAGAGCCATGGTCTGGCCTTGCCTTCCTTTGTCCTGGTGCGGTCGATCACCTGTCCCATGATGATGTTGGTGATCGCATCGATGATCTTGGAGATGATCGGGAAGATCGCCAGGAACAGTCCGTTCCACAGCGGGGTGAGGTTCAGGACGTCGGTGTAGTAGACGTTCAGATACGTGGCGAGAACCGCGTTCAGTAGAAGCGCTCCTGCAGGGCCAAGAAGATAGCCCAGCCATTTCTCCTTTGCCTTGACCTCGGGTGTCCTGATCAGACTTGCGGGTAGTCTCATGGTATCGGTCTCCTTTTGTTCTACCACCATATTATGGTACGTGCGGTGTGCAGTATTACATTTTTGTACTTTTTCTGATATAATTGTAATGAATTCAGGAGTTTTCGATGAAGCACGTCGATTTTGGATATGTTGCAAGGTCCATGTCAGGACTCTCAGGTGTCCCGGTGAGGGTCTACAGGAACAAAGTCCTTGTCTGCTCTAGCTTTCCTTCAAGTCTCCCCAGGGATCCGATAGCGGTCTGTCTGGATGAGGTTTTCGCGATCACCGCCCATGTGGGCTACCATGTGACCGAACTCTTCCATTACTACGTCGTGCTGAACTGCGGGGTTCACAGGATCGTTGTCGGTCCCACATCGCAGATCATGTCCGATGAGCAGACACTGAGGAAGCTTGCATTCGATACAGGAGTACCCCAGGATGAGGTTCCCCGGTTCATCGACGGCATGAGGTCGATCCAGAGCGTTCCGGTGGAGTCCCTGCTCCGGACGCTTTGCACGGTCAACCATTTCCTCAACGGAGGGGAGAAACTCGAGCTTTCGGACCTGACGATACACGAGAGCGAACTCCGGGCGATAAAGACCGATGTCGAATCGAGCCGCACGGCCCGGGCTCTGGGAGAGGAGGACCGCCAGCAGCACAACACCCTTGCGATTGAGGAGGCGATCATGGGGATCGTCCGGCGCGGAGACACCGCCGCACTGAGGATGTGGCTCAGCGGGGCCACCGCCGTCCAGGGCGGAATCATCGCGGGAAACCAGCTCAGACAGCTCAGGAACCTCTTCATCGTTACGGCCACACTGGCCTCGCGTGCCGCAATCGGCGGGGGGATGCACGAGGACGATGCCTTCTCATTGTCTGATGCCTATATCCAGAGAGCCGAGCTCCTCATGAGCCACAACAGCATCTTGAATCTCCAGTACCACATGCTTCTGGATTTCACGGAGCAGGTGGAGAGGCTGCATGTGGGAGGTCATGCCACAAAGCTTTCCATGGATGTGGCCAACTATGTCCGTCATCACATGTCGGAACCGGTGCGTGTGGAGGACATAGCCAGGCAGCTGTCCATCAGCAGGCCCTATCTATCGGCCCGGTTCAGGAAGGAGACCGGCCGGTGCCTGACCGATTTCATCCTGAACGAGAAGACGGAGGAGGCCAAGCGCCTTCTACGCTACTCGGACAAGACCTCATCAGCAATAGCCGAATACCTGGGCTTCTCCTCCCAGGGCCACTTCTGCAGGGT
>Ga0310690_10010764_pt1 | contig 11346 bp, 6 predicted proteins | sample AusTroGonzalo_MG_2_FD_207661 | JGI IMG/M metagenome (GOLD analysis project Ga0310690, IMG submission 207661) | Bovine rumen microbial communities from tropical cattle in Woodstock, Queensland, Australia - Gonzalo_04 (v2) (version 2) | ecosystem: Host-associated > Mammals > Digestive system >...
AGTTGCTGAACATCTTTTTTCAAACGCATATCTGAATTTGAAACCAAGCCTTTATGAGTAATTGTGCCGTTGACTGTCATATTGCCGCTTTTGTAAACTATCAGAGCATCGCTTCTGTTTTCTGTTAGGGTGTGTGTGCCGCTGTAATATCCATTACCAATAACGAATAATCTGTCTTCATTCTGCCAATTTTTTCGCCCGTAAACATTTTCATAATCAAATATAGAATTGCTTGTTAATTGAATTCCAGCTTGATAGGCATATAAAGTGTTAAGACGGCCTATTACAGTTTCATCAAAGGTTACCGCATACGTTTTGTCGCCCATTGCAATAGATTGTTCACCCCATGCCCATGAACTGCCACCCATTGCAATAGAATTGTAGCCTCGCGCGCTTGTATTAAATCCTATTGCCGTAGAATACTTGGCTCCCGCATATGTTTGTGCTCCTATAGCTAAAGAATGATAGCCAAATGCCTGACCACCACCCATGACTATAGAACCTTCGCCTTGTGCCAAACCGCCATTTATGCTTGCAGAACAGGCACCAGAAGCAATTGCTCTACCACTACCTATTGCTGTGCTATTAGTCCCATAAGCTCTTGCGTTAGGTCCAATTGCAATTGCATAATATCCTGTTGCTACTGTGGAATCTATTCTATCCAAATGTTTAATTGAATATACACGGCCATTTCCTATTGCCATCGAGCCTGTACCTGAAGCAAATGACATATATCCCATTGCAGTAGAATATTCTCCACTGGCAGACGCACCAACACCAATTGAAAGAGCGCCTTTTGCAGAGGATTCTGTTCCCGCACCTATGGAGTATGAAAAATCAGCCGTAGCTTTAGCTGATGGCAAAACTCTGCCAAGAGAATCTTGTCCCATACTACCTAAAGCAATACTACTTGTGCCTTTTGCCTCCGCATCTGCGCCTATTGCATAACTACCTGTGCCCATGGCTTTTGCATTGTTACCAAAAGCGTAGGAATTGTCTTTGTCGGCGTTAGCTTTGCGGCCAATCGCAGTTGTGTAGTCGCCTTTAGCACGAGATTCAAAGCCCATGGCTTGCGAGTATTTTCCAATAGCCTTGTTTAACGAACCAGCGCTAAACGAGTTCAATCCCACACTGTCGGGGCTTTCAACTTTCAGTTTTCCAGCCATAAATGCATTCTTTTCAGGATACCAGTAAATGCGGTTTGCGGTGTCGAGGGTTTGGGCATCAGAGGCAAGGTCGATATTAAAAAGGTTACCATTGCCATTGCCTTTTGAGCCGCCACGGCCGCTAACGGCAAAGCCGCCGTTGCCAGAATCAGCTTTTGAGTCGCCCTCACGGCCGTCAACTCCGAAGTTTCCTTTGGCACCGCTGCCACCGTTAATGTAGAAGCGGGTGCTGTCGGTGTTTATGGTCATATAGTCGTCGGCGTCAGCCTTGCCGGCACGGCGTCCTGCAACGGCAAAGCCAGTGGCAATGGCCTTATCGCCTTCGTCACCATCGAAATAAACCTGTGTGCGGTTTGCGTTAACTGAGAGATAATCGCTGGCAGCGTCCTTGCCTCCTCGTCGTCCAGCAACGGCGAAACCAGTGGCAATCACCTTGTCGCCGTCTTTGGTCTCGTCGTTATCAAAATAGACCTGAGTACCGTCAGTGTTAACTGAGAGATAGTCGCTGGTCTCTTCCTTACCGCCACGGCGTCCAGCAACAGCAAAGCCAGTGGCAATCACTTTGTCGCCGTCTTTTGTCTCGTCGTTATCAAAATAGACTTGTGTTCCTTCGGTGTTAACCGAGAGATAGTTGCTGGCATCCTCTTTGCCTCCACGGCGTCCTGCAACAGCGAAACCGGAGGCAATCACCTTGTCGCCGTCTTTGGTTTCATCGTTATCAAAATAGACCTGAGTACCGTCAGTGTTAACTGCGAAGTAATCGCTGGCAGCGTCCTTGCCGCCACGGCGTCCTGCAACAGCAAAACCAGTGGCGATTACTTTGTCGCCGTCCTTTGTGTCGTTATCAAAATAGACTTGTGTTCCTTCGGTGTTAACCGAGAGATAGTTGCTGGCATCCTCTTTGCCGCCACGGCGTCCTGCAACGGCAAAACCTGTGGCAATCACCTTGTCGCCGTCCTTGGTTTCATCGTTATCAAAATAAACCTGAGTACCGTCAGTGTTAACTGCGAAGTAGTCGCTGGCAGCGTCCTTGCCGCCACGGCGTCCTGCAACAGCGAAACCGGTGGCAATCACCTTGTCGCCGTCCTTTGTCTCGTTATCAAAATAGACTTGTGTTCCTTCGGTGTTAACTGAGAGATAGTTGCTGGCATCCTCTTTGCCTCCACGGCGTCCAGCAACGGCGAAACCGGTGGCGATTACTTTGTCGCCGTCCTTTGTCTCGTCGTTGTCAAAATAGACCTGAGTACCGTCAGTGTTAACCGAGAAATAGTCGTTGGTAACATCCTTGCCGGCACGGCGTCCAGCAACGGCGAAACCGGTGGCAATCACCTTGCTGCCGTCCTTGCCTTCGTTGTCATCAAAATAGACTTGTGTGCCTGTGGTGCTTACTGAGAGGTAGTCGCTGGCAGCGTCCTTGCCGGCACGGCGTCCTGCAACGGCGAATCCTGTTGCAATCACCTTATCGCCGTCCTTTGTCTCATCATCGATAAAGACTCTTGTTCCTTCGCTGTTGATAACCAGATAGTTATTGTTTGTGGTGTTGTCTTTGCCTGCACGGCGTCCAGCAACGGCAAAACCAGTGGCGATAACCTTGTCGTCGCTCTTGGCATCCTCATCAACATAAACCTTTGTTCCTTCGGCATTTACGGCGAAAATCTCATTGCCTGCACCATCTTTGCCTGCACGGCGTCCGGCAACGGCAAAACCAGTGGCGATTGCCTTGTCATCGCTCTTGGCGTTCTCGTCAACATACACACGCACGGCGTTCGGATAGACGGCAAACACAACGTTTCCTTCCTTGTCCTTAACCTCGAAGAGCGCCTCCTCGGTTTCGGTTGATGCTTTCACATCGAGTTTTTTCACGGCAATCTCGTCGGTGGCCACCCATGTTGTGCCGTCGTGCACAAGTGTTTGCCCCTTGGTGCCTTGCACCTTCATGCCGTCCTCGCCCTTGGGGCCCTGCGGTCCCTGCTCGCCTTTCAGATTACTGGACACATACGTGTTGCCGTCGGTGGTTGCAACGGTCATCACATTGTCAGTGAAGGTTACGTTGGCAATGCCCACGCCGGCCTCTCCTGCAGGAGCTGTGAACTCAACCCAGTTGGTGGCGTCGCTTTTCGGCTCGGTGGCCGATGTGAAGTTGTTTTGTGCAATCCACATGGAGTTCACGGCAGCGTTTGCCTTGCTTGCCGCAAACACATAATCGCCTGATTTGTATTGTGTTCCGCTTACCCAGTTGCCTTTGTTTGTCAGGCCTGTTCCGGCATCGCCCTTGTCACCTTTGGCACCCTGCGGGCCTTGCGGTCCGGGTTCGCCCTGGACACCCTGCAAGCCTTGCTGGCCGGGGTCGCCCTTGTCGCCTTTCTCGCCTTTTTCTCCAGTGTCACCTTTATCACCTTTGTCACCCTTCTCACCTTTCAGATTACCAGACACATAGCTATTGCCGTCGGTGGTGGTGATGGTCAGAATGCCGCCATCGAAGACTGCGCTGGCGATGCCTGCGCCAGCCTCGCCTTGCGGTGCGGTGAACTCAACCCAGTTGGCAGCGTCGTCTTTCGGCTGCTTGGTCGAAGTGAACTCGCCCTCAGCTATCCACATTGTGTTGGCGTTTGCGTTTGTTGCGCTTGGCGCGAAGACGTAATCGCCTGTCTTATATTGTGCTCCGCTTGCCCATGCGCCGCGGTTGGTGAGGCCTGTTCCGGCATCGCCCTTGTCACCTTTGGCACCCTGCGGGCCTTGAGGTCCGGGCTCGCCCTGGTCACCTTTCTCGCCGGTGTCTCCCTTGTCGCCTTTTTCACCTTTTTCTCCGGTGTCACCTTTGTCACCCTTCTCGCCCTTGCTGCTCGGTGAGGTGGCAGCAAAATAAGCGTACGGCACGGCCTGGAGCTTGGTGGTTCCAAGGTCGGTGAAGCTGTCGCCGCCTTTGGCGTCAATCTCCACTTTCATTGAAATGTCGGCCTTTGCCCAGTCAACATCGGCAAACTTTCCCTGCGCGGGCGTTCCCGTGCCCACAGTCACGCTCAGCACGCCGTAAGCGTTGGTTTTTACCTTCTGTGTCTCCTGATAGAGAACTGAGCCGTCGGCTGCGGTGAGTGTGAGCCGCAACTGAACATCGGAGCTGCTCACCAGCTCGCCCTGTGCGTTTCGTACCACGGCTTGATAATTGAAGCCGTCAGTCTGCGCTACAGCCGCCGAGGCCGTCACCGCCAAGGCCATCGCAAAAAATAAATTTCTGATTCTCATGTGTTTAATAGCTTTTAGTTTAAGTTAAAATTTATATATCATTCAATTAAATTTCAATTCACACTCTAACTCCTAAGCCCTTTATTCTGCGTTCTAAATTCTAAATTCTAAATTCTGAATTACGAATTACGAATTACTACATCCTAACTACTAACTCCTAACTCCTAATTATTGATATCCAACGAATTAAATTGAGAGCATGGGTTTGCAACATGGCTGCAAGCATTTCTCATAGATTGCAAATATACTCAATTAGCGAACCGGCGCAAAAGATTAACGGCAAAAAAAAGAGCTGCCAAGTGACAGCTCATAAAAACAGAATATGTTTTTTATATAGTTGGTTTGGTTGGTTTTAGTCTTTTCGTCCGCCCCAATCAATCGAAACGCCGAAAGCGATTGACTGATAGTTGGTAAACTCTGTCTTCTTGTTGACTACACATTTGTCCTGCAAAAGATTGTAGCCGCACCACATGTTGAAGTGAGTCAGACGGATACCAATTGCGGGCAGCACGTACAGGCCGTTGACATCGCCCACAGCGTAACCTAATTTGAGGTCGGCAAACGGCGCGTATTTGTTAACCGGCATCTCATATCTTGCATTGATGAAGAACGGCATTGCAAAGTCGAAATCATCGTTGCTGTAGCACTCATAGGTATTTGAGTTATCGTCGTAAGCATTGTAATAGAAGTCTTCGTTGTTGGTCACAAACTGCATTGAGGCGCCCATGCCCAAGTAGAGATTGTTCGATTGTATGCCGTGAACGGTTGTGATAGCAAATCGGTCGTACGGATGAGAACTTATGCCGGAGAAGATGTTCATGCCGGCAAAACCGCGGTAACCCTCGGTTGGTGCTGCAGTAAAATCGCCTGCAAACAAGCTCAGGCTCATTGAAACTGCGAAGATTGATAACATTAACTTTTTCATAATTGCACTTTTTATTGTTTTTCATAATTGAACTGTCTTTTGGGCAGTTCGTAAATAAGACAATTTTGTGGGCATCTACCCTACCTCTTTTCGTTGTTTTTTTGCGGCCAACTGGTTTTTCAGTTTGTGAAACCGATGGTCGGATTTATTGTAACCAATTGAAAAAGAGACCGCTCGAAAGCTCGGCGGTCTCATAAATGCGAATGACGCATTTTATTGTGAAAACAAGTTATAATCCTAATTTGAATACCACAATGTCAGAATCGTTATAGGTGGCACTCACCCACACTGCGTTGTCGGCGGCAGCTGCCAGACCGTTGAACGACACTGTTTTCGAGCCATCGAAAGTCTTTGTGAAGACCACCTTGCCGCTGGCGTCAATCTTTACCAGAACCATGGCGTTGCCGAAGGTGCCGCCGCTCACAACCGAGCCGTCGGGCAGAATGCGGCTCTCTTTGAATGCGCCGTCTGTCGGAAGGTCGAACTGAGCCTCCCAGAGCTTCTTGCCGGCTGCGTCGAAGGCCACAGTGTAACCTTTCGACTCCTTGGTGCCTGTATAGACGGTTTTGCCGTTCTGTATGGCTGCTGATGAGAGTTTGCATCCGTCGAGCATGTTATCCCATTTGATGTAGCCCAGCTCGTCGATTTGAGCCACCCAGCTGTCGTTGAAGGCCATGCTGCACACGTTGCCTGTGACGTCGAGCGCAAGCGATGTGACCTTCTTGCCCGGTGCGTAGGTGCGTGTCCAGAGTTTGCGGCCCTGTGCGTTGAGCTTGGTGATGAGCGGTGTGGGCAGTGCGGTGTCGCCCTCCTGCACGTAGCCGCCAAGCAGAGTCTTGCCATCGGCGTAAACCACCATCGAAAGAACCTCGTTGCCCTCGAATTTGGCGTTGATTTCGTTCTTGCCCTGCGGATTCATCTTGAAGAACCACGACTGGCCGGGAACGGTGTTTTTGATGGCGTTGGTGAGACCTGCAGCGTAGAGTGAGCCTGCATTGTCGATGTAGGCAGTGCTTACGCGGTCGTCGAAATCGTTGCCTAAGATGTCGTTTTTCTGCATTTTACCTTCGGCGTCGAGCTTAATCATCCAAACATCGTCCATGTCGTCGTTGAGCGATGGTGTGTTGGCGATGACCATCAGCGAGCCGTCGGCAAATGTGGCAATTGAGCCGCCAAAGTCGCGTGCAGCCTTGTTGTCGAAGCCGCGGATGACCTTGTAGTTCTCCATCGGCAGGTCGGCAGCGATTGACTGTCCGAGAGCAGCCGATTTCAGGTTGAAGATGTCAACAAACATCTCACCCTCAGGATATTGTGACACAAACTTGTTGTAAGCCTCGATGCTGTTCACTGATTTTGCCCAATCGAAGAGCAGCTGGCGTTTCAGCAGTTTGGCCTCGGGCATCTTGGGCGAGTTCGGATATTGCTCCATAAACTGCTCAATGGCGTCGAGAGTGTGCTTCTGTGCGGCCTCGTCGAATGCCAGAATGCCTAATTTCTTCTTGGCCTCCTCATACTGCACGGCATCAGGATAATTGTCCACAAACTGCTTGTAGGCGGCGAACGTGTTGGCTTCAACTGTCTGCTTGTAAGCCAGTGCGTTGCGCTCCTCTTTGGCGATTATTGTCTGTGCTGCGTCGGGATATTTGTTCAGGAAATAGTTGAACGCATCAACCGTGCCGGCATTCTCAGCCTTGCGGAACTCAATGTAGTTGCGGATGTGCACCACGTTGTTGTAGTATTTCGAGTCGGGGAACTCCTCGAGGAATTTCTCGGCATACTGTAGATTGTTCTCCTCGCGGACAAACTTTATCAGCTTCTCCTCCACCAAGTTACGCTCGATTTCCATGTTCTTGTCGATTGGCTTTCCGCGACGCTCGAGCTTCTGTGCCATGAAATATGTGTCGAGTACTTTCTTGTCGTCGGCAGTGAAAGTTGATACGCCTGCATCGGCTTTCTTGAAGTGGTGCCAGCTGCGGAAATAGTCTTTCTGCGAGTAAGCGTCGTACGAGAGCACGATGGCCATACCAAGGTTTGCCATGGCGTTGCTGGCGTCTTTGGCCAACACTTTCTCAAGCGTGGCGCGTGCCTTGTTCATATTTTCATCAACGGCAGGCTGACGGTCTTTGGCCTTCACTCCGGCAACAATGTCCTCGAAAGCCTTTTCGGGCTTTTGCGCCATGGTCGGCAGCACCATTGCCACCGACATCAGAAATGCGAATATAATATGCTTGTTCATAACTATTTAGATTACTTCTTTAAAACAAAAAATTCAACTCGGCGATTGTTGCTCTTGCCTTGGTCGGTCAGGTTGGTGTCGATTGGGCGGGTTTTGCCGTAGCCTTTTGCTTGCAGCATGTTGGGGCTTATCCCCTTCGATACCAGATAGTTGACAACGGCTTGTGCGCGTGCCTGACTCAGTTTCAGGTTCAGCTCGTCGGAGCCCACATTGTCAGTGTGGCCGCTGATTTCAATCTGACTTACAGTGCCTTCAGCAAGGAATGCGGCAATCTTGTCGAGCTCAGCATTCGACTGCGGCAGCAGCGTGCTCTTGCCAGTCTCGAAGAAGATGTTGTTCAGAATAAGCGCAGAGCCCTCCTCAATGTTGCGGAGACCGTCAGTGAAGGGGTCTTCGGGGATTTCAGGCTGAACGAAAACCACCTTGCCGCTGTTGTGGCAGTTGTTCTTGTCGGAAACGGTGTAGGTGTAGGTTCCGGCCGGCAGATTGGTCAGCTTCTGCCCTGTCGCGCCATTCGACCATTTGATGCTGTATGGCGGTGTTCCGCCCGATATGCCCAGGCTGATGACGCCGTCGTCGATGATGCGCTGGATTTTGCCGGTCACAGGGTCGAGACCGCCAGTGTAGGCAGAGTCAACAATCACTGTTTCAAGACCTTTCGGCACGCAGGCGCACACCTCACAGGTGGTCAGCGGACGAATCTCGAAATCGTCGAAGAAATAGTATGCGTATTTCTTGCCTTTCTTGTTCTGCACGTCCTTGCCAGTCACCACGTAGTTGGTGTTCTCGTAGTTCTTGAAGTTGCCCACGGTGAAGAACATCTCGTTGCCCGATGCGGTGTAGAGCATGCAGTAGTGCTTCCACTCGTCGGTGTTGTCGAGGAACAGGCCCGACTCGTTGTTCAGCTGGCCGTTGTAGTTCAGGAAAGTGGTGTTGCCGTTGGCGATTTTCTCCTGCGAGAAGTATATGCTCAACTGGTCGACAGCAAACATTGAGCCGTTGGCCAGCTTGTACCAGAACGAAACGCAGTAAACCTCTCCCGCTTTCATCGGGCTTTTGAGCTCGCCCTGAATGTACTCGCGGTAGTCGCGGTCAGAGCCGGTGAGGATGGCGCCCATGTAGCCTTTTCCGCTGTGCGGCTGGCTGTAGCCGGCAAAGTTGTCGGGCACTTTCACATCGCCCGTGCTGCATTTGTTGAAATAGTCGGGCGTGGTGAACGACGGGTATGTCCAGTGTGGTATCAGCCTGTGCGACTGGTCGTTGTAGATGTAGGTTTCGGGGCACTTCTCATACTCTTCGAAACTCGGGTTGTAAACCATATTGGTCTCATCTTCAACTTCTTGTGCCATAAGAAGTGCCGGACAGGCGCACAAGATTCCGAGTAAATTGACAAATTTTTTGTTCATCGGTTTTTCTCTTTTATTTCGATTCAAAAATGTTCATTTCAATTCAAAAAAGTGGGGTTAAGATACGCAAAAAAACTATTGTGTGCTTCGCTCCCGTCCCATAAAAACTAACAATTTTGGAACAGTCAGTTAAAGCATTGCTTCAAGTGCGGCAACGGCAGATGCTATGTCAGAAGAAAATGTGGAGTGCGAAAGAAGGAAATCTGTGCGGCCGTTGGCAAGCTGCGCGTAAAGCTCGCTGTTCATGCTTTCCACATACGAGGCAATGGCATATTCTATCTCCTCCTTCTGCTGCAGGCTGTTGGAATACTGATATACACGCCACTTCTGATGGAAGAAACAATAGGCCGATTCGATGCTGTGAGGGGAAAACATTGGAGAATGTAGAATTCAGAATTTAGAATGCAGAATGGAGAATTAAGGCATTAGGCACAGGGCATTAGGCAATAGGTATTTGGTGTTGGGTTTTAGGTGTTGGGGAATTACTAATTACGAATATGAATTACGAATTATGAAATATTGCTTTTTTGTCTGATGTCTGATGTCTGATGTCTGTTGTCCGTAGTCTTAAGTCCTAAGTCCTAAGTCTCAAGTCTTAAATCTTAAATCTTAAATCCTAAATCCTAAATCCTAAATCCTAAATCCTAAATATTAAATAAACCTTTTGTGCTCTTCGGAGTATTGGAAACCTTCGGCGGCGAGGCGTTGCTCAAGCTCGTTGCGGTTGATGTTGAAATGGAAGCAAATCTCGTCGAGCGTGTCGAATTCCTCATCGCGCAGCAGGAAATTGATGGCCGACACAAGCATTGGTGTGTCGTTTAATGGCAAATGGTCCATATTGTTGAATTTTCGCGCAAAAGTAGCCTTTTTCTTGTTGTGCCGACAAACAAAAACTGCCGAACAAAATGCCCGGCAGTTTCCTACAAATGTATCACTTTAAAACTATTTCTTCTGATTTGCCTCATATTCAGCGTTCAAGCCTTCAATGATGTCGTTGGTGATGTTGTACTTCTCGTTTGCGTACCACATGCTGCCGCCGATGGTGCGTGTCAGCACGAATTTGTAGCGCTCCGGAGTGTTGTACTTAGTTACGTAAGCTGAAATCTTCTCGAACAGCTGGTTGTTCATGTTCTGCTGCTCAACAGCCAACTGCTGCGAGTACTCGTCCTGAAGGCGCTGGAACTCCTGCTGGCGGACAAGCAGACGCTGCTGCTCTTCTTCGGCGCGCTGAGTGGTCAGGAAGATGCCCTTTTGAACCTTGTCCTGGAAGGTTTCGATGTCTTTTTGAAGTGCCTTTGCATCGCGCTCGAGCTTGCTCTGCATGTTGGCGTACTTCTTCATGATGGCGTCGTTCAGCTCAATCGAGAGTTTATAGTTAACAAGGATTGAATCGACGTCGATGAATGCGATGTCGCACGCTCCGACAGCTGTCGAATCGTTGGCTGCAACGGCAGCCGGTGCCTGTGTCTGGTTTGCACAACATGTTGAAAGGAAGCCCATTGCAACTACTGCAATTGCACAGGCAAAAATTGAATTAGTCTTCATATAAATCTGTTTTATTACTTTAATATTTTGTTGCGCCAAATGTATTACAATTAGTGGGATTTAGCAGTTTTTGTCAATCTTTTTTTCTGCGAGTCAAAGAATCGGGTTATTGCTGAATCGACGTTTATTTTGTCGGCCATTTGAAATTATATTTCATCGCTAATGTAATTGACTGTGCGTATTTTGTTTTAAACGTGTCGGTTATCCAATCATCAGACACTTCGCGGTTGATGTATTTGAATTTGTATTTCCTTGCGTTGACAAGAGTGCAGCCCCATTCCAGTTCAAACAATACGAAGTTGTTGTTTTTCAAAGTGTAAGACATTCCAACACCCGACAACAAATCGAATTGCGGAACGTGATTTGTTTCATAATGCACATTTAAATGCGACTGTTTATCGCCTTGAGATACTGTACTGCGATAATTCAAAATCGCTTTAGTTTCCGCGCCAATTTTCACCGAAAAACCTATTTTATTGTTTATCGGGAAATGGCGACGTACGTACACAGGCACACTCGCAGTGAAATTGCGGATTGACACCGAATGCTCTTTTTCCAATCCCACCGTTTCTGCGTTCCGGTATAAACCGCCAAAATGCACACCGATTCCCCAATTGTACCATTTTCGCAATGGCTTTGTGTGGTCGTAACTCAACTGTATTGCCGTGCCCGATGTTATCGCAAAATGTTCCGATTGGCTGTTTATTGACCAATCGCCAACTCCGGCACGTATGCCAACTGCGTGCAATGGGCTGTTAAATGCTTTTTCAGGTGATTGCGCGAACAATCCAAACTGAAAAAACAATAGGAAAAACAGCACAGATA
>Ga0310690_10010765_pt1 | contig 11345 bp, 8 predicted proteins | sample AusTroGonzalo_MG_2_FD_207661 | JGI IMG/M metagenome (GOLD analysis project Ga0310690, IMG submission 207661) | Bovine rumen microbial communities from tropical cattle in Woodstock, Queensland, Australia - Gonzalo_04 (v2) (version 2) | ecosystem: Host-associated > Mammals > Digestive system >...
TACCTCAATGATCTGATCCCACATGTAAGGAAGCAAAGACAATGTCAGATAGCCATGAGCGATGGTACTCTGATACTGACTCTCTTTCTTGGCGCGCTCCACATCAACATGGATCCACTGATGGTCGAGTGTGGCATCAGCAAAAAGGTTGATACGATCCTGATCTACTAACAGCCACTCAGAAGCACCGAGTTCCTCACCGAGGTGGGCTGCAAATTCATCATACGAATTAATGACTAACTTTCCCATGATAGTTGATTAAAAAGAAGCGCGGGGGCGCTCGTTTAGCGTCCCCGCGTTCCTATATGATTATACGTCTTGATTCTCTGGACGAAGTTTGCGTACGGTCTCACCTGCACGCCACATCTCCTGATTACGCATAGCCTCGAGTTCCTTCTCCAGACCTGCACGGTAGTCGGGCTTAGAGTTGGCATCGATGGTGATCTGTGCCTCATTACCAGTCTGTACAGAATAGTAGAGCCACTCCATCACAGGCTTGATGGCATCGTGGAAACGGGGAGCCCAGTCAAGCGCACCACGCTGAGCGGTGGTAGAGCAGTTGGCATACATCCAGTCCATACCCTTTGCACCGAAGAGCGGGCCAAGGCTCTGGGTGAGTTCCTCAACAGTCTCATTGAAAGCCTCCGAGGGAGAGTGTCCGTGCTCACGGAGCACCTCATACTGAGCCAGCAACAGACCCTGGATAGCACCCATCAGTGAACCACGCTCACCAGTGAGGTCAGAGGTTGCCTCGCGCTGGAAGGTGGTCTCGAACATATAACCTGCACCGATACCGATACCGAAGGCGAGTGTCTTCTCTGTAGCCTTACCAGTAGCGTCCTGGTAAACTGCATAAGAACAGTTCAGACCACGACCCTCGCAGAACATTGTGCGGAGAGAGGTACCTGAACCCTTAGGAGCCACCATGATGACATCGACATCCTTTGGAGGAATAACACCTGTACGATCGCTCCAGTTGATAGCGAAGCCATGAGAGTAATACAATGTCTTACCTGGCTTCAGATATTTCTTGATAGTGGGCCACTGCTGAATCTGACCAGCATCAGAAAGCAACATGCAGAGGATGGTGCCCTTCTCTGCTGCCTCTTCGATTGAGAACAGCGTCTCGCCAGGTACCCATCCATCGGCTACAGCCTTGTCATAGGTCTTACCCTGACGCTGACCAACGATTACATTAAAACCATTGTCACGCAGGTTACAAGCCTGTCCAGGACCCTGAACACCATAACCGATCACGGCGATGGTCTCATTCTTCAATACTTCACGTGCTTTCTCCAAAGAGAACTCTTTGCTGGTGACTACAGTCTCAACAACGCCACCGAAATTCATTTCTGCCATTTTGATTAAAATTTAAATGTTAATATTCTCCCTGCGTTCCATGCCAGTCCTACTCGAGAACCGGACGCTTGGTGCTCACCACCGTCTTCTTATGGGTCCACTCCCACCCTGCTCTGAGGGCGCGACAAGGGGTTAACTTATAGAAATCGGTTGCAAAATTACAAATTTGCCCTGATACTGCCAAATTTTTAATTAAAAAAACACGACCTTACTCCTGCAAGTTTCCACATTATCATCCTTGCAGATACGCACGCAGTATTCATTCTCTGCAATTTGCTCTTTGTAAAATGACAGTTTATCACCCTGATGAGCCTCTGCCACATAGGCAATCTCGAAGCGCTTGATCGCGTGCTGCTGATACCAATCGATATCCCAAAGATCAAGCACATGCTCGATATATTTCACGGAGTTGATGTGGCCGTTGATATCAATATCGCTATAATTGGTGTCTATCGTGCGTACCAGTTGAGCCTCATCACCCATCTTCACACGACCACCTTTATCAATTGGACATTCCTTGTCTTTCTCAATCCAGTTGTTGATGGCGCCATTGTCGATGGCAAAGAGATCTGTAGGCTGACGCGTCTCCGTATCAATCATCGCCCAGATGCTACGTCCGTAGCCAAAGACCTGTCCATCCTCACCCACCACACGGAAGTTACGACTGGTAAAATAGCGCATGGCTGACTCCACCCAGGTTTCCACATTGAACTTGGTGTACATCTTCGGCATCTCCTCCATTTCGATGGCAAGACGTGAGAGCACCCAAGAACGATTGATCCTGAGCAGGTAGCGCATCCCGAAGCCACGATCTGTTGAGTGGAAATCTGCCGCATTCAACATGTGGTTGCCAAGATGTCCCATCATGAGCCGTCCTCCGAAATCACAATGAAAAGGCTCCGCCATAAACGGATAAACACCGATCTTATCCATTCTGCTCCCTTTCCTCCAAGAATTGGCTCACCTGCTCCTGCATGCCACGTGTGACGGCGATACGGCCTGAACGAGTGTATTGCAGTACACAACCGAAGGTATCGAGCGCGCGGAAGAGTGAGATGATGTCTTCAGTCAATCCGAACTTCATCACGATGGTATATGTGGGGTTCACCTCAATAATACTGGCTCCATAGCGGCGAATGGTACGAGATACTTCTGGATTCTCCAACACCATCTGAGTGGCGAGTTTATAAAGTCCTGACTCGCGGATAAACAACTGATCATCTGTGAAATAGTTAGCCTTTACCACGTCGATTTTCTTCTCAATCTGGTGGACGATCTTGATGATCTGATCCTCGTCGCTCCAGGCCGTAATTGTGTATTTGTGGACACCTGGGATACTGGAGGCCGACACGTTCAGACTCTCGATATTCACCTGACGACGGGTAAACACAGCAGTCACCTGATTCAAGATACCCGCTACGTTCTCAGAATACACCAACAATGTATATAGTTTCTTCTCTTCCATACGCTTAAATCTCCAACATCATTTGATCTACATTCATACCCGGAGGCGTCATCGGCAATACATTGTCCTCCTCAAGAATAGCACATTCAAGAATATACGGACCTTCTGCAGCCAGCATTCCGGCAACAGCTGCCTGCAAATCCTGACGATCCACAACAGCCTGATAAGGAATACCATACCCCTGGGCTATCAGTTCATAGTTGGGGTTCATCATCTTAGTAAACGACTTACGTCGCAACCAAAACATATCCTGCCACTGGCGCACATTTCCCAGATAATGATTGTTCATCAGAATCATCTTCACTGGGGCTTTCTGCTCCATGATAGTGCCAAGTTCCTCAATACACATCTGGAAACCGCCATCACCCATAAAACAGCAGACCGTACGATCCGGTGCAGCAAAAGTGGCGCCAATGGCGGCAGGCATGCCATAGCCCATCGTACCCAATCCACCACTAGTACAGATACTGCGTTTCTTGGGATATTTGAAGTAGCGGGTTGCAAACAGCTGATTCTGGCCAACATCCGTTACGAGGATAGCATCACCTTTTGTGGCCTCTGCCACTGCGTTCACCACCTCACCCATCAACAGTGGGCCCTCTTTGGGATGGATGGCAGGCTCTATGACCTTCACACGTTCCATCTCATCAAGAGGCTTGAACGACTCAATCCATTCTTGATGATTATTCGGATGAATCAGTTCGGTAAGGACAGGTAATGACTCCTTACAATCGGCCACCACAGCGACATCGGTCTTCACATTCTTATCAATCTCACTGCGGTCAATATCCAGATGGATGATCTTAGCCTGTTTGGCATAGGTCTTGAGATTACCCGTTACGCGATCGCTGAAACGCATACCGATGGCAATCAGTACGTCACATTCCTGTTCCTTCAAATTGACGGCATAGTTTCCGTGCATACCCAGCATACCCATATTCAGCGGATGGTCTGATGGCAGGGCAGAAAGTCCGAGCATCGTACGACCTGCGGGAATATTGGCTTTTTCAAGGAATCGCTTCAACTCCTCCTGGGCATTACCCAGTTCTACGCCCTGCCCTACCAACGCCAGCGGTTTCTTGGCATTGTTTATCAGCTCGGCGGCCTTGCGCACAGCCTCATGATCTAATTGGGGATAAGGCACATAACTACGAATGAAGTTCACCTTCTGAGGCTCCCAGTCGATTTCCTCTGTCTGCGCATTCTTCGCAAAGTCGAGTACGACGGGACCAGGGCGCCCTGTACGGGCAATATAGAAAGCACGACTGACAGCCCATGCCACATCCTCGGCACGACGGATCTGATAACTCCATTTCGAGATAGGCTGCGACACACCAACAAGGTCAACCTCCTGGAAGGCATCTGTTCCCAGGGCGGCAATAGGTACCTGACCTGCAATCACAACGATTGGTGTAGAATCAAGCATGGCATCAGCGATACCTGTCAACGTGTTTGTCACACCAGGACCACTGGTTACCAAAGCCACACCGACCTCACCACTGACGCGGGCATAGCCCTCTGCGGCATGTGTTGCACCCTGTTCATGACGCACCAATATATGGTCGAAACATTTTTTCTCACCACGTGTATAGTCGAAGAGCGCATCATAGACAGGCATGATGGAACCACCAGGATATCCGAAGATGGTCTTCACACCTTCTGCCTGTAAAGCACGCATCAACGCTTTCGCACCAGTTATTCTATCTTTCATATTAGTCTGCAATAATTCTGATTCCACCTTTATCAGCTGATGATACACTCTGGGCATAGGCACGAAGCGCCTTAGATACCACACGGTTGCGCTTCAGAGGCTGTTGCGGACGGGCAGCCAGTTCCTCGTCAGAGAGCTTCACGCTGATACTGCGTGAAGGGATATCGATCACGATGATATCACCATCCTTGATCTTACCGATGTTACCACCATTGGCAGCCTCAGGAGAGATATGTCCGATACTCAGACCACTGGTACCACCAGAGAAACGGCCATCGGTAATCAAAGCACATTCCTTACCAAGATGCATACTCTTAATATAAGAGGTGGGATAAAGCATCTCCTGCATACCAGGACCACCCTTCGGACCTTCGTGGGTAATCACCACACAGTCGCCACTCTTCACCTGGCCACCAAGAATACCCTCACAGGCATCTTCCTGAGAGTCGAATACAACAGCAGGGCCTTCGAAGTGCCAGAGATTTTCATCCACGCCAGCAGTCTTTACGACACAGCCGTCCTGGGCGATATTACCAAAGAGCACAGCGAGTCCGCCATCCTTCGTATAAGCATGTTCGAGGTCACGGATACACCCATTGGCACGATCGGTATCGAGGGTTCCCCACTCTTCCGACTGCGAACCCATCTTCGTAGAGAAACGGTTACCTGGAGCCGTCTGATAGATACGGTTTGCCTCAGCATCGATGCTTCCATCAACAATACTATATTTCTTCATGGCCTCAGCGAGGTTCATTCCATCCACACGGATGGCAGAGCCATCAATCAGACCACCTTTATTCAGTTCATTCAAGATACCCAGAATACCACCAGCACGACCACACTCCTGAACAGAATATTTCTGGGTGTTTGGAGCCAGCTTACACAGGCAGGGCACTTTGCGACTCAGCGCGTCGATATCCTTCATCGTGAAGTCTGTTCCTGCCTCCTGAGCCACAGCCAACAGATGGAGTACGGTATTGGTAGAACCACCCATCGCAATATCAAGCGACATCGCATTCAGGAAAGCCTTACGGGTAGCAATATTACGAGGCAAAACACTCTCATCACCATCCTGATAATAGGCAAAGGCATTTTTCACCACCTGACGGGCAGCAGCCTTGAACAACTCCACGCGGTTGGTATGGGTCGCAAGGATGGTACCATTGCCAGGCAGAGAGAGACCGATGGCCTCTGTGAGTGAGTTCATCGAGTTGGCAGTAAACATACCAGAACATGAACCACAACCAGGACAGGCACATTCTTCAATCTCCTTCATCTCCTCGTCTGTGACAGAAGGATCTGCGCCTTTTACCATCGCTGTGATCAGGTCGGCATTCTCACCACGCCAGCGTCCAGCCTCCATCGGACCACCACTACAGAACACCGTAGGGATATTCAATCGCATGGAAGCCATCAGCATACCTGGGGTTACCTTATCACAGTTGGAGATACAGATCATCGCATCAGCCTTGTGGGCATTGACCATATATTCTACAGAGTCGGCAATGATGTCACGTGAAGGTAAAGAATACAGCATACCATCGTGCCCCATGGCGATACCATCATCGATGGCAATCGTATTAAACTCTGCGGCATAGCAGCCCATCTTCTCAATCTCTTCCCGTACGATCTGACCAATCTCGTGCAGATGAGTATGACCTGGTACAAACTGGGTGAAAGAGTTGACGATGGCAATAATTGGTTTGCCAAACTGCTCATGCTTCATGCCAGTAGCCACCCAAAGGGCACGGGCACCAGCCATTCTTCTGCCTTCGGTGCAGACAGTACTTCTCAACTGATGTTTATATGAATCCTTCATATCGTAAAGTATTTAATTCTTGGAAATTAGGTGCAAAAATACATTAATTCTGCCAAATAGCCAACTATTTCGGGATTTTTTCGTATTTTTGCACCAAAATAATAACAACTAATTACAAACAGAAATGAAAGCGAATCTACTAACAGTATTTCTAACAGTCAGTTTAACAACGTTGGCACAGCCCCGTCAGGAGATGATCCTCACTGATGACTGGAGCTTCTCCCGAGATCAGCAGACATGGCAAACTGTGCGTGTGCCTCACGACTGGGCCATCGCTGGACCCTTCGATAAGAAATGGGATCTGCAGAATGTGGCTATCGAGCAAAATGGTGAGACGGAAGCCACCGAGAAAAGTGGTCGCTCTGGTGCCCTACCTTGGATTGGCGAGGGCTACTACAAGCGTATCATCACGATTCCTGAAGGTTGCACACATGCTGAACTGCTATTTGATGGAGCCATGGCTGAACCAAAGGTCTATCTGAATGGAGAACTGGTTGGTGAATGGGCTTACGGCTATAACACCTTCCGCGTCGATATCTCTGGCACGATGAAGACGGGCGATAACTTGCTCGAAGTGCATCTCAAGAACCTCGATGAGAGTTCTCGTTGGTATCCTGGTGCCGGCATCTATCGCCCAGTAAAACTGATCACCACTGGCGATGATTATCTCGACCCCAGGATGACTTATATTCGCACCACTTCCATTGATGGCAACAAAGCCACCATCGATATGATGGCAGGTATCGGCAGCGATCTAGGAGATGGACAAGACATTGAAGTGGAGTTGCACGATGCCAACGGGCGGATTGTAGGCCGTCAACATGATTCCGAACTGAGTGATGGTGGTGCGGTGTATCTTACTTTTAATGTCGAGAATCCTCACCTTTGGTCGCCTGAGACACCTTATTTATATAATGCCGTCATCAAATATACCAAGAACGGACAACTGATGGATCAGATCAGTCAGAAGTTTGGTATCCGCACTGTCAAAGTATCAAAGGATGGCGGATTCCAACTGAATGGCGTTACTCGAAAGATAAAGGGTGTTTGTCTACATCACGACCTCGGTCCGTTGGGAGCTGCCATCAACAAATCAGCCCTCATCCGTCAGATCAAGATGATGAAGGAGATGGGCTGTGATGCCATCCGTACCTCACACAATATGCCCTCACAGATGCAGATGGACATCTGCGACTCGCTTGGCATAATGGTGATGGCTGAGAGTTTTGATATGTGGAAATATCCCAAATGCAAAAACGGTTATGCCCGCTTCTTTGATGACTGGTGGTATCTCGACATCCAAAATCTAATCCTGGCTAACCGCAACCACCCCAGCATCATCATGTGGAGTATCGGCAATGAGATTCCAGAACAGGGCAGCGCTGAGGGGAAGAAACTCTCAGAACAACTGCAGCAAGCCTGTCATAGCCTTGACTCTACCCGTTATGTAACTCAGGGACTCGACCACGCTGAGGCTTCTATTGAGAGTGGCGTGGCCAAGTTGATGGACGTGCCAGGTTTCAACTATCGCGTACATAAGTATGACAACAATATCAAGCAACTGCCACAGGGATTCCTGTTGGGATCAGAGACCGCCTCAACCGTCAGTTCACGTGGCGTCTATAAATTCCCTGTTGTGCCTGATGATAACTCCCGCTTTGCCTCATGGGCACCAGGTTACGATCCTCATGCACTGGAAAAGGCAGATGGTCAGTGCTCCAGTTACGATCTGGAATATTCGCCATGGAGTAATCTGCCAGATGATGACTGGGTGTGGCAGGATGATAAGGACTGGGTGATTGGTGAGTTTGTGTGGACAGGTTACGACTATCTGGGTGAACCTTCGCCCTATGATGAATACTGGCCTTCACGTAGCAGTTATTTCGGCATCTGCGATCTGGCAGGACTGCCAAAGGACCGTTACTATCTGTATCGGAGTCATTGGAATAAGGAAGCACATACCATCCATCTCCTGCCCCACTGGAGTTGGGGAATCTCTAAGAAAGAAAAAGGTAATCGCATTGGTGAGGTGACACCTGTCTATTGCTATACCGATTATCCCACAGGCGAACTTTTTGTGAATGGCAAGAGCCAAGGAAAGATTACAAAGAATCCTAAAGAACGTCTGGATCGTTATCGTCTGCGTTGGAACAATGTGAAATATGAACCTGGAGAAATCAAGGTCGTAGTGTATGATGCCCAAGGTAACAAGGCTGGAGAGCAGACGATGAAGACTGCAAGCAAACCAGCCAAAATACAACTTGATACTTGGACAGCCAACGAATCATTCAAAGCCGATGGTGACGACCTTGCCTTCATCACCGTCTCATTGACAGATGCAGAGGGCACTCTGATTCCACAAGCAGATGATCAACTCACATTCGAGGTCACAGGTGCAGGCTCATTCGAGGCAGTCTGCAATGGTGATGCTACCAGTCTGGAGTCATTCAAGGCTCCTACGATGAAACTATTCAACGGGCAGTTAGTCGTAGTGGTTCGCAGTGCCAAGACACCAGGCACTCTGACGCTGAAAGTAACAGACGAGACTCGTCATCTGAGTGCAACCACAACAATCAAGGTTATATAAAAGAAAATCCCCGCCAGTTGGCGGGGATTTATCATTTATTTCACTTCCTCAATAATCTTTGCACCTTCTTTCAAGGCCTCCATATTCAGAGGAATCAGTGAATGGTGACGCTCAGGCAGAGTCTTGAAGAGTGCCTTCTCCACACCCTTGTCGCTCACCACAGGAGCCACCTTTAGCAGACCACCCAGTACGATCATGTTGAACACCTTACCGTTTTTCATCTCGGCAGCCTTGTCCATCGCATTGATCTCATAGATGGTAATGTCCTTACGCGTAGGTTTGTTGATGATACCAAAGCCATCGTAGATCAGGATACCACCAGGTTTGATCTTCGGCTCGAACTTCTCAAGTGAAGGCTGGTTCAGTACCACGGCAATATCATACTTGCTGAGGATGGGTGAAGAAATACGCTCATCACTCACAATCACCGTCACGTTGGCAGTACCACCACGCTGTTCAGGTCCATATGCAGGCATCCAAGTCACCTCTTTATCCTCCATCAGTCCTGAATAGGCCAGAATCTTACCCATTGAGAGCACGCCCTGACCTCCGAAACCTGAAATAATTATCTCTTTTTTCATAACCTTTCTTTATTTATCAGTTGTGTCCTTGAGGTCTCCCTTTGGATAGAAGGGGAACATATTCTCCTTCATCCATTCATTAGCCTTAGCAGGTGTGAGTTTCCAACCACTGTTACAAGTAGAAACAAACTCCACGAGTGAACTACCCTTACCAGCCATAGATGCCTCGAAAGCCTTACGCAAAGCCTTCTTCGCCTTGTTGATAGAGGCTACAGACTCTACACTCTGACGAGTCACATAGCAAGTACCCTCCAGACCAGCAGCGATATCAGCCATCTTCAGGGGATATCCATGCAACTGGGGATCACGACCATAAGGACAGGTAGAGGTCTTCTGACCAATCAGGGTTGTAGGAGCCATCTGACCACCCGTCATACCATAGATGGCATTGTTCACGAAGATGATCACGATATTCTCACCACGGTTCAGAGCGTGGATGGTCTCACAAGTACCGATACAAGCCAGGTCACCATCACCCTGATAGGTGAATACCAGACGATCAGGCCAGCAGCGCTTGATACCAGTAGCCAATGCGGGTGCACGACCATGGGCAGCCTCCTGCCAGTCTATATCTATATAATTGTACGCGAAGACGGCACAACCTACAGGTGATACACCTACGGCCTTATCCTCCATACCCATTTCCTCGATGACTTCGGCAATGAGTTTATGCACCACACCATGGCTACAGCCTGGGCAGTAGTGCATGTTATTGTCGTTCATCAGCGTCGGCTTCTTGCAGACGATATTCTCTGGTTGAACTATTTGATTTCTATCCATAACTTACATGACCTTCTTTAAAGCTTCAACAATCTCCTCGGGATCTGGTACAATACCACCCAGACGACCGAACTGCTCTACAGGCACAGCACCGTTCACAGCGAGGCGAACATCCTGTACCATCTGACCAGCGTTGATCTCAGCCACGAGGATACCCTTCACCTTCTTCGAGAGCGCAGCAATTTGCTTCTCAGGGAATGGGAACAATGTGATAGGACGGAACAGACCGACCTTGATACCCTGCTCACGAGCAATCTCTACGCTCTTCTCTGCGATACGGGCAGCAGAACCGAAGGCTACGATAGCATACTCTGCATCGTCCATCAACTGCTCCTCAAAGCGAACCTCGTTCTCCTGAATCTTAGCATATTTCTCCTGGAGGGCGATGTTACGCTGCTCCATGATCTCAGGCTTCAGCTCCAGAGAAGTGATGACCACACGCTCGCGATTCTTAGGCTTACCAGTAGAAGCCCAAGGACACTGCTTAATCACCTCCTCATCCGTACGACGGGGCTTGAACGGGGGCAGCACCACCTTCTCCATCATCTGTCCGATGACACCATCAGAAAGAATCATAGCAGGGTTGCGATACTTGAAGGCCAACTCAAAAGCGAGATCCACGAAGTCAGCCATCTCCTGTACAGAAGACGGAGCCAGCACGATCACCTTGTAGTCACCATTACCACCACCACGGGTAGCCTGGAAATAGTCACCCTGAGAGGGCTGGATCGTTCCCAGACCAGGACCGCCACGCTGCACATTCACAAACACACCTGGCACCTCGGCACCAGCCATGTAGGTGATACCTTCCTGCATCAGGGCGATACCAGGAGATGACGATGAGGTCATCGCACGCTTACCTGCACCAGCAGCACCATAGACCATGTAAATCGAAGCCAGCTCACTCTCAGCCTGAACCACCTGCATACCAGTGGTCTCCCAAGGCTTCAACTCAGCCAGCGTCTCAATCACTTCACTCTGCGGAGTAATAGGATAGCCGAAATAGCCGTCGCATCCGCAACGAATAGCAGCGTGGGCAATAG
>Ga0310690_10010766_pt1 | contig 11345 bp, 5 predicted proteins | sample AusTroGonzalo_MG_2_FD_207661 | JGI IMG/M metagenome (GOLD analysis project Ga0310690, IMG submission 207661) | Bovine rumen microbial communities from tropical cattle in Woodstock, Queensland, Australia - Gonzalo_04 (v2) (version 2) | ecosystem: Host-associated > Mammals > Digestive system >...
TTCTTCATCGGTGACACCCGGAAGGCCAGCACGGAAACGGACACGATTGAAAGCACGGCGAATCTCTTCCTTGTCGCGGCTAACCTTGATTCCGTCAACGTCCCATTCTTGTGTGAGGTGGTTGAGGGCTTCGGCATAAGAGAGCAGAACCTCGGCATAGCGAATGATGGGGAATGTCTTGCTGATGGTGCGGGCGTTGTTGCCGGTGCATGCATCGCGTGGATGGACGTACTTACAGCCGGTATAACCCGTGATGTTATAGACGTTGTTGGTGGAGACGTTCGGTCCGCAGTTGGCTCCCATATAATAGCCGACTACGACATCGTGCTTACCTGTCTCAATGGTAGAAGACATAGTCCAAAGACGTCCCGAGAAACCGATGTTGGCATAGAAGCGAGGCTCGCGGTTGGCATAGGCAGCAAACGTGCCAGCCTTAAGGGTGTAATAGCGCGAGAGAATCTTATCTTCCTGAGTAATGCACTCCTTATCATAGGGACGATTGAGGTAAGGACACTCAGCACTGGCATTGGAAATATCACGTCCGTCGGCCATGTAGAAGTAATCGACCATGCGCTGGGGTACACTCACACAGCTGCTGCCACCAAAGCGCAAGGGGAAGATGTAGCCAAGGTGGTCAAGGATATTCTCTGATGTTCCCCAGATGAGTTCGGGGTTCGTGGCTGCTACTGCTTCACCCGTGAATTGCTCAGAATAGGAACGATAGGGGTCAATGCCACCGGCACCGTTGGGATAATCGGCTGATGGCACATTGGAAGGAAGGGCTGCAGTGTATTGGTCAGCCTCGACAGTGTAGAGGTCATAGAGTTTCAAATCCATGACACGCTTAGCTGCAGCTGCTGCCACAGCCCATTTACGCTCGTCGTAAGTCTGCGAAACGTAGGGCACCTTGTCGGTGGAGCGGATGAAGTTGCCGAAAAAACGACGGGCGGCAAAACCTCCGTTGAACAAAGGGCTAGCGGCAGCCAAACGGATACGTGCCGACAATGCCAGGGCAGCACCAGCCGTGGGCGCTGTAATCATATCAACAGGACGTGTGCGAGGGAGATTCTGAGCTGCAGCTTCGAACTCGGTGCAGATATAATCAACACACTCGTCGAAGGTACCGCGGGCGCGCTCGTAGTAGGCGGGGGCCTCGTTGCTGTTGAGAATCTCATCGCCCAAGAGAATCATGGGACCTTGGTTGCGCAAAATCCAATAGTAGGCATACGCACGAAGGAAACGGACCTCGGAACGGAACTCGGACTTCTCGAAGCTATTCATATCGGGTACAGCATCGATGTTCGTCAGCAGCGTGTTGCATTTGCGGATAATGCGGTAGCAGTTATCCCATACGTTGAAGTCCCAGTCCCATCCGGCCATGGACGAGGCGGTGATGTTGTCGATGGTCAAGCTCGTACCCGAGAACTGAATCTCAAGGAAACCACCACTCCAGTTGCCACACGACACAGCCTCGTCACTACCGGTCAGACCGGGTGTACTGCCGTAGTACCAAAGACGTGCCTCCTTAGGCAGCAGGCTGACGGCACCATTGTAATATCGCTGTATGTTGACGCTGCTTGCAAAGATAGAATCAGCCATGAAGGTGTCGGCAAAGTATTCGTCAACATTCAGATAATCGGCGCATCCGACAAGGGATGTCGAACTGATAGCAAGAGCAACCAGAGAGAGGCTTATAAAGCAAGACTTCATATTTTTCTTCATTTTCATAAGGCACTTCATGATTAAAAGTTAAGTTGCATTTGCAGTGCATAACGTCCGGTGAGCGGGTAAGCCTGTCCGCAGGAAGTAGCCTGCTCGGGGTCGTAGATCTTCACGCTGTCCCATACATGCAAGTTCTCGCAGAGCAGCTGAAGGTCGATAGACTGGACTCCAACCTTATGCATGAAGGGCGAACTCCAACGGTAATTGAGGCTCACCTCCTGCAGTCGCAAGTAGCGTGCATCACCCATCCACCAAGTGGACGGCTGCGTGTTGTTGAGGTTCGTGCCATAGTAGAGCCGCGGGAAACGGGCGTTGGGATTCTCCGTAGAGGGATCGCCTGAATAGTCGGCTGCAATCCAACGGTTCTCCTTGTTGTATGCAAGGGCGAGGACATTGCCGCGGAAACCCTTGTTGAAAGGCATATATCCATCGAAGAGGCTTCCGTCGCTGCCGCCGTAGAGGAAATAATTATGTCCCGTGCCACGGAAGAGAACGTTGAGTGTGAATCCTTTCCAATCGGCAGAGAAACCCAGACCGTACATAAACTGCGGTATGCCTGCGTAAGCAAAGAGGGGCACACGGTCGTCGCTGTTCACCACGCCGTCGCCGTTGACATCCTTATACTTGATGTCGCCCGGGCGAAGGGTGCCGAACTGCGCAGGACTCATGTCGATGTCCTCCTGACTCTCGAAGAGGCCAAGAGCGATGTAGCCACGCTGAACGTTATTGGCATAGCCGTTGCGTTCCAGATAGCGGTAGGGCTGGTTAGCCTCCTCCCAATTGAGGATTTTGTTTTTCGAAAGGGTGAAGTTACCACGCAGGGTGAAGGTGAAATCGTGGTTCACCTTCTGGTGGTATTCGAAGTTACCGTCGCCGCCCCAGCTCTTCATGCTACCGACGTTACCATAAGGCATGCTCACCAGACCGACGTAAGCCGGCACTTGGGTACGCTGCTGGAAGATGGCGTCGCGGCGGTCAAGGAAGTAGTCGACCGTAGCTGAGAACTTATCGTTAAACAAGTGGAAGTCCATACCCACGTCGAATTTCTTAGCCTTTTCCCATACGAGGTTATCGGCACCCACCTGACTCTCGGTGATAGAACCCGTGCCGCCCCAGATGGAGCTGGATGTCTGGTCCTCGGAAATAAGTGTCAGATAGGGGAAGCGTGTGCTGGCAATCTGATCGTTACCTACCATGCCGTAGGAAGCACGGAACTTGAGGAAGTTAAGCCAAGGGATGCCAGCCTGTACGAAGTCGTACTGCGAGGGTACCCACGCAAGAGCCATCGACGGGAAGAAACCGTATTGGCGCCCAGGCTGGAAGTTCTCCGAACCGTTCAAGCCAAAGTTGGCATCGATGAAGTACGTGTCGCGGAATCCATAGTTCAGACGTCCCGAGAGGCTCTGGTAGCGTTTGGGAATGGCCGACATGCTGCTGCCCGCTCCCGTCTCGGCAGTATCCTCAATATAATAATATAGGAGAGCACCCACGCTGTGCTGGTCAAACACACGGTCGTAGTTGACGCTTGTGTTGAAGAAAATCTTGCGCCATGTCCACGCTGCCGAACTGTAGTTCACCGACACCTCGTTGACACGTTGCGAAAGGATGAGCTTTCCCGTAGAGCTTCTCTCTGATGCCATGTAAAGGGAGGGGATTTTATAGCGGCTCTCGCCGAACAGCGACTGTGTGTCAAGCGAGCCCTGTATCTTTGCCTTCAGACCCGGTGTGACCATCGACAGGTCCTGGTCGAGGCTCATGGTAATCATGTTGCGGAAGTTCTGCTGACGGGTGGTACCCGTGTAGTTCAGCAGGACGTAGGGCGAGATGTCGTCGCCGTCGTTCGTGGCAGGCAGGTAGCCGTTGGAGTAACGGAGCGGGAACATCACCGGCGTGGTTTTAGCCTGCGAGCTCCATATCCAGCCCGTCATGCTCACCGACGAATAGCCGTTGCCCATGCTGGGACGGTCGCCCACAGAGAGGTAGTTGGTGCCGCCGATATAGACCTTCGTCGATTTCGTAAGGTTGATATCGAGGTTCATACGGTAGTTATAGGTGTTGTATCCCACGCCCCGTTTGTAGGGCGAGTCTGCCGCCATGTTGTATGCCGACGATTCGCCCGACATGCCCAGCGAGGCAAAGTAGCGGGCAATGGAGCCGCCACCCTGGGCGCTGACATAGTACGTCTGCTGGAACGACGTGGGGTTCAGCAGCTCGTTCTGCCAGTCGACGTTTGGATAGAGGTCAGGGTCGAGGCCATACTTGATGATATCCATTTCCACATCGTCGTAAATGGGGTTCATGCCTGTAGCCACCGCTGCTTCGTTGGCCATCTCGGCATACTCATACGCCCCTAGATACTCGGGAAGGCGTTTCAGCCGCGAGATGGTGTAGTTGGCACGGGCTGTGATGCGCAGCTTCTGGTCCAGGCCGCGCTTGGTGGTGACGATAACGACGCCGTTAGCACCTCGGCTACCGTAAACCGCTGTTGCAGCTGCATCCTTCAGCACCGAGAAGCTCTCCACATCGGCAGCCTCCACTTGGCTCAAGTCGCCCTCCAGTCCGTCGATAAGCACCAAGGCGCTGCTGTTGGCACCGAACGTGCCGATGCCGCGCACCCAGAATTCAGAGATGTTCTTTCCAGGCTCACCGCTACGCTGCACGCCGATGATGCCCGCCACACGTCCTGCCAGGCTGTTGACGATGTTTGTTGCCGGCTTTTCCAGCTCAATGGGCGCGATGGTGGTAATGGCACCTGCCACGCTTATCTTACGCTGGGTACCCATACCGACGACCACCACTTCGTCAACCTCTTTCATGCTTTCCTTCAGTTGGATGGTTACTGACGTTTCCTTTTTTTCAAGACGATATGTTACAGAAGTATAGCCTACATAAGAAACCATCAGCACATCATACAGGTCTGCCTTGATAGTAAACACACCGTCAGGGTCGGTTACAGTACCAATGCCAGGCTTATTCTGGATAGTCACCGTAGCTCCAACGACTGCTTCGCCCGCCTCATCAATGACAAGACCTCGCACATCAAAACTCTCCTGTGCTTTAGCTACAAGCGCAATCGCGAAGAGGGACACGAGAAGCATCCAACGCCCCCTATTTCCAAGAAATGTTTTCTTCATACTCCTTATCTATTATGTGTCCTTCCTTTTTTATTCAACAGCCACACGTCGGATGGCATGGTTCTCGCTGTCGCCCACATAAAGCACGTCCTCGCTGTCGATAGCCAAACCACAAGGTTGGTTGAATTTGGCCACCTCGCCTGTGCCGTTGACATATCCTGGCTGCTGAGGCAGGCCTGCTACGGTTGATACGTAGCCCGTCTTCATGTTGATTTTACGGATACAATGGTTGCCAGTGTCTGCCACATAGAGGTTACCTTCGCTATCGCGGCACATCTGATGGGGGTTCGAGAACTGAGCCTGATTGATGGGACCGTCAAAGAATCCGCTGGAGCCTCCGCAGAAGGTCGTACATGTCCGGTTGGCGAAGTCAAGTTTGTAGATGCGGTTCATCTCATCAACGGTGAAATAGAGGATGTTTGGGTCGTTGGCATCAAACACCATGCCGTACGTACTGCCACTAGTGCTACCGATACCCACGCCTCCGTACACCTGCGTAAGATTCTCGCCAAGCGCTGTTTCAGGGTCGAAACGAATCAGATAGCCCCCGTAGGTACGCGAATAGAACTTGCCATCGGCAGGGCACATGGCAGCTGTTCGACGAGCTGCCCACGATGCCATGCCGCCTGGAGCAAATTCCGTGTTATCCCAACTAATCTCACCTTTGTTCATAGCGACCCAATCGTTGTCTGGGTCGTAATACCAGTATTCGTTGTTTCCTATATTAGCCTGAATGTGATAGACCTTGTCGTGAACATCGTCATAGACATTGACTGGCACCGTAAGGAAGATACCCAGTTCGTCAATGAGCTTCAGTTGGTCGGCCTCCTCGTTGGCGCAGTACCGGTAGAACTCGCTGTCGTGGGTGTCAATCTCAAAGTAGATGTTCTTCCGCTTGTCCACGGAAATACACTGGTTCATCGACGAAGAAAACTGAGCCTCCGACAAACTGATGGTGCCCGTGGGATTGGATGTGGCATTGGCGTCACCACCACAAATGGTTGTCACATTGGTTTGGATTACATAGTCGAAGTAGCCATCGAACGAGGCTTCCTGATCTCCAATCTTCACCTTTATCACCACGTTGTCTCCAGGAAGCTTGGGAGCCAGTACCAACAGGTGGTCTCCACTTGCCCCTATCACGGGAGCTTGCTTCTCGTTGAAAAACACGCTTACGGCATCGGCCTTGTTTCCGAAGTTGCTACCTGTCAGGATTACTTTTGTCGCAATAGGACCTCCTGTCGGGTAAAAGCTTTTACAGACAATGGGCTTCGATGCATCGTAGTCAGGATAGCCCTCTTCGGGGCTTTCGCACGCTGTAAACAGCAGAACGCACGCCGCAAACATCCAGGCTGTTGTTTTCTTGAAATGCTTCATCTTTTGCCTTTCTATAATTATTTTAATAAGGAAACGATTTTTCCTCATCGTTCCCCTAAAGAAAATATCGAGTATTAACGGACAGGTTCCAGTACAGCAGCAAATCCTCCGTTACGGACTAGACGCAAAGGAAGTGTGCCCGATGAAGATAGCCTGTCGACAGTTTTCTTCCGATAGTCCATAGCCTGTGTGGCAGCATTCGGTCCGTCGGCAAAGGAAGTCATCTTGTACGTGATACCCTCAGTAAGGAAGTCAAGGGGGATATCAATCTGACGCTCGCGCTGGGCGCCGTTGGTAATACCTCCGATGTACCACTTATCCCCTTTCCGCTTGGCAACAACGGCCACTTCGCCGGCTTTGCAAGTAAGGGCGCGCGTTTCATCCCATGTGAGAGGCACAGAGGCGATAAACTCGGTACAATCAGCGTTGCGGTAATAGTTGGTAGGACTATCGGCAAGCATCTGCACTCCGCTCTCAAACACGATAAACAGCGCCATCTGGTAAGCGCGGGTTCCCTGTCCGTAGTTATTGGGATGGCGTGAAATGAAGTTTTCAGGCTGACAGCTCATCATGGCTCCAGGCGTAAAGTCCATAGATCCCACAGCGTTACGAATGAAGGGTACCCAGATGCTATTGTCAGGATGGCAGTTTTCGCCCCACTCCATACCACGTACGGCCTCGTAGGAGATAAGATTCGGATATTTGTACTCCAACCCCGAAGGCTTGAAAGAGCCGTGGAAGTCGATAAGCAGGTGATGACGTGCAGCCTCTGCAGCAGCCCTTTCGTAGAAATCTGTCATCCACCTGTCATTGCGATCCATAAAGTCAACCTTCACGCCTTTTATTCCCCACTTTTCGTACGTAGCAAAAAGCTCCATGTGGTTTTCTATCGTTAGCCAGGGAAGCCAAAGAATGATTCCTACACCACGCTCCTCACCATAGCGAATGAGGGCCGGCAGGTCGATGTTTGGATTGGCCTCAAACGGATTGCGTGTATCGCGAGCCCAATATTCGTCCATAATGATGTACTCTATACCGTAGCGGGAGGCAAAATCAAGATAATACTGATATGTTTGCTGATTACGCCCAGGGACAAAGTCAACATCTTCTCCCCAGACATAACACCCGTTCCACCAATCCCAGCTAACGTGTCCAGGCTTTATCCAAGACGTGTCATCCAAAGCACAAGCAGGCGCCAAACGACTTGGCATCGTATTCTCAACCAGCTGCCCGTCTTTTTCCGTTATTAGGAACCAACGCCAAGGGAATGAGCGCGTTCCGTTTGTTAGCGCAATGTAGTCAGCCTCCTTAAGAATCTCAAGGCTTCTATCATTTCTTGGTCCGAATTCAAGAGGGTCATGGGCAAAGATAGAAGTAAACGAGTGCTCCGATGTACCTTGAAGGAACATGTTCGGATAATCTTGCAAATCAGATTCAGAGAAAAGCAACTTTCGTCCATCCTGCAAATCAATTAGTGCAGGGAGGACAGCCTTGCGCTTTTCACCACCCCAAGCTCGAATGGGCTCATGCGAATAGGGGTCCTCATAGTTGCAGCCAAAGCCCCAGAATGGCTGCTGCACGTGAAGGACGGCGTTTTCTGGAAGATTTATAGCACATTGCTCATCCTCAACCTGTACTTTTCCCTTCTTTTTCGTCAGGAAACGATAGGCAACGCCATCGTCGTAGGCACGGAATTCCATAGACCAGTTGCCGCTAAAATCGAGCCGAAGGTTGTTGTACTTGTTTTCGACGACTGCCTGCTTTAGGGGAACCACAGGCTTAACGGATGTATTCACAGACGTTTTCCGCGTCTTCGTTAACTTCGGATGATTCCCGCAAACGGTTCCGCTAATCGTCATAGACGCCACATTGTCTGAAATCACAGGAATACCATCTTTCCATACAGACCAACGAAGATTATCACCCACACTCACTTCCACCTTCACATTGCCGGAGGGGGAGGACAACTCCACCTTTTTCTGGGCATTTGAAGCAATCACACCCACGAAAAGGGACAGAAACAAACAGAAAAACTTGAAACTTTTCATATAAACTACTCTTTTTTATTAATAATGACGAACATCTTTTTGCCTTCCGTTAAATACGACATCAAATTCTTCTACTACTTATGAATAATCCAAGCAATTATTTCCGCAACCCAGTGGAATAAATCCGTAGCCCTAGTGAAATAAAATCATAGTCCAATGGAATAATTTCGCAATGCCAACGAAACAATTAAGGTTTATGGGCAAAAGTAAATTTACAGGATTGAAAACTGATTTACTTTTTAGATTCAAAATCGAAAATATAAACTTTTTTTAATCAGAATTTTATTGTTATATTCTACCCTACTATGGTTTACTTTTACTATTACTCACAAAATCTATTGCTAGAGTAAATAACTAACTTTGCAGCAGAAATTCTCATAGCTATGTTTAACACACGTTTTTCGGAGTTATACCTCAACAACTACTTCCGCATGCTGAAAATAGCGAAAGTCTACATCTCAGAGCATGAAGAAGCAGAAAACATCGTACATGACGTTTTTGTCAGCATTTGGGAACATCGGGACCATGTCCTTAACATGGATAATGTGGAAGGATACATGGCCGTATCTCTGAAAAACAAATGTCTGGACTACCTCAAGCACCTTCTCCACGTGGCTGAATATGCCGACCATGTATCAGAGGCCCTGCGTGACGATCTTACGAACAAAATCAATAGCCTCAACTACTACGACGCAGCTGCGTATTACGACAACGAAGTTATCAACAACGCCGTCCGTGATGCCATAGAAGGACTTCCACCACGTTGCCGTCAGGTGTTCCTCTACTCTCGTCGGGATCATCTGAAAAACGCTGAAATTGCAGAGCGGATGGGAATTTCCGAGAACACGGTTGAAGCCCAGATGACAATTGCATTCCGCAAACTTCGCATCGCCCTAAGTCCGTTTTTACCGCAAACAAGTAAAAAACAGCAAAAAGCAACTAATAGCGATGTCAAAGAAAGCAGAAAACGCCCTATATTTCACGAAAAGAGTGTAAAAAAAGAAGTTTTACCCATTTTTGTTTAGGGGGAAGGCCCGCTACCATCGTTATTGCATAAAATAATGTACCCGCGAATCCTATTTTAAGAGAAAAATAAGTAACTTCAATTTATTATTTACTAAATTATTAAAAGCGTATGAAAAAAGTTTACTCAATCGTTGCCATCTGCAGCATCGTTCTTGCTGCATTGGTTCCTCAGAAAGCCGTGGCCGGAGCTGCCACCTATGAGAACCATGTTGTTACGCTTACGGGTGTTCCCGAAGGCGCAGGCGTAGTTTATATCGTTACCGATTGGAACGGACACGAGTGGGACGAAATCGACGACATGCTCTATGAAGAGGATGAAATCACCGTGAAAGCTACCATCGAGACCAAAGACTACAAGGCTATTTGCCATCTCTATGCCCTCGCCAACGAAGGATACGTGTTTGACGGTTTCTACATCGACGATGACCGCGACGGCTTGTTCGACCCTGAGTTCGACCTGCCTGTTACATTCTCCAACGATGGTGACCTTGACACTAAATGCATTGAAAATGGCCATCCACGTACTTACACCACGTCGCCTGCCCTGCAGGTGGTGCTCACATTCCAGTCGGACCACGAATATGATGGCGGTGAGACTTCCGAAGACAACAAGGCTGCCGCTGAAGCTGCTGCCGAAAGCGACTGGGAGGAATTCGGCTGCCTGAATCACTTCTTTGCCGTGTTTCACGAGGTAGGCGGCGAGGGCATTAATGCCGTTACCGTCAAGGCCGACGATGTTATCTACAACCTCTGTGGGCAGCGCGTTGGCAAGGATGCCAAGGGCATTTTGATTGTCGGAGGCAAAAAGAAATTCATCCGCTAATCCCCCTCTCTTCTTGCCGTCATGCTGTGCAGACAGTTAAGAAGTATCGTGTTTTCAGCCATAACCACCTGCATTCTTGCAAGTGGTTATGCTGCTGAAACGACACCTGCTGACGCTGGCAACCCATCCGAGGAAGGCCTTGCAAATGACATCAGCGCCTCGCTTGTCGTCTGCGGACGAGGCGCACGCCTGATATCCTCATTCGGACATTGCTCCATCCATATGTCTTGCCCTTCGGCAAACTTGGACAACTATTACACCTATCTTATCCATGCAACGCCAAAGAACATCAGGCGTTTCTTTACGGAGGGTATCTGCACAGGACAATTTGTAGTGCAAAAATGGGATGTCTTTGCAAAAGACTATATTGAGCAGAACCGTCCCATCACAGAATACAAACTTAATCTCACTATCGACGAGATTCGCCACTTATGGATGAATCTCGATAAAGAGACTATCAACCCTAAGAGCCGCGCCTATAGTTTCCTTCACTCCCAGTGTACCTCCATCTGCGCAGACATCATCCGAGGTTCGCTGCTTAACGAACGGATGGACTCGGGCGAATTGCCTGATGCACTCAATGGTACGCTTCGCGACTACACCAACTATGCCGTTGCCAACTATCCCTGGGAGCTGTTCTGTTTTCAGAGCCTGTTAGGGTCAGAGGGAGAGCAGCAGGGAATCGTTTGGGAAAAACTGGCGCCGACGATTATCTATCCCGTTTGGAGCCAGTCCTCCATCGTTGACGCAACAGGCACGGGACGTCCTGTTTTTACAGGCGAGTCTCAAGTTCTCTTTGACGGCACATATTCTCCCTCAAAGCCTTCGCCTTTGACACCAACGGTTGTCTTTGCCATCCTCCTTGTCTTCACCCTACTCTTGACTGTCGCAGAGGTTTTTTCAAAGAAAATGCGCAAGATAACAAGGGTGTACGACTTCCTTCTACTTTGCGTGCAGACATTATTGGGACTATTCTTCACTTGGCTTCTCCTATTCTCAAGTGCGTCTTGGATGCCTGGGAATGTATTGCCCATCGTTTTCAACCCCATCCCTGCCCTGCTTTGGGTTTTCTTCCACAAAAAGAAAACATTCCGCCGGGTTTACATCATCTATTCAGTCATTCTTGCGGCAATGACGGTGGCTACGCCCTTCGTGCCGCAACTTCAGTGGGGGCACGCCCTCATCTTTGCCACGTTCCTCATCCGCACGATAACA
>Ga0310690_10010767_pt1 | contig 11344 bp, 8 predicted proteins | sample AusTroGonzalo_MG_2_FD_207661 | JGI IMG/M metagenome (GOLD analysis project Ga0310690, IMG submission 207661) | Bovine rumen microbial communities from tropical cattle in Woodstock, Queensland, Australia - Gonzalo_04 (v2) (version 2) | ecosystem: Host-associated > Mammals > Digestive system >...
TACCTTTGCACCCGCTTTTACGAGATAAGAGCATGAAATTCAATCAAAAAATTTAAATTTAAAGTTAAAAGATTATGGCAACAAAAATCAGATTGCAGCGCGGCGGTCGTAAAGGCTATGCTTTCTACAGAATTGTAATCGCTGACGCTCGTGCACCACGTGATGGTAGATTTACTGAGAAGATTGGTACTTACAATCCTAACACCAATCCTGCCACAGTAGATTTGAATTTCGATCGTGCACTCTATTGGGTTGAGGTTGGTGCCCAGCCCACAGACACAGTACGTAACATCCTCAGCCGTGAGGGCGTTTATCTGATGAAGCACCTCCGTGGTGGTGTGAAGAAGGGCGCTTTCGACGAGGCTGCTGCCCAGAAGAAGTTTGATGCCTGGAAGGCTGACAAGCAGAACGGCTTGAACAAGATTGCTGAGGCTGAGGCTAAGGCTAAGAAGGATGCTGCTGCTAATGCACTGAAGGCAGAGAAGGCCGTTAACGAGGCTATTGCCAAGAAGGTGGCTGACAAGAAGGCTGCTGAGGCTGCTGCTAAGGCAGAGGAAGAGGCTGCAAAGGCTGCTGAGGCCGCTGCTGCTGAGGCTCCCGCAGAGGAGGCTGCTCCTGCTGAGGCTTAAGGATGAGTAATTTGTAATTAATAATTTAGAATTAATAATTATGATTACCGGACAAGCGCGGTGTTTCCTGTAGGGAGACACTGCGCTTTTCTTACCTATTAACTCTTACCACTTTAACATGCATATACTCGAGATTCCTTCCTTCTTCCCTCCCTATGGTGGCTTGTTCTGCTTGGATCAGGCCAAGGCTTTGGCTGCTCTGGGTCACGAGGTGCGTATCCTGAGTAATGTGCAACTGGCAGTGACAATCGGAATGAAAGATTATCTTTCATTGCCTTATGGACGTTATGAGCATGAGATGGATGGTATCACTGTCTTTCAGTCTTTTCAGCGGGGTATCCCCAAGGCTGTGCATCATAATGTGATGCGGTGGGTGAATATCGTCCGTTCGATGTTTGACGATTATGTAGCCAAATACGGTCAGCCTGATATCTTGCATGCTCATTGTGCCAAATGGGCGGGGTATGCGGCGATGCTGATTAGCCGGAAGTTCCAGATACCCTACGTTATTACTGACCATCTGCCCCTGATGTTGTTGGAAGGAGAGTTTGGTAAGGCTCCCAGCGATACCTGGCAAATACCGTTGCTTCGTGAGGCTTACGAACAGGCTGACATGGTGCTTCCTGTATCTGAGGAACTGGTGGATGACATAGCCTGCTACTATGGCAAGAATTACAAGTGGCAATATCTGTCGAACACCATTGATACCGACTTCTTTACGTATCATCACAGACAACCAAGGGAGGGACGGCCTTTCCGCTTCTGTTGTATGGCTGATTATTATCATCGCAAGGGTTATGATGTGCTCTTCTCTGCTTTCAAACAATTGCAAGATGACGACTGTAACGTAGAACTGCACATCGCCGGACTGTTTACTGATGGCCAGTCGTGTCGTGATGCTATTTCTGGTTTGGGACTGAAGGGGATATATGCCTACGGTCGGGTAGAAAAGGATAAAGTTCGGGATTTGCTCTATCACTGTGACGCGCTGGTATTGGCAAGTCGCAGCGAGGTGCAGCCTTTAGTACTGTTAGAGGCTATGGCTACTGGAATTCCTGTTATATCCACAGAGTGCATTCCACAGAATCTAAGAATAGAAGGTGGATGTACGATAGTGCCGATAGACGATGTTGAGGCTTTATTTGTAGCGATGAAGAAGGTAATGAGACAGGAGGACTTCGATGGCAGAAAGGTGTCGGAATCTGTTAAAGAGATGGCTTCGCCTATGGTGGTAGGACAAAAACTATCTGCGCTATTCACCGACATTGTTGCTTCAGCCAGACCACAGCCTGACGTACGATGAGTCCCATTCTCCAGAGCCATTCATGGCTCATCACAATAAACAAAATCTGATTCTTCAGCGGTCTGTTGACCTGCCAGTCTTTTTCACAGACTAATGTTTCCTGAAACAATTGTGGCTGGTGGGCTCGGAAAGCATGCATGCCAAGGGCAAAGATACGCTCTGGGTAGAAGTCTCCAATATCAATTTGATGCTTAGAGGCTAAGTAATGAATCAAGTCTGTAGTTTTCCGAACAAACCAGAATTGCTTCACATCGTCAGTAGAATTCGAGACGTTTTTTTGCCCTTGACTATAATTGAGTGTAATGTCTGGCAGATATGCGATGTTGCCATTTAATGCCATTGTGAAGGCAATCTGCATATCCTCGCTGCAGAAGGATTTGTTCCGGAATAAATATCTATCCTCCTCGTAGGCCTTCCTGAACACATCAGCCCGATAGAGTGCTGTGCATAGGTGGAAAACACTCATGTTATGTTGGGTAATGATGGCTTTCAGCAGGTTGTGGCCCGGTGTAATAAGGGCATGTTGTTTCTGCGGACTAGGACTACTCTTTTGGCTCTTTTCATCGTAATATTGCCAGTTGGTGATAACCATTGTCACGTTGTCGTGCGTCTCCATTATGCACACCTCCTTCTCCAGTTTCAAAGGATCGGTCCAGAAATCGTCACCGGCACAGTCGGCAATGTATTTACCCTGACATGCTAAAAGGCAGTCAAAGTAATTGTCAACAATTCCTTTATTCTGCTGGTTGCAGAAAAGACGGATGATGTCCGGATACTTCTCCGCATAGCGCTGACAGATGGCTCGGGTGTGATCGGTTGAGCAGTCTTCGCCGATGACAATTTCAAAGGGCACATGACACTGCTGCATCAGAATGGAATCGAGTGTCCGGCTGATGGTGCCTTCCTGATTGTAGGTGATGACAACGACTGATATCATGTTCTCCATCATCTTTCTTTTTTCATAAGGGGAAGGGTGGTGAACAGGATCTTACGACCAATAGCGTTGTTGCTCAGCCTGCGGAACCAGGTGTATTTTGTGCTATACGGATGGTTGGGCAGGGGGAAGAGGCCGTTTTTGCGCAGGTCATCGATGGTCTCATTCAACTTCTCCTCTGAACGTGTCAGCAGAATAGTGTTGTAGAGATAATCCATCGTCAACTGGGCCACCCGTCGCTGCAGGGCTATCTTATCGCTTTGAGGACTTCTGTCGGCCAGTCTGTTAAGGTGGAGAATGACTTCCTTGGTATCATTCAGACGCTTCTGGATGCTGGCCTCGTCTGACTGGTGTACGGCCGAGGTGATGCGTTCCCGATAAAAATAGGCCTTGGTATTTGTGACATAGACCGTTTCTGCACGAATCAGCAACTGGGGCGTGAATTCCTCATCTTCGCCATAGGCAATGCCTGGGGTAAAGGCTAACTGTCCTCTTACCGCCTGACGGAACAGACAGCAGCAGGCTGCACCTCGAATGTTCTCCGTGCGCATCAGATCGGCACCACTCTTGATGGTCGGGGGATTGAAAGAGGCTGACTCTTTGTCACCATTATGGGTAAAGTCGAACATCACAACATCGACATCGCTGCAGTTGCGTATCAGATCAAGACAGTGGTTATAGGGGACTTTCAGCAGATAGTCATCGCCGTCAACCAACTGGAGATATTGGCCTTTGGCCATATCCATCGCCGTGTTTCTGGCCACACTGACCCCTTGGTTCTTTTGACGTACATAGATGATGTCATCATCGTATTTCAGAAGGTCATTCATCGGACTGATCTCTGATCCGTCGTCCACGACAATGATTTCACGCTCATCAGCCTGAAGGTTCAGCTTCAGGATACTGTCAATGCACTCGCAGAGCATGTCCACGGGCAGGTTGTAGCAGGTCACGATGAAACTGACCAGCGGTTGTCGCGTGTTATCTGTCATTGTCATGTCATTGTTTGATAACTTGTGTGCAAAGGTAGTTTAAAATATTGAGATTGCCAAATTATTGTGCAGATAAAATAAAACAGGTTGCTTTACGTTATAATAATAGATGAGTGAAAACGAGAAAGGTGCCTACGGCCAGGTGTTGAAATACACGGGAATCTTTGGCGGTGTACAGGGACTCAATGTGATTGTGAGCCTTGTACGCAATAAGATTGCTGCCGTGTTACTTGGTCCTGCTGGCATGGGACTCGTGTCGCTTTTCAATACTACAGTCGCCTTTATCTCCCAGGCCACAGGCTTTGGCATCTCCATGAGTGCCGTCCGTCATATCTCGGAACTGACGGAATCGGGTGATGATGCGCATCGGGCCTATTATATCAAGGTGGTGCGTGCATGGTCGTTGTTGGCGGCTTTATTAGGAGTGTTGGTGTGTATAGCCGTAGGTCCATTCCTCAGCAGCAACACATTCGCTTGGGGTAATCACACTCTACATTTCATCTTACTGGCGCCAGCCGTTGGGCTGATAGCACTAACGGGAGGAGAGACGGCCGTTCTGAAAGGTACACGCCAGTTGAAGCCGTTAGTGGTGGTACAGACCTTTACCATCTTGACAACCCTGTTGTTGACGGTGCCGGCCTACTATTTTTTCGGTCAGGCGGGTATTGTGCCTGTTATCGTCTTGATGGCACTTGCCACTTATTTGTTCACCATTAGTTATTCTTACAGGCTTTATCCTCTTCAACTGATGGGCTCAAAAGGTGTTTTAGGTGAGGGTATGGAGATGATCCGATTAGGGGTGGCCTTTACTTTAGCAGGTATTGTCGGCGCTGGTTCTGAGATGCTGATTCGTTCATGGTTGAACCTACAAGACGATTTGGATGCCGTAGGACTCTATAATGCCGGTTATATGATTACGGTGACCTATGCGAGTATGGTGTTCTCGGCGATGGAGTCGGATTTTTTTCCGCGTCTGTCGGCTGTCAATGGTGATGTGGCTACTACCAATGAAACGGTGAATAAACAGATGGAAGTGACCATGCTGATTATTGCACCTATGTTGGTAGGATTAATTGTACTACTGCCTGTGCTGATACCTTTGCTGCTTAGTGAGAAGTTCATGCCGATTGTAGCGATGACACAGGTGGCCGCCTTGGCGATGTTCTTCAAGGCCATCACGCTGCCTGCTGCCTATATAACTCTTGCACGCGGCTATTCTCTTATCTACTTGGCTCTGGAAACGGCCTATTTCATTGTATTTGTGTTACTGATCATGTTTGGCTATCTGCATTGGGGACTACTTGGTACGGGTATTGCAATCACGCTGGCCAATGTGTTCGATTTCCTGATGATAAACTGCGTAGCCCGTTTCTGCTATCATTATAAAATGTCATCGGCCGTGATACGGTACAGTGCCATTCAAATCCTGATTGGACTATTGGCATTCTTTACCACTATCACGGTCGATGGCTTCGGATATTGGGTCTTTGGTATCGGGTTGTCGCTAGTCAGCCTGATGTTCTCATTGTTGATTCTTCACCAGAAGACCCATCTGTGGGAAGCATTGATGAAACGCTTGCCCTGGTTACGAAAGACATCTGATTAGAAGCGGAAGTCAAGTTCCATATCTACTAAATTGTAGTCGTGCTTGGCCAAATTGCGGTCGTTTACATGTGAATACTCCATATGGAGTTCGAGATTCTTCGTGAAGAAATAGTTCAGACCGCATTCCACTTGGTTGACTGAAGTCGCCCAGTTTTTCTGATTCCGATAACTCTGATATCGTGCCTTGGCATGGAGTTTACCCTTAATTAGGGGCACAATGCCGAACACATACCAACCGTCGGCCTTGTCGCCCTTCGAATAGTCGATCTGACGCACGTTGTTGCCAGGAGAGGCTGCACCCCAACCCTGGCTATGGATATACTCCGCACGGAAGGTGTACTCATTCAGGTCGTACTCGGCGGAGAGACAGTAACGGTTCTTCTCTATGCTACGGGTTTCGCCTGTCACAGGGTCTAACATCCCACCACGGCTACCCGTCCATCCAAAGGCACCAATGCGCACACCTTTGATGGGCATCACCCAGGCACCTGCGATGATGTCCTTGCGGTTATCCATATCCTTCTGGTTAACGCCCTCACCATTATAGACGCCTACCTGATAGTGGAACAGTCTGCGGCCATTGGCATTGGGGAAGAGATCACCGGCAAACTGGATACCGATGTCACGACCACCTGATGACTTTTCACCTGTACGGTCACCGAAGGCAGAAAGTTTGTTGATGACGTCAGCATAGCCTCTCCAGCCCTGTGTGATGGGGTGGGTGGGGTTCTCGTATGTAAAGGCACGCTTGAACTGACCTGCACGAATTTTAAATTCCGGGTATTTTCTCCACTCTGCATAGAGGTCAACCAATTGAACGGTAGGCTGTCCAGGACCAGTGGCATTCGTGCCTTGAATCTGAGCACGCCAATCGAAATCACCAATCTTACCGTCGAGAATGAAACGGGCAAGACGTAGGTTGAAGGAGTTCGAGTGATTACCCTCGGGATCCTGCCCTTGATACTGCAGCATACCGTAGCCGCTGAACTTGATGTTCTTTACCCATGCTGGAATCTCCACAGTTTCCTTCTGCTGTGTGTCCTGCACTTCTTCTACTTCTGCCAACGTCTCAGCATTGGCGGTGACGGTCATTGCCATCAGCAGTGCCATCATCCCTGTCAGTCTCTTCATTGTCATACCATTATTCTTTTTAGTTACTGAATTGTATCTTTGGCGCAAAGATAAGAAAAAAAAGCAAAACTTCCAAATCTTCTGGCATCTTTTATTTCTTTTTTCTTCTACGTGTACTAGTAATTACTCCTACGTGTATTAGGAAATGCTGGTACGTGTAGGCATCTTGCGCACTAATAGAACCACGTTTTCTACGTGAGGGGTATGAGGGAACATATCAACAGGCTGAACCTCTGCAACCTTGTAGGCCTCGTCCATCATCTGTAGGTCGCGGGCCTGGGTGGCGGGATTGCATGAGACATAGACGATGCGCTCGGGGGTAGCGTTGAGTATGGTTTTTACCACGTCGGGATGCATACCGGCACGAGGCGGGTCAGTGATGATTACGTCAGGATGGCCATGTTCTGCAATGAAATCATCTGTCAGAATGTCCTTCATATCGCCTGCGAAGAACAAGGTGTTGGTGATGCCGTTGATTTCTGAATTAACCTTGGCATCTTCGATGGCTTCAGGGACATATTCGATACCGATGACTTTTCGGGCTTTCTTGGCCACAAAGTTGGCGATGGTGCCAGTGCCAGTATAGAGGTCGTAAATCAGAGGGGCATTATCCCTAGGATTTCCTAGGGGAACTCTAGGTTCACCTAGGAAAGCGAACTCGCGGGCGACACAGTACAGATGGTAGGCCTGTTCGGTATTCGTCTGGTAGAATGACTTGGGACCGACTTTGAATTTCAGGTCTTCCATCAGTTCGAAGATATGGTCTGTCCCCTTGAATACCAGAATCTCCTGATCGCTGATTGTGTCATTACACTTCTGATTGTCGAGATAGAGTAGGGAGGTGATCTGCGGGAATGTGTCGGCGATATGCTGCAGCAGGTCAAGAGCCTCCTGTTCGCTACCCGTCTCGTCGTAGTGGAACTGGATAATCACCATCCACTCACCCGTGTTGGAGTTACGGATGATGACATCACGCAGCAAGCCTTTCTGTTGTCTGAGATCGAAGAAACTGATGTCGTTTTTCGTCGCATAGTCCCGAATCTCGTTGCGAATCTGGTTGTGCAGGTCATCCATCAGCCAACATTTCTCTATCGGAAGAATCTTATCGAAGGCCCCAGTGATATGGAATCCGATGGCAGGCACGTCCTTCAGGCTCAGACTTTCGTCATTGGGTAGGGTGGTGATCTGTTCTTTTGTCAGATAGCGTTTGTTGGCGCAGCCGTAATCAAGTTTATTACGATACTCCTGCGTCTTGACGCTGCCAAGGATGGGACGAAACTCTGGCAACTCGATCTTCCCGATGCGAGTCAACTGGTCTTGTACCTGTTGCTGTTTAAACTTCAACTGTTCCGGATAGGGTAGGTTTTGCCACTTGCAGCCGCCACATACGCCGAAATGACTACAAAAAGGTGTCGCGCGTACCTTACTATATTCTATAAAGCGCACCACCTCTCCCTCTGCAAAGGAGTGCTTCTTGCGTCGTATCTGCACGTCGCAGATGTCGCCAGGGACACAAAAGGGGACAAATACAACCAGTTCTTCCCAATGGAAAAGACACTTTCCTTCAGCAGCCACTGTCTCTATTGTAACGCTCTCAAGGAGCGGTAATGGTTTCTTCTTTCTTGCCATATCAGTCTTATTTAGACTGCAAAGGTACGAATAAATATTAAAAATCCCAATTTTTGCGCATTTTTCTTGTGTATGTGCGGAAAGTTTAGTAACTTTGCGGAATTAAAAATTAAACAATTTATAACGTTCAAATAAAAACAAAGTAACAGATTATGAGCCAAAAGAGAGTTTACCTCTTCGGCAATGGTAAGGCCGAAGGTAATGCAAAGATGCGTGAGGAACTTGGTGGCAAGGGGGCGAACCTTGCTGAAATGAACCTGATCGGGGTTCCCGTTCCTCCAGGTTTTACAATCACAACAGACTGCTGTAACGAGTACTATCAGGTGGGTCAGCAGAAGATCATGGAACTGCTGCAAGATGACGTGATGGCAGCCGTGAAGCACATCGAGGTTCTGATGAACTCGAAGTTCGGTGACAAGGAGAATCCTCTGCTCGTCTCCGTCCGTTCTGGTGCCCGTGCTTCTATGCCTGGTATGATGGATACCATCCTGAACCTCGGTCTGAACGACGAGGTGGCTGAGGGTATGGTGAAGAAGACCAACAATCCTCACTTCGTGTATGACTCCTATCGCCGTTTCGTACAGATGTACGGTGACGTGGTGCTCGAGATGAAGCCCGTGAACAAGACCGACATCGACCCGTTCGAGGAGATTATCGAGGGTGTGAAGAAGGAAAGTGGTGTCGTGCTCGACAAAGACCTTTCTGTAGAAGACCTGAAGAGACTGGTGAAGTTGTTCAAGGCTGCCATCAAGGAGCGCACCGGTAAGGAGTTCCCCGATGATCCTATCGAGCAACTCTGGGGTGCTATCTGCGCTGTGTTCCGTTCTTGGATGAACGAGCGCGCTATTCTGTATCGTAAGATGGAAGGAATCCCCGACGAGTGGGGTACAGCCGTATCAGTGATGGCTATGGTATTCGGTAACATGGGTGACACCTCTGCTACTGGTGTATGCTTCAGCCGTGATGCTGCTAACGGTGAGAACCTGTTCAACGGTGAGTATCTGGTGAACGCTCAGGGTGAGGACGTTGTGGCTGGTATCCGTACCCCACAGCAGATTACGAAGATCGGTTCTCAGCGCTGGGCTGAGCGTGCCGGCATCTCTGAGGAGGAGCGCGTGGCCAAGTATCCTTCAATGGAAGAGGCTATGCCTGCCATCTATGAGGAACTGAATGGTATTCAGGATAAGTTGGAGCACCACTATCACGATATGCAGGATATGGAGTTCACCGTTCAGGAAGGTAAACTCTGGTTCCTCCAGACACGTAATGGTAAGCGTACTGGTGCCGCTATGGTGAAGATCGCCATCGACCTGCTCCATGAGGGTATGATCGACGAGAAGACTGCTATCCTGCGCTGCGAGCCTCAGAAACTCGACGAGTTGCTGCACCCCGTATTCGATAAGAAGGCCCTCTCTGCCGCTAAGGTGATTGCTCAGGGTCTGCCCGCATCTCCTGGTGCTGCCTGTGGTCAGATTGTATTCCACGCTGACGATGCCAAGGAGTGGCACGAGAATGGCCACAAGGTAGTTCTGGTTCGTATCGAGACCTCTCCTGAGGATCTGGCTGGTATGGCTGCTGCCGAGGGTATCCTCACCGCTCGTGGTGGTATGACCTCACACGCTGCCGTTGTGGCTCGTGGTATGGGTAAATGCTGCGTATCGGGTGTTGGTGCTCTGAACGTAAGCTACAAGGATAAGACTGTCGAGATTGACGGCGTAACATATAAGGAGGGTGACTATATCTCTCTGAACGGTACAACCGGTCAGGTATATGCTGGCGAGGTTCCTACAAAGGCTGCTGAACTTTCTGGCGACTTCAAGGAACTGATGGATCTCTGCGACAAATACACGAAGTTGCAGGTTCGTACCAACGCTGACACACCTCACGATGCACAGGTGGCTCGCGCCTTCGGTGCCAAGGGTATCGGTCTGACACGTACTGAGCACATGTTCTTCGAGGATCAGAAGATTGTTGCCATGCGTGAGATGATCCTGGCCGACAGCGTTGCCGGACGTGAGAAGGCTCTTGCTAAGTTGCTGCCTTACCAGAAGGCTGACTTCAAGGGTATCCTCGAGGCTATGGACGGTCTGCCAGTGAACATCCGTCTGCTTGATCCTCCTCTCCATGAGTTCGTACCCCACGATCTGCCAGGTCAGGAGACAATGGCTAAGGAGATGGGTGTAAGCCTGGAGGAGATCCAGCGCCGTGTCGCTTCTCTCGCTGAGAACAACCCAATGTTGGGTCATCGTGGTTGCCGTCTGGGTATCACTTTCCCCGAGATTACCGCTATGCAGACTAAGGCCATCCTTTCTGCCGCTTGCGAGTTGAAGAAGGAGGGTAAAAACCCGATGCCTGAGATCATGGTTCCGCTGATTGGTACTATCAACGAGTTGAAGCAGCAGAAAGAGGTTATTCAGTATGCCGCTAAGGAAGTATTCGCTGAGTATGGTATCGAGGTTGAGTTTGAGATTGGTACAATGATCGAGATTCCTCGTGCTGCCCTGACTGCTGATCTGATTGCTTCAGAGGCTCAGTACTTCTCATTCGGTACTAACGACCTGACTCAGATGACCTTCGGTTACAGCCGCGACGATATCGCATCGTTCCTGCCTGCATACCTCGACAAGAAGATCCTAAAGGTTGACCCGTTCCAGGTGCTCGACCAGGTTGGTGTAGGCCGTCTCATCAAGTTTGCTGTGAAGGAAGGCCGTGAGGTACGTCCTGAGTTGCGCTGTGGTATCTGTGGTGAGCATGGTGGTGAGCCCACTTCTGTGAAGTTCTGCGCTAAGGTTGGCATGAACTACGCATCTTGCTCGCCGTTCCGTGTGCCCATCGCACGTCTCGCTGCCGCACAGGCTGCTGTTGAGGAGTAATCAGAATAATCTGAATATCATCAAATTGGGTGTAACTTCCTTGATTATAAGGGGTTACGCCCTCTTTTTACCCCATGCACAAGCATTTTCAATGTGTAAACGGATTTTGAGGCGGTAATAAACAGGATATTCCGCTCTTTCCCGCCAAAACAGACGTTGGCCGTCCAGTCCTCAGGAATGGGGAAATGGGCTATCTTGTGGCCATCCTTGTCGAAGACGGTCACACCGTCGCCGGTGAGATAGATGTT
>Ga0310690_10010768_pt1 | contig 11343 bp, 23 predicted proteins | sample AusTroGonzalo_MG_2_FD_207661 | JGI IMG/M metagenome (GOLD analysis project Ga0310690, IMG submission 207661) | Bovine rumen microbial communities from tropical cattle in Woodstock, Queensland, Australia - Gonzalo_04 (v2) (version 2) | ecosystem: Host-associated > Mammals > Digestive system >...
ACCAACCGCACCGCCTACAGACGAAATAACATCTTTTGCCGTAGTAGGCTGATAAGTTCCGTTCTTTATGCCTTCAGCCTTTGCATTTTTCAAATTAGCAGCAGCCTGTTTTTTTTCCGCCTTGGCTTGTTTCTTAGCAATCTTAGCATCTTTCTTCGCCTGTTTATTTGCCTGGCGCTGTGCTTTCTTCTGTGCTTTAGCCTCCTTTTGAGACTTAGACTTTTTAAATAACCCCATAACAAACATTTTTTTAAATAAAACAAAGGGGAACGGAATAAAAAAAAATTTATCACCGCTCCCCAACATCAACGCGGTTTATCCTATGCTACAAATGTCACCAAATCATAAACAAGCGCATACGAAACACCCGGAGCCATTGAAGCCGTACGAAGCTTCATTGTCAAGTTCGGATCCTGCATAAATTCACGATCCGACAGACGTACAGACTTTTGTAGACGCAAATGTTTTGTATTTGCCAAATCCACAACGCCGTTAAGATTGAAAACCTCCTGGATCTGTAATTCTTCGCCGGTGTAATTATTCTCGCTGTACTTCGAAGTACATGAAGAATTCGCAATCGGATGCAAATTAACACCATTGAAAGCACCGTCATTTGTTTCGAGATATTCGTTATCACTTTGCAAATAAAGCAAAGTAGAACAAACACCCTTAACCTGTAATGAGCGATCGCCAGTAATGTTGATCGGCTCTACACGCAACTTGAATAGCTGCTTGCATACCTCGTCGGATTTGTCAAAATCAAACTGAATATAGCTTGAATTTTCCGTTCCTGCCTTAAATGTATCATTCATACGAATGATAAATTTGTGGGCGCCGGCTTGAGGCTCGAAAGCCACAGACAAATCCGCAAGACGTTTTTCAGCTACAGAAGCCGCAGCAGTTTCCAAAATAAAACCATTTTCTTTATTCAAAAACTGCATACGTAAAGTAGTATCAAATGAACGGAAAAACATTGTTTGAACGAATGTAAGCAAATCACCCGAATAAACTTCTTCCTCATCACGATACCACTGAATAATGCAATTTTTGTAAACCGGCACAAGCGAAGCAAGTGAAACATTCACAGCATTCGCGTAAATGTGCGGAATAATACGGAAACCCTCAATTACACCATTGTAAGACATTGTTTCCTCTTCGTTTTGATGTACTATCCTCATACCTTTTTATTATTAAATTAAACCATATAATTCAAACATTATATTATGACCCTGAGATTCAAAACCATTATAAGTAAGTTCTTTCAGGAGAGATCCGAGCGAAAGACAATGTAATGAATCATCATCGGAAGCACCCGGTAAAGAAAGATTATCCCAGTCATCAAACATCAACGACAATAAATTATCGTGATAATAACCAAGACCGTCTACAGATACAAAACCTGTATTACCTTTAACGAACATATTATTAGTATCATTATAGAAATCCGAAACTATCAAATACGCCCGTTTCGCTGTTCCCATAATATCACCGCTGCGACCTAAAAACAATTTACCAAACTGCTTAAGCTCTACAGCATTAATATTTATAGAATCGTTTTTATACAATCGTACTTCTACAGACATTGACGCGTATTCTACTGGCATAGCATGAGCGGCAAAAACGTCGCGCACATGCATAGTAAATTCGCTTTGCTGCGGAACAGCAAAGGACATTTCAAATACACCATGAGCAATACCACGAGAAAAAACTATTGATTGACCAACAAACGTATTTAACATACGATTTAACCAAAAAACATCCCGAGTTTCTTCCCACATGTAAACACAATACCAGGAAAAAAGTTTACGGAGGTCACCCGAGTAAAATGGCATTTGTACTTCAAATAAAGGGTTATAATCCTTTAAACCTAACGAACCGGGAACAGCCCCAAAACCATTAACATTATTTTGCACAAGGGGAAAAAGTTGAGGAACCAAAGTGATTTGCACTTCGTTATAATCACCCCGAAATGTAAAAACATCTTCGATTCCTCGAAGCGTACGAGTTGAGACTAAACTACGCATAATTTTCAATTTAAAATTATTTTTTCTTATTGAAAAATTCTACGATTGCGTCTTTTTTCCACACAGCAACGGCAGCACCACCCGCCAAAAGAATAAGCCACCAAAATTTTTTAAAAAACTTTTTCATAACATTTATTTATTTAATGAACAACCAATTATATACATGTCAATTTCTCGCGCCGAAATACCAAGTGCAGAAAGATTATTTTTTATTTCGTCACGAACTGACTTAATTTCAATACAAATAAGGTCAGTTCCTTTTTTCTCTTTCTCCAGTTTTTCTAACTGGTTCAATTTCGTGTTAAGTTCTTTAGACTTTTTCTTAACAATATCAATTTTCGCAAATAATTCAGCAACTCCCATATCTCACATATTTAAAAAATCCAACAAACCACTTGTCAAACAATCCAAATCACAACAACCCAACACAACACCGGCTCCAAGAACACCGATTAAAACCAACTTCCACACCAACTTAATTTTTTTCTCTTTTTCCATCTTCAAACAAACTCCTATAAACTAACTTTTTCTCCTTTATACAAAAAAAATGCGTGCTCACAGCCTTGACAATTTCAGCGACTCCGAGACACGCAACGTAAAAGGCAAACGCAACGATAACCAAAGCCAGGCAGGGAAGCAACACGATTGCAAAAAAACCTAACTTTTTGAGCAAGTCCGTCACATTCACCAAAAACCTCAAAATCATTTCTTGCCTTTTGACTTTTCTCGTTCCTCAATTATCTCTCCGGTTTCAACATCGACCCCCAAACCTTTTGACGAAATACCGCCTAAGGTTATATGCTCGACAAGAACAGAAAACCGATGAGAAACAACGCCAGAAACCTCGTAATCTTCGATTTGAAATTGTCCGCTAACGCAGACAAACACACCTTTGTCAATGTACTTTTTCGCAAATTCTTTGTAAAAGTCACCAAAACAAATACAACGAATCCACATCACTTGTTTTTTCGAACCGCGAACGGCTACCGAAAATCTTGCAGATTTTTCCGAAATTTCGGGGGCGCCACCTGCGAACCCTGCTACTAATACCGCGTTCATAATTATATTATTTAAAAATTAAACATTTCCTATTCAGTCATTTCGTCTCGAATTTCGTCTAACATGGCTTTCTTCATATCGTATTTTGCCTTTTCAACGTCGGAAACGAAATCAATTTGCATATACCAACGCTTAAACAACTTCATAATTAGAAGCGTTACCAAAGACCCAATTTTCGACGATGTAACAGCGTCGATAATTGAATTTATCTTTTGTACTAATTTATTCTCGGAAGGCTTATCTACAGACATAGCAAACGAACGACGTTCGTAAGGGTCAATCAATTTCAAATCGGAATAAAGATTTGTAACAAGACGTGCAAACGGAGATATGCCGTTTAATTCGTCCATTTCTTCGTCAACTGGTGGAACTTCTATTCCTCCATTTTCGTTCAATTCGTCATTTACCGCCGTAGACATAATTCTCAATAGTTTTATTTAACACATTATTGATTATAGGACAAATATATAAATTTTTCGATTTATCAACAAAATTTAAAGAAAAATTTTTTTCAAACGAAAAAATTTCACTTGAAACATACGGCTTTCCCTGGCTTACACCGAAGTGTCCCGCAAGCAATTTACAATATTTTTCATTATACATATACGCCCGATTTTTTTCGGCAATATGGCGGTCTTTTTTAACAAGATGACCTAAAATGGCATTGTAAAATTTTACGGAAATCTGTTTTTGTTTCGTTTCACTTATCGGAAACGAAGTACCAATTATGCTATCTTTATTTATTCGCCAATAACTCAGCAAATCCATGGACCCGGTTTTTCTCGCCAACGAGGTAAACATCTCGACAAACTTTCTCATTTTCTCAAATCCCCGGTCAATTATATAGCCTTCCAAAGGCATAACAACAAATGAACTTGTATTATATTCCGACTGCTGCAACGGCGAAACGACCATTTTAATATTGCAAATCTTCAAAATATCACGATAATGAGCAATAACAAGCGGACTGACAAATTTTTTCATGAGTTGTACATCGTCAATCATACCCAACCATTTTATATTTGCATTACCCAACATCATTGCTTTAAATTCGGCACGACCAAACATATAGCCTTTATATTTTTCGAAAAATTTCAAAAAACTTTGCCTGCGTGCCTCATTCAACGGATGATTTTCAATATACAACTTAACCGAACGCGACATATTCATGTAAACATCATAATCAGACTTGGCACGGAAATATTTATCACATTCGGGAAAAAACTTCTGTTTAGAACACTCCCAAAACATTTGATTGATAAGTTTAGGACGCAGTTCTATCTCACAACGCCATACGTTTTCAGCAAACTTGCCGACTTTTTCCGCCTCTTTTACCGCCTTCATTTTAGCCGTTTGGCGGTCAAAAGTATTCCGATACCGGGCATAATAATAATTAACAATCTTCTTAAAATCACCAGTCCCCGAATAAAACTCTTTATATTTATCGTAAATTTTAATGTAGCCGCCCTCAATTTTCTTCGTTATTGTGCCGTCGTACATATTCATGTTGTGTGTATTAGTATTCATGTCATTGTACACAACCTTGAATAAGTTATCCTGCAATTTGAAAGCCTTAACGTCTTCAAATTTGCAGTTATAACACAAATGCAATTGCTTTATCTCAAAATTGCAGTTCTGCCTATTAAGGCGAAAGAAATAATACAAAAAAAAGTCCACAAAACGCCATAAATAATAGCCGTTCCTATCGCCACATTTTGGAAACAACGCAATATTGTGACCATATACAAACTTCGGGATAGAAAAATTAAAATGGGCACGCAAACAGCCCTTTTTCCTCTCCGACGCATAACGTTGAATTAAAGACACGTTTATGTTATAATGCGACGACGGAGCAAACTCATAAAAAGCCTTCTCACTTGTTATATCGTACGGCGTTCCCTTTAGTTCGTCGGCGACTATCTTTTTAATCGGCCGAGCGCCACGCATTTCAAAGTCGACCTCGACCCCCTTCCCCACTACGGCGCCACGCTGGCGAAAATTGACGCTTTGGCCGTACTGAAAGTACGGACGCAATTTCACCTCGACGCTGGGAAGATAGTCGATTTCAAATTCTATCGTATCATAATAGATATTCGAAATCTTATTAAGGTGATTTTCTTCGAGAAAACGCTCAAAATCCATTTTTTACACAAAAAACCGCTAAATGGTTGATAATTAAACAATAAAGCCTAAATTTCATGTACTTTATTGCACTGAATCCACGGTGTTACACACGCGTGGGCGCGTCATGATATAAAAATTATCTTTTCAAGTCAAGAGAAAATATTTCTTTAATTCCCTTACATAAGCATTTTGCAAAATTTCAAAATGTTCCGGAATAAGACCCAAAATTTCATAGTAACCCCAATATTCACATACATAAATTGATACACCTTGACGATTATAAACTAATTGTAACAAAGCCTCATCATCATTTCCCCTGACATTAAAAACCTGCATTCCCCAAAGCCCATGAAACATCAAAAAAGACAAAATCTCATTAAAATTATAAAGCATCATAACACAAACTAATATTAAGGTTCGCAAATCTTATCTTCATGATAACACAAAATTTTATTTAAATTCATAATCCAAATATTCCACCCAAACAAGAAGACCCTGCTCCCTATCGACCCACACAAGAGAAAAACGCTTGTCATAATTAACATTACGCGTTATCGACGTGGACAAATTCGTATAAGGCAAATATTTATGCTGCACACAGACAGCATAATCCACCAACTCTTTAATAGTGTCGAAACTATCGACAAGTAAAAAGCCTGGTGTGTCTCTCAGCAGACCGAGCCAAAATTTTCGGGAGCGGGATATTCCGCGACCTTTGACAACTTTCTCCATAACATTAAATTTTTAAAACTAACACCAGGCAAATATAATACTTTTTATATTATATTCATGAATTACAACAAAAAAAATTAAAACTTTTTTCTTAATGACATTTTCTTCGAACCGGGCTATATTTTCCAAGCCTCGAAACGAGGCAGGAAAACGGCGAATTTTCGCCGCCCATACGGGTAACTATCCCTAATGCAAAACGCCCCTGCGGGGCAGATTGGAACGGCTACGCCTTATTATTTATGGTGTTGCGGCATTATCAATCATGGTTGTTGGTGTTTAAAGCTCGAGGTCGAAAGGCAAAAAGCCGAAACTGGTGAAAACAGGAACAAAAAGAAGGCAACCGGACGCAGCGCAAGCTGCTATAAGCGTAATTTTGTAACTGCTTGAATATCAATAAAATAAATTTTGAACATTTACGCATTTTTTTTACAAAAAGACTTGCATAATAATACAAAATGTATTATATTTGTGTATCGATATTTAAGAAAGGGACACGGAACCCGACCGCACACGAGGCGCCAGCCTCACAACGTTCATTGACATACTGACAATTTCACAACCTACGAGGCAGGCTCCCAGCCACGTAAGACAACGGAAGCAAACAAACTCATTTACTAACCTAAAATCATAAAAATATGTTTATATGTAAAATTTACAACGAGAAAGGCAACGAAGTTGCCGAAACTCCAAAATTTGAAAAAGATATCGACGCAATACTCTACGCTGAAGACATGATAGAACAAAAACAGATTTCAGAGTATGAAGACGGAATTTTCAATATTTACGAATCAAAATTAATTGAAATACACTAACTTAAAAATTATTACTATGATTTACAAATATTCAGTTACGGCGGAGGCGGTCAAGGACTGCTCCGCCCCATACGGCGAAAAAATAAACAACGCAAACGACATGTACACGTTTGCAAAATCAATTTTCAACGACGTAATGAACGTAAAAGAACGATTTGTTGCCGTTTATCTCAACAATGCCCACAAAATAACCGGCTATTATGTAGTCGGAGAGGGAACAACAAAAAGCGTGGACGTCGATATTAAACTAATAGTATTTAACGCCGTCAAGACACTTTCAAACGCCGTAATATTATTGCACAACCACCCGAGCGACATAAACACGCCGAGCGAGCAGGACAAACGTATTACGCAAAGAATTATTTCAGCATTAAAATTCCTCGACGTGGATGTGCTCGACCACATTATTATAACAAATCAAAATTATTTCTCATTTTCAAACGACGGCTTAATATGAACAACACAGAAGCAATAAACGCATTTTGCAAGGCAAACAACGTCAAAACCGAAATTCACACATTTGCAGGCTGGCTCAAAAAAGGCTACAAGGTTAAAAAAGGCGAAAAATCATCTTTTGCGTTCCCTCTCTGGTCACACACCGAGAAAAAAGGAAATGAAAAACAGATAGAAACATTTTCGCCACGCATGGCGCACTTTTTCACAAAAGACCAGGTCGAACCAAAAATAAACAAATAAACTTTATTACTCATTTAGAAGTTGCGCACGACACAAACTCAGTGCTACTACTATGACAACAACAACAACAACAACAGATTTAAACAGCCTCCTAACGGCTAAAAAACCGACAATCGAACAGGCAAAAGAACCGCGCAAGACTAAAGCACAGAAAGAAGAGGAAGAACAACAAAAGAACTTTGACGAAATTTCCCTACTCTACAGAAAAGCAGAAATTTTGAACGGACATATAAAGCAATTCAAGAAAGCCATGCAGGATATAAACGAACTAATCTTGAAGCACCGAAACACAGAGATAAATATCGACGAAAACCGAAACATGGAGAGCGAAGCGGACACCGAAAACGGCTACGTGCTGAAGATAATGAAAAAAGGCACACCGCACTACGATACGCCGATAATCACCATTTCACAGACGGAACTAATAAAAGAATGTGCGAGTGTAATCGCCAGGGAAGCGGACAAAGCACGCAACAAGAAAGAACAGCAATTAAAAGAGATACTCGCAGAGTTAAGAAAATAGCGGCTGCAAAGAAAAAGGCGATCTAAATCATCGCCTTTTTTTACCTAACACAACTTTCAAAGCAATAAACAAAAAAAATAAAACCATGGAGACAATAACTACAAAAAATAATTCCATATTTGCAAAAAACTTAATTTTTACAAATATGGAAAATTTCAAATTCGACGATTTAGGCTATCTGGTTACGGAACACGGAAAACTCCCGAACGTAAGCACGACACCTCAAAAAATGTACAATTTCTTATTAAAACTAAGAAAAACAAACAACAAAGAGCTAATAAACGAATATATCGAAATGTTTAAAAGCGACGCCCCATTCCCATGTACAGCGGAAGACAATTTTTACAATGAACTAAAAAGAAATAGCGGATTTTAACCGCTATTTCTTTTTTATATACTTCTCATTTGCGTGGTCATACTGGTAATGTGAAAAACCACCATTTCGACCAACCCAAATATAATTGTCTTTACTTCCATAACGACCAGAACGCCCAAACAAACGCCTAATCTTATCATAAAACGATTTGCGAGAAGGCGAAATCTCGTCGGCACCCTCTTTACGCCACCTTTGTAAATAAAAGTCCTTTGTACTTTTTTGAACGTAACGCCCTTTACTATTTTTCTCAAAATAAGCTTTCCGGGCACGCTTGTATAAAAATTTATCTCTGCCTGCCTTATCCTTAAAATACGCCGTTACATTTCCACTCGGAGAACTCCAAATCGAATACAAATCCAAATACTTACCTCTATAAGGCTCTTTAAAAACCCGGGTATGTCCATTATATTGAGTCTTCGACATACTACCGCAATTTATATACACGTTTCGTCGTAACCATTACACGCGGTCCGTTCTTTGTACGATAAACAACCGAACGAATACCTTTTACACCCTTTTTCGTGTACAAATGTACCGTGTTTCCGTTCTTACTTTTTCCCCTCCATGTACGTTTCGCGCCTTTCAAAATCGACGCACTTTTATAACTTCTCATAACTTTATAATTTTTAGATTTAACATCATAATATTCCACCCTTAATAAAAATCTTTTCAACACGTTCACGGCGTTGAATACTTCTTTTATCTAATGCTTTTTTATACCCATTCAACATATTTTCAGTCGCCTGGCAATTTCGACGCATCCGCGCCAAATACCATTTATTATAGCCAGGTTCGCCAAGGCGCTTTTGCGCCTGGACAACTTCGGAGCGTTGATGTTTCAACCGCTCCTTCAAAACCTTTATGCCCTTCTGTAACTGCTTTTCTGTTTTCATTTCAACAAATCACCTCCTACCAAGAATTTCGAAGTACTATTTACTTGGGTATATTTCGGTTTTGCCCGGTCACCGCTCGAAAGCGTCAAACGCTTGCGATTGTCGGTCGGCGTGTAACCGACATGGAACCAACTCCAATTGTGTTCATTAATCAACTGCGAATACGGCAGACCCAAACGCAAATATATTTCAGCAAGTTTTTTATTTTCAGCGTTAGAATAATCACAGCCTTCAATATCGACCGCCGCACCAATTTGATGATGAGACGTTTCGGAGCCTCCAGACGGAACAAAATCACGCAAGCCGGAATTTACGTGTATCGGCTTCCCATAAGCCTCTCGAAGAGGGTCAAGAACATTTTTCACAAGAATATCCAAAGCCTTGACGTATTTCTCGTCGATAGGTTTAGATTTATCCTTACGACTATCCAACTCGTTCAATGTGAAATATTTCCAGCCCAGAGACTTCGTTTTTTCCTCATGGACTTTCTTAACTTCGCTTCGTCTCATACTACGTCGAATTACGTAAAACAAACAAAATGCCACAATGCCGAAAGGCAGCAACAATAGCAATATATACAATAATTTGCGTTTCATATTACCAAATACATTTATAGCCGGTAATCGTAATATCGACCTCGCCGGTCTCGCTACTCGTCACCTTTAAATAACGGCACAACATTTCCATGGTGCCGTCACTATAAACCTGCATTGTCTTACTCGTCGGACGCTCGACACCAAAAGCGATAAAATTCTCCATTCCTGACACCTTCTTACTATGACCGAAATGATAACTTTCAACAAAAACATACCCCATATCAACACCTGCAGACGGAACCGCAGAAAAAGCAGTTACAATCTCTATCGTGAAAGTCTTTTGAAACGCCACGACATCATTAGGACGAACGCCATAAACATTCGCACACAATTCCTTTATATACTCTCTTTTATCCATGACACTAACCTATTGCTTCAATTCCAATTTTTGCAAAATAATTATTCAACCAATATTTGCAATCATTATCCAAATAATCGCTCAAAAGCGTTTTTAAATCGACCGAAACTTTTCCGGAGAATTTCGACAAAGTACGAACGTCAAAGACAACAATCAATTTTTCATAATCCGAAACGTTTTTGCATTTCTTCACTTCGTTATAAATCTGTACATCGTCTTCCGTCCAGCCGTCGGCAGCCTTATAAATGCTATTTGCCATGCGCATATATTCACTTTCTGTATACGACAAAGGAAATTGCGCCTGGTGAGTTTCCAAATCATTATTTGTCTGCTCGACCTGCTGCTTCTGGCGATTTACCTCCTGCTGCTTTTGTTCCTTCGTCGCCTCATCATTGCCGGTAACCCAATCGACCAAACGCCCCAGGGGACCAGTTCCGGAGAACAACGACTTAACAGCAAAAACCGCCGCAATCAACAAAGCAGCAATAACACCAATAAAAACACCATTTTTCAACTTTGTATTCATTTGACTTTAAACCACTTGTTAAACAAATTTTCCGTCTTACTCTTTGCAGCGTCAGCCATTCCGGCAGTAGTCGCCGAAAGAACCTGAGCCGAAGTATTTCGTAATTGGTCTTTCAATGAGATTTCATTGTTATGCGTAACTTCTTTGATTGCTTTACCGGCTGCAGACCCAAGAATGTCACTTGCGTGATTTTTGAACCAAAAGCCGAAAGCAACCAGAACACCGATGACGCCGACCGCAATAATATGACCCGGTTTTATCTTCATAACCTAACGTTTTTTAACGAACATCAACAAAATCAACATAAAAGCCAAGCCGATACCACCAATCAACAACGGCGACTGCTTTTTCTCCGTCGTAGTAGTAGTAGTACGCGCCCATTCTGGCGTTCCTGTATTTTCACCAATAAACGACGCTGCTTCGTCGTAATTTTCAGGAACATACTCATCTACCTGCGTAGTCGTAGAACCACCACCAAAGACACTACCAACAACATTACCAACCGCACCGCCTACAGACGAAATAACATCTTTTGCCGTAGTAGGCTGATAAGTTCCGTTCTTTATGCCTTCAGCCTTTGCATTTTTCAAATTAGCAGCAGCCTGTTTTTTTTCCGCCTTGGCT
>Ga0310690_10010769_pt1 | contig 11342 bp, 20 predicted proteins | sample AusTroGonzalo_MG_2_FD_207661 | JGI IMG/M metagenome (GOLD analysis project Ga0310690, IMG submission 207661) | Bovine rumen microbial communities from tropical cattle in Woodstock, Queensland, Australia - Gonzalo_04 (v2) (version 2) | ecosystem: Host-associated > Mammals > Digestive system >...
CCCCGCCAGAAGGCAGGGGGAGCGGGTCAGGGGTCAACCCTCAAAGGACTATTCTTCAAGCCTTACTGCGTGCCCATCGTCATTGATTACGTACACGCCCGTCTCAAGGGGGCACTTGGCGAGCATACCGACAGCGGTAAAGCTATCCCCGTCCTTGTCGGTATGGGTCAGCGTTACGGCGGAGTCAACCAGCTGGAGAACGTCACGCAGTGGGATATCCTTGTCGCCACAGCCCTCTCCGTAGTCGTAGAGTTCCCCGTTGAGCAACTTGAACGGGATATCGGGGGAGAGGACAGTATCTTCCTCGGACACCATTCCATCAGGGAGTTCGTAGAACGCACCCTCGCCTATGTCCTCGGTAACGATATAGGCCGTTTCCTCGGTTACACCGATAGCCACGCACTTACGGCCATTGTCATATTCGGTTACAAAAATCTTTTCCATAGTCTACCTGCCTTTAAGAGGGCGACACCGCCCTGCACCGCACGATTGCGACCCCCTGCACCGGTGGTGTCCTCCCCCGCAACCCACGGTGGTAACCACGGGCTCCCGCCGTCGGATTCCCTGTCGGCATCCGGAATTCCCTGTCGCTCGGAAAAAGGAAAACCCCGCAGGCGAGCCTGCGGGGTTACACGGGGTAGTCTAAACGGGCTAGTCAAGCACCATACCCGTGAGGTAGTCAAGGACTTCCTCCACGCTGTACATCACGGGCTTCCCGTCCTCCACACGGGCGGGGATTCCGGTATCAACGAGGGCGTAGGAACACACGAACGGACGCATACATACGACTTCCTTCATGACCACCATGTAATGCTTGTTGCCCTTGCAGAGGTGACCCATGCATTCCACGGGGTAGTCCTTCCCGTCAGCACCCCTGATGAAAGTGTGGACGATACGCTGTTCCCTCACGTAGCACACCTGCCCCGCCTGAACCGCACCCATAATCTGTTTCTCAACATTCGCTAGCATAATACCCTGCTTTCAAGAAATCGGGCGGACACCCGCCCTGCACCCGCACATTGCGACCCCCTGCCTTGGTGGTGTCGCCCCCCGCTCCCCACGGTGGTAGCCACGGGAGACCCCGCGGGATACCCGTGCCCTGCTCCTGCTCGGCCCGCCTGCTACCCCCCATACGAATGACGGGGCGGGCACCCCTGCCCGCCCCGTCCGCCCATGCGTCACGGCAACTTTACCCGATTACCTCCCATCTGTCCCCGTCCATCGGGCGGAGGGCACAACCGCCCCAACTCCCGTGGACTTGGCCGATATCGTCAATGCTCTCCACTACGCCCGTACGTCCGCTGTACTGCGGTTCCCCGACCATTTCAACGATACGGATTTTCTGACCTACCTTGAGCTGTCCCATAATGCTACCTCTGTCTAATGGGCGGACACCCGCCCTGCACCCCACTATTGCGACACACGGCACGTACGGGGTCCTCCCCCGCTCCCCACGGTGGTGGCCACGGGAGACCCCGCGGGGCATCAGCACTCTGTCCTGCCGACCCAAACGGAAAGAGCCCCCGCCTTACGGCAGGGGCTCTTGATGCAGGGGGATAACGAAAATTTATTCAAGGGAGTTCAGCGTGTCAATGATGCGGTCAATGTCGGACTTCCCGAAATGCCAAGACCAACTGCTGTGGTCGCCATCTTCCTTGTAGACGGGAGTTCCCCACAGCTCGGTCAGCCTTTTCCTCGCCTTCTCGGGCATGCACTTGTCAGCGCGGACGATGAAATCATCGGTCCACTTCGCAACATTGTCCGAGGTGTAGATGGTGCTGTACCCGCAGGAGACCGAATAGTTGGAGGTGACCCAATAGAAGGAAAAAATACTTTCTTTCTGCTTAATGGAGGTGCTCCAATTATTGTCCCTGAACGTGGAATCGTAGTCATAGTTCAGACGCTTGTTCAGACGCACCAACGCGGTGTTCAGCCTTTCGGTGTCCACAGTGTTGAACAGAATCCTCAGCTTGTTCCCGTCCCCGTCATAGATTCCCCCGTCAGCCGTGATGTAGACACGCATGCCGTAGAAGAGGGCCTTTGCCACGTAGCGGCCGCTGTCGCACCTTTCAACGGAATGGCTGTCAACGAGGTTGGCCACGAACGCGGGGACGATGTGGCTCACCCCGCTGAAGTCCTTGAGGGAACCAACGTCCACGAACTTCACTTCCTCGTTCATGGAGGTGGTGGTGACGATGGACCCGTCAGTGTTGCGGGAAATCTTGGAGAACCAAGTATCGGAGATGAGGTTGCCATCTGCGTCCACCAAGTTCCACTTGTTGCCCTTTCCTACTTTCACGTATTCCTCGTCAAAGGGAAGGACGATGGAATAGTCATACAATCTTGCGATGTTCATAACGTACCTGCCGTATAGCGGACGGACACCCGCCCTGCACCTGCCCATTGCGACACCCTGCATCGATGGCGTCCTCCCCCGTCACCCACGGTGGTAACCACGGGGCTCCCCGGGGGCATCAGGGTGGTTCCAGCCAGTTTCCAGGGCGGGCACGCCTGCTCCGCCCACGCGAAAGGGGAGGTGCCAATGCACCTCCCCCGTCACACGGGCAACGCCCAAACGGCCTACGTCAGCCCCTTCCTCTTCGCGTACGCGTCCCACTTCGCGATGTAGTCGCGTTCCTCCGCGGTGAGGGTGTCGGGTGCCTTCGCCTTTAGTTCGTCAGCCAACGCCATAAGTATCGTATCGTGAGCTATCCTAGCCATATCTGCCCTGCCTTCGTGTACCGCAGGGGCACACGCCCCTGCACCGACCCCTTGCGACACCTCGGTTTCCCCCGGTGCTCCCCCGGTGGACACGGTGGTAGCTACCGGGAGCCCGCCGGCTGCTTCCTGCTCTGCCGGCTTCCGGATTAAAAATTTTTCCCGAGTCCGCCCCCAAAGGAAAAGGGCTCCCGCAGTCTGCGGGAACCCTTGGGTAGGTAGGTAGGCAAAACCCTTATATGTATTCGGTCTCAACCACGCAGGGATGGCCGTCGGGGTCGTTCACCGTCCTCACGTGGCGCACGTGGCGCAGGAGGTGGGCGCAGTCCTCGTCGCTCAGCCCCGTCGTGGCGCCCTCGCCGTCGTGGTGGACGAACAGCAGGCTCCCGACGAGCATCGGCTCGCAGGCCCCGTCGATGGCGCTGATGACGGGCTTGTCAACCATGAGCCCCTCGTCGTCGCAGATGATGTCGAAGACCCTGCCCCCGACGGAACGCTCCACGATGTCGATGGTGCCGCAGTGGAGGAGCTCGTAGTACTTCTTCAGCGACGGCTCGAACTCGACAGCCTCCGCCCTCTTCGCCTGAATGTCAACCAAGAATGCCTTAATCATATCTAACCTGCCTTTTCTACTAGGGGAACATTCCCCTGCAAATCCCCCATTGCGACACCTAGGGTTCCCCCGGTCCTCCCCCGCCGGACACGGTGGTTCCCACGGGGTTCCCCGGGGCTTCCCCGGCACATCCTGGTGCCGTCCCTCCCCGGGGCAAAGGAAGAGCCCCCGCTGACGCGGGGGCTCGAGGCAGGGGTATGGCAAACGGCTACTTGAACTCTACGCCGTCGACGCACTTGCGCACAGTCACGATGCTGTCCATGCAGGCGTCGTAACAGCCCGTACGCTTGTAGAACTCTTCGGCGACTGGGGTGTCTACCTCGAGCGCCTCGGCGAACGTGACCTGCTCGTTCCAGCACATCACGCTCGGTGCGGTCACCGAGCTGTCCCCGTCGGAACAGGCGCAGAGGAGGATTGCGATACCGGCGGCTACCGGGATGTTGATAAAGTTGAGCTTCTTCATGGTGTCTTCTCCTTTCTTCCGGGGCGGACGCCCGCCCCTGCACCGACCCCTTGCGACCCACGGTGTCACCCCGGTCGTCCCCCGGCATACACGGTAAAGCCCCGGGGCGACCCCGGGGCTGACTTCAGGAGATGCTCTGGAAAAACTAGTCGACCCAGTTGCGCATCCTTGCGGCGAAGCACCGCTGGTGTCCCGATGTCGTCCTGCTCCACTTCCCCAAGTCCCTCGTCTGTCCCCCTCCGAGGTAGATGGAGACTATCGTGGCGTAGCTCTGTAGGCAGATGACGCCGTTGGCCGTGTCCCGGACTATCCAGGCGTTCCCGGCGCCGACGTACGAGCCCCTGCCGACGTCCAGCTCCTCGAGAAGCTCCCACGAGGGCGCCTGCGGGTTCTCGAGTTCCGAAAGGTAGATATCGTAGTGGTAAGGCTCGACCCACTTGTGCGCAGCCATCATAAAATTTTTCTCCGTCTAAGCTTAAGGCAGTTTATATATAAAAAGACGGGGAGGCTGGCCTCCCCGCAGGATAACACGAACAAGACGGAAAAAGTTCCCTGTCCGGAAACAAATATAACTTTTTCCCTCCACCCCGTCAAGTCCCCCGGTCGTCCCCGGCAGTCCACGGTAAAGCCCCGGGTTCCCCCGGGGAAGACCCCGGGAGGACCGGCAGGATGCCCGAAAAAATAAAAAAAAACCGGCCTGCTGGCCGGTTCCCTGGTGAATCCAGGGGCTTTACCCGTGGTATCCGCCTATCCTGCTGAATCCGTATTCTGAGTTTCTCATCTTGATGTCTCCTTTTGTTTTCCGGTGATAAACGGGGACGCCCGCCAGGACGCCCCCGGAATGGTACCTAGGCCTCGTCGGGGTGTTCGGCGCACCAGGTCTCGAACAGGCGCTGGTGGTTCGTGGTGGACATGCTCCACTTCCCGAAGCTGACCGCGGTGTCGCCCGCTTTCATTGCCACGATGGTGGAGTAGCTCTGCAGGCAGATGACGTGGTTCACGTAGTCACGCACCACCCATGCGTTTTTCTGTCCGAAGCGGCAAATCTTCTCGAAAGCGGGAGGGAGGGAATTCTCGAGGTGCTCCCTGTACACGCGTACGTCGGTAGCTTCCTCGTACGGGATGCTCCCCCTCATAGTAGTATCTGCAACATAATGACGCTCTACCTTAGCCATAATAACCTACCTTTGCACCTAGAGCGGAATTGTCCTTATCGGTGCACCTTACGTTTGCGACCCACTGCGTGGCCGCCGTCCTCCCCCGCTCCCCACGGTGGTCTGCCGGGAGGTTCCGCCTCAACGAGGAAAGGGGGACGCACCTGCGTCCCCCGAAAGTCCGTGGGCTATTCGCCCTTCTTGTCCACTTCCGCCTTCTCGCCCTTCTTGGGGTCCACGTAGGAACACAAGAGCAAGAGGGAGGCAAGGCCGACAATGCAGACCGCACCGATTAGCGTCATATCGCACCCCTTGTTTCTTGCCCGACACTCCAAGGCGGTCGGGCGCGAGCCCCTGCACCTGCCCATTGCGACACCTAGGGTTTCCCCCGTCCTCCCCCGCTCCACACGGTGATATCCCGTACCCGACCCCCGCAGGATACGGGAAATCCCCCGCCTGCCGACGGGGGATTCCTTTTTTCTCTTTCGGAAGAAAGCCCCTACTTCCAAGCAATCTCGTCAAGGATAGCGTCAAGCAGGTCGGAGACGTAACGCTCGGTGCTGTCCGTCGGGATACTCGGGAGGCTCAGCTTACGCACGCCCGTACTTGCGTAGATTGACCCGTCGGCCGATACTTCCAGGTAGGCCTTGCGGTTCCCGTTGTAGAACTCGTATGTGCGACCCGAGGGGGAACGGCTGGTGATTACGGCAATGCTGTCGTTGGAGACGCACTCCACGTTGCTCTCGCCCGAGAATTCCTCGCAGATGGGTGTCTCGGTGCAGAATGCGGAAGTTGCGAGGGCGAGCCCTGCGATTACGGGGAAATGAAGTCCGAATGTCATATTGTACCTGCCTTTTCTACTAGGGGGAACGCTCCCCCTGCACCTGCCCATTGCGACACCCTCGGTTCCCCCCGTCACCCCCCGCCTGCCACGGTGGTGGCGGGATACCCCTCCCGGGCCCTGACGGCGACGAGGCAGCCCGCCAGAAACTCCACAGTTTGTGTTTTTGGCTCGGAATCGCCATTTTTGCCCGTCCTCCCCCGCCATCCACGTTGGTGGCGGGAACCCGACACTGGCGGATACAGGGCTGCTTTCGAATGTCATCAGGACCCCGAAATGCCGTTTCTGGCACGGAATCGCCACTTTCCCCCGTCATCCCCGGGAGTCCACGGTGGTGGCGGGAGGTCCCGCACGAGCCCTGACATCCGGAAGCTGGAAACGACTGTCGCCTAACTGCTCGGTCGTGGGTACCCCTTCATCAAGTCGGGGGCGACCTTGCTCCCCCCGGGTCGTCCCCGGGTGGACACGGTGTTGGCGGGACACCCGCTCGAGGGCCGCCACCGGCATCTCGACATGCCGCAGCGGGCACCCGTGGGGTCGGAGTTGCTCCCCGCCCCTCCCGTGTCGTCCCCCGGTGGACACGGTGGCGAGCAGGGGGCCGCTCGAGCATCTCGGATTCCGTATCGAACTGTACAGGTTCCAGACCGTGTCCGCACGTGGCGACCCAAGGGGTTCGGAGGGGCGGGTACTTCCCGCTCGCGTTGGCGGTTCCCCTCGGTACGCACGGGGTGTCCTCCCCTGCCGCCCACGGTGGAGGGCACGGGCTGCCCCGGGGATTACACGGGGCAGCCCAGGGACAGTGTCTGGGAGATGAGCGTGCTTCAGATGGGATGACCATAGGGCATATTTGGGCACGTATATTTGCAAGGGCTTAGCGCCCCTCCCGGGAATCCCGGGTATATCCCGGGTATATCCCGGCGCAGCCCCGTATTCTCCCCGTATTCGCCATGTATTCTCCCCGGGAAGGCACGCCGCCGTGGGAAGCCCCGCGGAAAAAAATTAAAGAATCTTTCGGGGTACGTAAAATAAATTTTACAATTCCGGGAAAGTGTTTTTTCGCAACAGAAATTTTGGGTAGGGGGGGTCCCGGGTACCCCGGGTATTTTCCTGGGGATACCGGGGGTGGTCTTTTCAGAAAAAATGGCCCGGGGGTGGCGCGGAAAAAGTATTTGGGGGGTACCTCCCGGGATTTCCGGGGGAGACTCCAGGGTACAGCCCTGGGGTTTGGTAATGCGCCATGCTGTATCAGCGGTTATACCAGTGTACGTACTTGTAGTCACGGTTGACGTTGCCCTCGGTTATTTGTGAGGGGTATACCAGGAGTTCGTCGAGGTTTTCGTGTTCCGTCTTGGAGTTGCTGTAGTAGCCGACGCCGTCGTAGTCGTTGAGAAAGCCGTTATTGCAGTCTTCGATGAATTCGTCAAGTTCTAATACCATATTGTTATCCGGCAAATTCTGTAGGGAATAGTCTATACACTTTTCATATTTTTTCCAAAGTGTCAAAGATTTTAAGGGTTTCCGTAAGTTTTTCTTCATCGTACGGGAAAGTTTCCTTGGCATTGCTGCATTTTAAAGCGTACGGCCTGTCTGGATAGACATAGTATTGGTTGAACATGTTTACGCACGAGGCGCAAATTTCCAGCTTTCCACCCTTATACTTGAAATCGCAAAGCATCCGCTTGTCAGGCTTTCGCTTGTTGCAAAGTTCCGCCCGGTAGGTCACGGATATTGTGTCCATTTCGATTACGGACTGGAGTTCATACCCGGCAGGCATGGACTTCTTTGCAAGCGTACTGACAACGGATTTCATCTTAGCTTCGGTGTACACTGACTGCTTGGCCAGGCTGCAAAAATACTCTGGGTTGTTAATCGTAGTCATATTTACCTTTTTTTCAATGCAAATATAGCAATTTGGGGGGGTCTGCTGGTTAGTTAGAAATTATGACAAAATGTTTACAGTTGACTTCCCGGGATTTCCTGGGGAGACTCCAGGGTCAGAGCGTATCGAGAATCCTTTCGAACTGCTTCGGGTATCTGACCGTGGCATGCCTGTCCTTGTGTTCGTCTTGCCGCCGGTAGGATACATACGGCGGTTCGGACTTGTGTATGTCCAGGGATAAGTACCTGAGGCCCATGACGGACTTCACCCTTCTGGGGAACTTTCGCTTGAGCATGGTGACTAGCCTGGCGTTGAGGCTTGTGTAGTCCATTGTGTTTCCTTTTGTTTACAACGTGGCTATGGGTGTCGGCCGTGCGGGTAGATATCGTGCATCAGCACGGAGATGGCGGCGGACTGCATCATCCTGGCCAGGCGGTCCGGGCCGGGGCATTTCCTGATATTGTCCCGGAGCAGGTGTATCCTGTCGCTCCTCAGTACCTCCAGTTCGTACCTGTTGATTTCCCTGTCCGGGTTGATTAGGGAGAACTTGTGCCCGTAGCCGGGTTCCATGTCGTTGAGGGTCTCGGCGAGTGCGGAGGCGGTATCGAAGTCTATGCAGGTGGCTACGCGGACGTAGTCGTAGGAGGACCACTCGCCTTCGGGTCTTTGGTTCAGTCTTGTATAGGTGATTCCTACGACGACCTGTACCGGGTATCCCTGGGATTTCCCGGGGAATTTCCGGGGTCTGTCCGGGGATATCCTCATGAGGGTTTTCCTGAGGAAGTGTAGTGCTATGGCGGCGTATATGGCTATGCGGAGGGATTTCATTTGGATTGCCCCAGGAGTTTCCTTATTTGGCGGGCCGCGTCGTTGGTCTGCGTCCTGTGCGGGTAGTATGGGCCGGATGTCCTGAATGCGTACGAGTATGCGTCCGGGAATTTCCTGGCGGCCTCTTCCAGGGAGAGCACGGGCTTATGGTGATTCCTGGCGATGTCGGCAATCTGCTCCGGTGTACGGAAGCGGATGTACCCATTTCCGTACTCCGACCTGATGTCGTTCTGCGGGCCGCAGGAGTCCTTGGCGACGCAGAGTAGTACAATCGGGGAGTACTGGTAGTGTGTGAAGCAGAATACCCTCGGAGTGTCGTCCGGGACTATACGGGAGAGAATCCTCCGGGCGAAGTGGAGTGCGATTAGGGAGTATATGGCTATGCGTACGGATTTCACCGGAATACCCTGGGGAGTGCGGATTTCTTCCTGTATTCGAGGTACCGGTCGAGGTCTCGCTTCTGGAGTTCGAGGCCTTCCTTGACGAAGGTGTCGAACAGGTCGTTGACTGTGCGGAACCGTTCCCGGACGGTCTCGAGGTGGGCCTCCCCTTCCGCCTTGGTGGCGGCATAGAAGCATATCTCGTGCCATTTGCCGTAGACGGAGGATGCGGGTGTACCGGGCCTGTAGCTCGGGGAGTTGGTCGGGGTGTACTGGCGTACTTTGTGCCAGAGGCGGAACGGGGTCCTTCCGATGACCTTGAACTGGAGGACGTAGTGGTGGTCGTCGTCCCTGACGAGGCGGAGCTCGACCGGTCTTTCCAGGTTCTTCCGGTAGTTGAATCTTGGGGAGTTTGCTGGTGTCATGGTATCCTCGGGCTAGATGTTGTCCAGGCGGGAGACAATCTGGCGGGCCTTTTCCTTGTATTCCTCCTTGTTGGACATGGAAATGCCGTTGGAGACCGCGGGCTGTTCGTTGGGAGTCCTGGAGTAGCTGTAGGTGATTTTGTTCCTGAGTGCGTACGGCACCAGGATATCCCGGACGAACTCGCGGAGGATGAGGTTGAACCCGACGAAGTCCGGCGTGTAGTGGTCGTTCACGACGATTCCGCACACCCTGGCGGACTCGTGCTGGTTCCTGAAGGAGATATGCACGTCTGCGGGGGAAATTACCGTGTTGACCTTGTGGCATACGATGAAGTCCTCCGCATTCGTACCGGGCACTGCCTTGAACGACCAGTATCCGAGTTTTTCGGAGTTGAAGAATTTACAGTAGAGCCACTTGAAGAACTCCTCCGCGCCTTCGGTGATTTCCAGGGAGTCCCTGGTGACGAATGCCGGTTCTTCCTTGGGTTCCTCCGGCGCATCCATGTGGGACAGGCTGTTTCGGATTTTGTCAAGTTCCTCGGCGCTGGCGGCTTGCGTGTCGAGCATCTGGTCGCGGAACATCTCGAATTCGGTTGTGTCCGGGATGAGGACCTGGAAGGTGTCGGACGATGTGTCGGAGGTTTCGTATGTTATGCGGACGTCGAAATAATGGCTGTCGTTTCCTTTGTTCCTCTCGGTGACACCGAAGTAGTTCACCTTGTCCTTGCGGAAGAAGTGTTCGCTCTTGACTGACTTGCCGTTGCCGGCAGTACGGAAGGATACGAATTCCTGAGTTTCCATGTTAGTTCTCCTTTATCTGTACGTATTTTTCCGCCGGAATTTCCGTGACATTTCCATGCTGGCGTTCGGGTTGATACCCTTGATATGCGGAGATAGCAATCCGGGAAATCCATTCAGGTTTATTGTGTGCGATTCCCGGTATATCCTTTCTGCCTCTAGCGCCTTAGCCCACGTTTTCTTCCGCTTTGCCATTGGTTTCTTATTGGACTATGCCGATGGATTTCGCGATTCCGGCCACGGCTTTCTCGAACTGCTTCCTGTATTCGGCTTCGGAGAGTACGTAGAGCCACTGCTTCATGTACTCGTACTTACCGGTTAGCAGCAGGTCGTTCACGCCGAGGAGGAACTCCTTGAAGCTGGGAAATACGTGCCCATGGAAATGTGATGATACCGGCGTGGTGTCGATGGCGAATCCGGGGCCTCCCGCGAGAATCTCCAGCTTGTTGTACATGCCTACTCTGACGTCGACCCGGTTGCACTTGAAGTATGCGAAATAGTATGCGCCCTTCTTGAAGCAGAGGCACTTGCCTATGAGTTCCTCCTTGATAAGCGGGGTGAGTTCCTGGACGATTTCGGCGTATATCTGTTCCTTGGTCTGCTGGAATACCGGTGCGGATTCAGGGGTCCTGCACTGCAGTGCGATTGTATCGGCCAGGTGTTCCACCTCGTCGAAGGACGGGTTGTCGTCATCTACGCGGATGAGCTTTCCCTGGAGCTCCTCGATGGCCTTGGAGATGCGGTCCCGCTTTCCGCCCGGGTTGTAGTAGAGGGTCGGGTCGTCGTCTGCGGTATGCTTGTACCGGAGAAGACGGGCGGCAATTTGCGGAGATGCTGTGAACAGTTCTTGTTTCTTCATGTCCCAAATATAGCAAAAATGCTCCGGTGCGGCGGGAAATTGCTATATTTGTGTCATGAAAGTTAAAACAGTGCCCATTATGCTGTTCGGCAAGGAGTATCCGGTATACACCGGGTCTTGCTGCTCGTCGAATTCCGACAAGCGCACCCTGTATGTCGAGGTTACCGACCAGTGCAACGCATGCTGCGATTTCTGCTCGGCTTCGTCCAGGGGGCATACGTTCCTGAACCCGAAAGTGTTCGAGGAGGTGCTAACCGAGCTGGTCAAGCAGGGAGCCGTCGACCGAGTGTCGATTACCGGAGGCGAACCGCTGTCCGTCCCGCACTTTTACACGTTCAACTACCTGGATGCTCTGGAGCGCAGCGGCGTGGACTACTATGCCAT
>Ga0310690_10010770_pt1 | contig 11342 bp, 3 predicted proteins | sample AusTroGonzalo_MG_2_FD_207661 | JGI IMG/M metagenome (GOLD analysis project Ga0310690, IMG submission 207661) | Bovine rumen microbial communities from tropical cattle in Woodstock, Queensland, Australia - Gonzalo_04 (v2) (version 2) | ecosystem: Host-associated > Mammals > Digestive system >...
CCGTCTGCGAACGCACAGCCAGCAGCGAGCGCCATTGGCAAGAGAAATTTAAACGTCCTTGACAGCATCATAATTGTTTCCTCCTAATTTCGCCTTAAAAGCATGATTTCAGATTGTCATTTACGCCGATAGACGACGAGCGATATTTTAAGCCCTGTTTTTGCCGCGTTTTCGTGCTCTCCAAACACTCTGCCGCCTAACAAAGCGAATGTATTATACCACCCCGTCCGTTCAAGATTCAACGCCCATGTCATTCAAAATCCAACACTTTTTGGACAATACCATTCAAAATCCAACACAAAGGGGTGAAGTGCAGCCGCATACCCCACGTCCCACAATTCACCCGCGACAACCATATTGCAGACAGAGCCATTTTATGAGGGAGTTTTGGGGACAACGCCAACCTTTTATGAGGGACTTTTCAACTCAATGACAACTTTTTATGAGCGAGTTTCAGGGGGACAGACCCCATGAAACGCTGAAAAATCAAGGGTTTTGCAGGGAGTGTCCCCGCAGGTTCCTATCGCAGCCGGATACGCGAGACGGACGGAAAATGGTCCGAGTAGTACGCGCCCGACCCTTTGCGCGTGTCAGACACGGTGGCATAGGCCAGCACGTCGACGACCTTCGGCGAGACGTATATGTAGTCGATGCGGCAGGCATTCGCCTTCTCGCGCTCGGACGGCTTCATCTTGAGCGCCGCGGCCGCGGATAGCTCCTTGTCGATTTTCACCCAGCCGTTGTACGTGCGCCACGGTCCGCTCGGCGGCGTCTTAGAAGAGTAGATCGCGTCCGTGTAGATGCCGCGCAGATAGGCGCACGCCGCGTCGCCGTCGGAGCAGTTGTGGTCGCCGACCAGCACGACCGGCGCACCCCCGCACGCCGTCTTGAGCCTTTCCCCGATGACTTTCGACCCGTTCACGCGGGCGGCGCCGCTCTTGTGGTCCGTGTGCGCGTTGGCGAAACATATCCGCTTGCCACTGGAGCGGTCCTTGAGGATGGCGTATGTGCAGATCCTGGGCAGCGCCGCGCCCCAGCTCTTGCTGCCGCGCTTGTCGGGGTTTTCCGAGAGCCAGAACGTCCCCTCCTTCACGAGGTCGAATCGGCTCTTTAGGTAGCAGACGGGCGACGCCTCGCCGCTCTTGAGGTCCGCGTTGCGGAACACGCCGACGATGCCGTATTCCTTCAGCGCCCCCTTCAGGTACTGCATCTGAGGAGGCGTCACCTCCTGGAGACCGATGACGTCGCACTTCATCTTGCGTATCAAGTCCACTACGTCCGCCTTGCGGCTGTCCCACGATAGCGCGCCCTTGTCCGTCTTGTTCTGGCAGCGGATGTTGAACGTACCCACGTTCAGCTCCGCGCCGCCGTACGACGGCAGCGCAGCGGCGAGCGCGACGGCCGTGGCAAGAAACACCCCGGCCGACTTCATTTTCATGGCGGCGAGAACCCCCTCTGTCTTTGACTTCATGTCGTTCCTCCAATTCTGATGAGAGATGCATTATACCACGTCATTCCCACTCGTAGGTGAGGATCTCGTCGCCGAAGCGCCAACGAACTGGGCGGATGTTATCCTGCCAGTCTATCGGCTCGCCTGTCGGCTGCACCTTGGCCGCGCGGCGCAACCCCGCCTCCAAAGCTTCGCGAATCTCAGGCGTGGTCAGCTCGCGCTTCCACGAGACGAACAGCGCCGTGCCAGAGCGCGAGACGAGGTCGAGCCACTGCGAATTGAGCCGCCACGGAATGATGTCCGTTTTCGTCAGCCCGAAGCAGTCACCGTCGACGGCATAGAACGTGTTGTGGTGAATTGAGCGCATGCCGAGCGTGTTCACGCCGTATTTGCGCGTCCGCTCCCATTCGCGACCGCTCGTGTCGTCGCCCGTGCGCTGCATCTCAAAAAGCCCCGCCGCGAAATGGTCGAGCGCGTTGCAGCCGATGATGACCATCTTGTCGCCCGCCTCCTCGCGAAGCGCCGTGTAAAGCCCCTTCACGACTTCCGCCGTCGTGCGGCTCCTGTCGCTCCACTCCGGAAGTTTGCGCGCGACGGGACTCTCGGCGCACTGGTCGCCCCACTTCCCGCTCCAATCGACCGTAATGAAGTCTATCTTGACGAGTTCAATCCCCCACTTGACGAAGCGCGCCATGTCTTCGCGCATGCGCCTCTCCAGCGTGGAATCCGTCGGGTCGATGGGGGGCTTGCGCCCGTCGTCGGGGAGGAACGGACGGTACCAGAGCCCTGGCTTCGCGTCCATTGCCTTGACGCGCCGCGCAAACTCGTCCATCTCCATGCCCCAGCGTCCGTTCACGCCCGCCCAACGCTCGGCAGCCGTCGTCTTGGGAGAGCGCTGCTTGCCGCGTTGCCAGCCGTCGTCCACGACGACATACGGACGCACCTTCTCGCCTTTGACGAGCGAGACGATGAACTCGACGTCCGCAAGGAAATTCTCCGCCGTATTCTTGCCGTAGGCGCAGTTCCAGTCGTTGTAGCCATAGACGGGTTCCTTCGGCAGACGAGGATTCGGGCACATCTTCCGGCAGAACTCCTGTCCCGCCTTGAACGGCGTCTCGTTCTCGTCGCCGCGTCGGGAGACGAGGGTGCAGGCCTTGAGCGTGCGCCCTTTGAGTTCGACCGGACTCGAACCGGCGCGGACGTCAAGCGCCAGTGTGACATGCTCCGGCTCGATCTTCCACGCGCCGAAGGCGTTCGGCTGCACCATTAGCCCGTAGCCGTCCGTGCGCTTCCCGCCGTTGACGAGGCAGTACCACGGCTTCCAGCCGCCGTGCGGCGCCGCCTTGTCGCACATGCGAAACCATCCTACGTTTCCGTAGGTGCGTTCCCATTCGCCGCCATAGACGAGCGCATCCTTCGGGAGCAAGACATTCCAAACAAGCTCGATCTTGGAGACGGGATCTTTGCCGGACACTGTAACCGACACTTCGCGACGCGGGCAACGACACGGAGACAGCTTCACGCGCCCCGCCGAATCCTCCGCGCCGTCGACAAGGATCTTGTCGGGCTTGCAGATATCGACAAATGGCATCTCCGCCGCCAGCGCAAACTGCGCCGCCGCAAGTGCAAGGACAACAACGGAAAGACTATTTTTTGCTTTCATTTGGTCTTAGTATGTCGCCCTTAGGTGCTTGACGGAAAGCGACTTCCTGAAGTCCTCGAACGAGGTCGTGGCTTCACGCGGCTTGAACTCAAGCGCCCTCGGCTCGCCCGGCAAAAGCGCAATGTGGTTGTCTGAAAATTCGCCGGCAACGCCTGTCGCGTTCACCCACACGCCGAACACGGGCTTGTCCGTAGAAAGCGTGACAAGCCACTTCCCGCCATCGTCTTTCACTTCCATCTTGATGTCGGGCTTTTCCATGTTGAGTGTCTTGGGGTCGTCGAAAAACCATCCGCTCTGCCAGGTCTTCACCGACGGGTCGTCTGCCTCGACGTCGACTACGAGAAAGCGCCCCCTGCGCGACCACTCAGTCCCGAACACTTCCTCGGAATACTCCTTGAGAAGCACCGCCTTGCAAGGCTCCACCTTGGCGTCGAAAGTTTCCGTCGTGAGCGTCTTGCAGTCGAACGTCATCAGGCGCAGCTTCACCTTGACACCGACCGCCTTCGGCCCGTCGTTCACTGCCGTAAGCGTTATGACACCCTTCTTCGGGCTCGTCACGAACGCCGCGACAGGCGCGAAGAAACGCCGCGCCTCGTACATGGCGGGCTTCCATTTCCCTCCGAACTCGACGAGGGACCACGACGCGACGGGCCAGTTGTCGTTGAGCTGCCAGATGAGCTCGCCCATGCAGTACGGCATCTGCACTCTCCACGCTTCGGAGCCGCGCCTCAGAAGCCGCGCCTGGTTGTTGAGCGAGATGTATATCAGGTTCTCCCCGGAAAGCCCGCCCTTCGGCTTCCTGTAGTATTTCCCTATCGCGGCGGTAAGCATGCCGTTGCCGTACTCCGACTTCTGGTGGTAGGCGAAGAGCGGCTTCGCGGGATCGACGTCTTCTGGCTTGACGAAAGAAAGCGCGACGTCCTTCGACGGATAGCTCTGAAAGCCGTACTCGGAGCAGAAATTCGGCCTCGCCCCAAGCCACGCGCCCTCGCTATACGTGTGCCAGTCGCCATTGCGCGGCTTGTTGTAGACCTTGCAGGGGTCGTCGAACCCGTCGCACGGCGACGACGGCCAGAAGACCCTCGATGGGTCAAGCTCCTTCATCCACTTCGACTGCTCGGCCGTGCGCTTTTTCCAGCAATCGACCCAATGCGCGACACGGCGCTCCCTGTCCTTCTTCGGTCCCGCGTCAACGTGACCGCCGAGAGCCGTCCCTATGCACTCGTTGTCGCCCGCCCACAGGACTATCGACGGGCTGTCGCGAAGCCGCTTCACCTGATGGCGAGTCTCGGCCTCGACGAGCGCCATGTACCAAGGATCGACCGGGTTCCGCGAGCAGCCGAACATCAAGTCGTGAAAGACCATGAGACCCAGCTCGTCGCAAAGCGCATAGAACGAGTCGCGCTCAAACTGCCCGCCGCCCCAGACGCGGACCATGTTCATGTTGCATTCGCGGGCAGCCAAGAGAAGCGGGCGGTACTTTTCTTCCTGACGGGCGTCGAATGCATCCGTAGGAATCATGTTGACCCCCTTCGCGAAGATGCGGCGGCCGTTGATCTCGAAGGCAAAAGACAAGCGCTCCTCTCCGCTCGTCGGGTCAATGTACTTCTCGTTGACGAGCTTCGCCGTGCGAAGCCCTATGCGGCGCGAAATGACGCCATCGGCGGTCTTGACGGAAAGCTTATACAGGTTCTGCTCGCCCTGGCCGACAGGCCACCAGAGGCGAGGTTTCGCAATCGCGAACTCGAACTTCACCTTGTTCATGCCGGCCGCAAGAGCGCGAGTCTCATTCTTCGTCTCGCCGCCAAGCGACACCTCGAAGGGAACCGACCCCGACTTCGGCGCGAACGCCTCTACGTTGACCGTCACCTTGACGGACGAGTAGTCGGGCGCAAAATCCTGGTCGCAATAGACGTAGTCAACACGCGCCGCCCTTGCACCCACGAGCTCGACCTTGCCGCAGAAGCCGACGACCATCTGCGCGAGCCCCCAGTCCCATCCGCCGTGGCAGGCGGGCTTTCTTATAAGCGGCATGCCCTCGGTGAGATTCGGCTTGACGTTGGCGACGCCATAGGGGATGTCGGGGTAGAGCTTCTTCAGCTCGCTGGCGACGGCCTCGGGGCTTCTGAAAAATCCGCTTATCGTGTTGCGTCCGGGCCTAAGGAGTCGCTTCACGTCGAAGTCGTAGCGCATGAAGCGGTTGGAGGTCACTCCCGCGACTTCGCCGTTTACCTTGACGGTGCAAAAGGTATCGCAGTCTTCGAGACGAAGGATGATGGAATCGTTTTCAAGGAAGTCCGCCGGGACATCGAACTCGCGGGAGTACGTCCAGTCCTGCTCGCCCGGCCACTGCGCCCTTTTCTCGTTGTCGCCCCAGCTTGGGTCGATTAGCTTCCCGGCGTCGAAGAGCGCGGTCTGAACGTCGCACGGGACGCGGATCGGGAGCGCTATCTCACCATGGTTCCCCTCGCCCTTTCCTTCGAGGCGCCAGCCATCGCCCGCGAGGTCGAGCGTGGAAGCCCTATGCCCAGTCTCGGCCTTCTTCAGGAACTCGCGCCAGCGCGGGATGTAGTAGTCGCGCATCAGCTCGGCATACTCGCGCATCGCGTAGTCGGCGAGCGGCGTGCGCCCGAACTTCTCGCCCGCCCATGTCGTTATCATCCTGCGCCACGCCTTTGCGCCGCGCTCTCCCGCCCTCGCGCGCGCACGGTTCTCGTATGTAGAAAGGCGGAACTCCGGCGGAACGTCGGAAATGTCTTCCCCGCAGATCGACGCAAAAATCTTCTCGGCCTCTTTCCGCGTCTCGGGGCTCTCCTTCATCTTCGGGAGAAGCGAGCGGAACCTGTCCGCCCTTACCTGTCGCTCCACGTCATAGACATCGGCATCGATCTCCGTCCACGGAGACCGGTTTGACCAAAGGATAAAGGCACCCCTCTTCATCAGCTCAAGCGCTTTTTCGAGTTTCGCCGAATCGTACCATGGCCCGCTTTTGGGCCCCCATGAACTGGCCCTCTTCACATCCCAAGCGGGCTTCGCGCAAATCAAGTCCTCAAACGGGCCGCCGTGGTCGCGTGGGCAGTCATAGACGGTCTCGGCGAGAAGTCTCCACGCTTCGCGAAGTTGCAAGTTGAGAGTTGTGGGTTGTGAGTTGGAAAGTCCATAGCGTTTGTCCACCCAGCGGTCGAGCCACGCGGCAAGCTCTGCGTCCGTCATCTCGCTCCCGACGGGGCGCATCATCATCTCATGGAAGAGGTCGTAGCAGACGGGGTTCGTGAAGAAGCCCTCCGAGAGCGAGCCGTAGCCGCGGAACGTCTTCGCGCCCTTGCCCTTCGCCGCACGGCCAAGGCGGGCGAAAGTCTTTAGGTTGCCGTGGAGTCCGTGCTTGCCACCGAAGTTCAGCACCTCGCACCAGACCCACGGGAAGTCTCCCCACTGGAGATTGCAGACGGCCTCGTCCTTGTCAAAGGCGTTCATCTGCGGAACAAGTGCCTCGATAAGCGTAATCTCGGGGTCGAGCCCCGCCAAAAGAGCCGGGGTCGGGTTGCTTAGCCATCCCTGCACAACCCACGTGACGCCGGGAAAGGCGGCTTGCTGTGCGCCCTGCACGGCACGAGCCGCCGCCGTCACGTCAACGCCCTTCGACTTGCCGCCCTCGTGAAAGAGGTCGCCGGCGAGATATTTCGGCTTTATGCCGTAGACCTTTTCGAGATTGCGATACCAGACCTCGGCTATCTTGGCGAACGCGGGGCATGTCGGGTCGATCATCGGCGGTCGCGTGTAGCATTGCCAGCGGCCTTGCGGGATGATGGTTAGGTGGTTAGGTAGTTTGGTGGTTTGGTGGTTGGTGGTTTTGGGGTTGGCGTCGATCCACATTCCGTAGAAGCCCTGCAAAATCGGCTCTATGCCCTTTGCCCTCATCTTCTCGCAGATGCGGCGGCCGCGCGCGCCGTCCTCGTCGATTGTCTTCTGATCCAAGGGGCCGCCCTCCCCGTAGAGGTTGTCCATAAGCCACCACGCCCGCGCAGTCTCGTCGGGGATGAATTTCGCAATCTCTTCTTCGCTTACGCCAAGCTCCCTGAGTGTCGCCTGCCATACCTTGAACGTGCCGTCCGTGACGAGTGCGACATTGTAGCCCGCTTTCGCGAGGCGGTCTATCTCGGCGTCCCACTCCGCGTCGGAGTAGTACGCAAATGTGTATGAAAGCGTACAGTAGTTATACGCGATCCTGACAGGTGGTGGCGCGGACGGCTCGGCATTACACGCAAACGCAGAAAGCAGAATGCCTATCAAGGCGTTCCCATATTTCCAGAATTTCATACTCATCTTACCCTTTTCTCTGTGCCGAGCGTCACATTCTAGTCCGCCAGGTTGAGTACCGGCGCAGTCTTCCTGTCCGTAAAATTGAACTTCAGCGTCGCGCCGTCTTCAAGCGTTAATGAGCCGCCGTTGACCGTCGCCGTGCCGGAACCAGCCACCGCGAACGCGGCGGATGCGCCGACGTTGACGTTCTTGACGGAACACCCGGGCTGCACCGAAAGCGCCGCCGTCTCCTGCACGTTCACGGCGACACTTGTGCTCCTTTCAACGGAGAACGTTCCGCTCCCCTTCACGTTCAAGGTGCCGGCGTTGCCGATCCAGCCGATTGCCCTGACAGTATGCGCGACCGTTGGATCGTCGTAGTCCGAAGTGTTGACAGTCAGCGTCCCAATGAGTTCGAGACTGACGCCGTCGCTCTTAAACTGGTTAGTCGGTATGTTCCAGTCGGCGGACGATTCTATGATCACGGACTTGTCTTTCGCGACCAAGAAGTAGGGATAGCAGTAATTGTTTGTCCCGTGGCAGTTCCTGAACGAAAGCCCGCCCCCTCCCATGACTATCCTGTTTACTGCGTAGTCGCGCAGATTGTTGAGCGGGAAGTACGCGTTTTGGTAGGTCGAGGCGCTGTTGACGAGCCCATGGACGCGAGTGACGGCATTTGCATCGCCGTAATGGAACAATCCTCCCAGATGGTATTGCTTCGTGATGCTCTCAGATGTCATGACGAGACGCATCTCGTTAGTGACTGTGAACGTGCCGCTGTTCTGCTCGAGGAAGTATTTGTCGGCGTTGTGCACCTCGGCATCCGCCGCCGTCAGCATCGCGCCGCTCTCGACCGTAAGGCCGTAGGGGTTGTTGAGAAGACCGTCCACTACAAGCGACGATCCGTTCTTGACGGTCGCCGTCTTCTGGTTCGTGTCCCAATTGCCCTTGACGTGCCAATTGCCGTAGAACAGCATGTTGTCGAACGCGGAGAGCGCGGTCATCTCGATTCCACCAGGGAATGAGACGTAGTTAGAAGCGAGCATCGGCAAGGTCGGCGTACCGCTCGCACAGACGACCTTGCAATTGAAGACGTGGTGCTGCGAGGAATTGTTGACGACCGTCGCAAGGCCGGAGACCGCCTCTTCACCCGCCGCGTCGATCGTGATGAGCGCTGTGTCGGACGGGAACGTGATGGACGAAGGCGCAAACGTGTCTCCGACCGTGAGATGCGCCGCCGTCGCATTGCCGATGACGCAACTCTCTCCGGCCGCAGGGACGGCACCAAGACTCCAGTTCGCGTTGTCATTGAGGCTTCCGCTCGCTCCGCCGACCCAAGTATTCGGCGGGTTGCCGTAAATGCAAAGAACAGACTTGCGATCCACGGAGAGGCGAAGCGTCGCGTTCACTGGCGCCCCGACGCCTGTCAAGACCGCGTCCGTGAACACGCCGTTGCCGTCGATTGCGACAAGTGCATAGACGCCGTCCGCCGGAGTGGTCTCGGGAACCGTCACGGCAAGTCCGCCGCCGATTTCGCACGGCGCGGCCACATGGACGGTCGTTCCAACCTCCACCGTCGTATTGCCGGCATAAGTGTTGCCGCTTGCAAGCGTAACCTTGCCGCCGCCCTTGAACGTCATGCCGCCCGTGCCGCCGATAGGCGCGGCTATCACGTTGTCGAGATTGTTCGCGTTAATCGTGCCTCCGAGCGCATCCACTCTTACGCAGACATTCGCATGGATCAATCCTTTGTCGGCAAGCCAAGTCTCACCACTGGTCTTGGCGAGGGCAAAAAGCGTGCCGCCGTTGAACACCAGAGTGTACAATGCATTGCTGTTCCAGTGGACGTACTTTGTCTTGAGCGTGCCGCCGACGTTCAGGTTTATCGTTCCCGTGCAACCGTCGCCGATTGACGTAAACTTGCCTTCGCCCGCGACCTCAACCGTTCCGCCATTGATCGTCAACGTTCCAGTCCCATCGCCATGTCCAACCCATAGATAACTGTTGACGGCCATGGTACCGCCGTTGTGCTCAAACGTCGCGACATTGCCTGCTGCGGCTCCAAGCCTGAATTCCTCTGGCACGGTCCAGGACCCGCCCTCCTTGACTATCGTGTTCGTAATGCCTGCGGTACTGCCGATCGACCACGGACTCGGAATGCTCGCAAGAGTTGCAGTGGCGTCAAGCTTCAGCGTCACTGGCTTTGCAGCATCGCTGCCGAAGACGAGCGATGGCCAGTTTATCGACGTCGAGCCGGATATGACGAGCGTTCCTTCCGAGAGCGTCGTCACGTCGCTGCGCGACGAGCCGAGCGCGAGCGTGCCGGGGCCTGTTTTCTCAAGAGCACCCGCCGTAGTCGCGGCAATCGTCGCCGACACGCCATTGGAAACGACAACCATGCCAGGCGTGAGCGTTCCACCGCCCGCCGCGACCGTCGCATTGGCGCGGAAAGTGACGGACGCCGCCGCGACATCGGCATCGACCGTAGCTAAATCGCCCGCGTTCTCAAAGACTGCCGCCGTGGAATTGTACCAGTTGCCGGGTGTGCCGCTCTTCGACCAACGACCGTTCAGACGCCAGCCGTCTCCAGAAGAGCCGCCATTCCACACATATTCGCCATTAAGCGTGTTGGAAATCGCCACCTTCGCCCCACCGTCCGCGAGGATAAGCGCATAGCAGTCGTTGTCGTTGCCTGTTAGCGCCATAGCGGCTATGTCCTCCGCAGAAAACGTGCCGTTGCCGTCGTTGATTTCAAGGACTGCAGTGCCATCGCCTGCGCCGGCCTCGGGGATTGCGACCATGATGCCGCGCGTGACGAGAGTAGATTTCTTAGCCGCCGGGAACGCGAGCACCGTGCCAGCGTTGACCGTGGTTGTACCCGTCCAGTTCGCCGCGCCCGAGAGCGTGACCTTGCCGCCGCCAGTGAACGTAATCGCGCCTGTCGCGCCATCGGCATCGTCGACGGCGGAAGCGATGGTGACGGCACAGCTGGCCGTGTCGATCGTCGCGCCGTTCGCGCCGACTTTGACGGCAATGTCGCTGTTGATGAGATTCACGTTGTTTGCCCCTGCCTTCAGTGTTCCTCCGTCAATGTTGAGGGTTGCTGTGCCGGTGGCGCTGATGCTCTTGGTTGTAAACGTCCCGTTCTTGATCGTCAGCGTTCCCGTAGAGCCGCTTCCTTTTGCGATGTATGTATCGCCGCCTACTGTCACCGAACCGCCGTCGGTCGTGAATGTTCCCGTGGAGCTGCCCTGTGCGCCGATCACAAGATTGCCGCCGATCGTCCAGTCGCCGCCTTTCTTGTCAACTACACCTGTTGCACCTGTTCTGGTATCGCTTTGTCCGCCGAGCAAAATAGCCGAGCTACCGGTGGTCGTAAGCGTCAAGTTCGTCGCATACATGTAGCCAGTGGCGTTCTTCCCATATCCTATGAGAGACGTCGATGAAAGCGTCAGCGATCCACCGTTGAACACCGCATTGCAGTTGTTGCCTTCGTTAACCGCCAGATTGAGTATCGCGGCGGTCATCGTGGCGTCCTTGATGGACGCCTTGGATGTTTCGTACATATTGAAGTTCTTGCCGGCAAAGTCAAGCATCGCATGGTCGGCGATAAACTCGCCTACCCCACGGAATTCCGAATGGTCTCCCTTTGCGGCAAAGCTCACAGTCGACGATCCATCGCCTATCTTGAGCCAGCCGACCCGAGTAGACACGCCGCCTCTTCCTATGCACAGTTTCCTGAAACTGTATGTTCCGGACTTGATGTGCAAATATCCATCTCCATCATACCCGACATAGGCATTGCCCCGGTACTCACTCCCTGCGCCATTGCCAGTCAGTGTAAGCCCGCATCTGCTGTCGGACGCCTCGAAAACGTACGGTTGCGAGAGCGAACTGCCATCCTCAATCCACAATGACTTTTCAATGCTG
>Ga0310690_10010771_pt1 | contig 11342 bp, 6 predicted proteins | sample AusTroGonzalo_MG_2_FD_207661 | JGI IMG/M metagenome (GOLD analysis project Ga0310690, IMG submission 207661) | Bovine rumen microbial communities from tropical cattle in Woodstock, Queensland, Australia - Gonzalo_04 (v2) (version 2) | ecosystem: Host-associated > Mammals > Digestive system >...
AGGTCGCGGTAGAAGTCGCTGGCCTCCTTGTAGCCCAGCTTCTTCATGGTTCGCATCATGACTGATTCCTCTAAGTCAATCTTGCGGTTTTTGAACTTTCGTTCAAGCATTTCTTTAACCAGAAGTGCCTCCTTTTGCTGGGTCTCTTTGATGGCCAGTCGGATCTTGGCTTTGGCACGTGAGGTCTTCACAATCGACAGCCACTCCTGCTTGGGGCGTTGCGTGGAGGAGGTGAGGATTTCAATCTGGTCACCCGAATGCAGTTCCTGGCGGAAAGTGACTACGCGGCCATTGATGCGTGCACCCGTACACTGACTACCCACCTTCGAGTGGATGTGATAAGCCATGTCGAGCACGGTGGCTCCCTTGGGGAATTTCAGCAGGTCTCCACGGGGTGTGAAGACATATATCTCGTCATCGTAGAGGTCCATGCGGAAGTCGTCCATGGCCTCCATCCCGCTGGTGTTCTCCAGCATCTGACGGATGCCGTTCAGCCATTCGTCCATACCTCCGCTGTCGGCCTTCACGCCTTTGTAACGCCAGTGGGCAGCCACACCACGTTCGGCCACCTCATCCATGCGCTCGGTGCGTATCTGTACCTCTACCCATTTGTCTTCAGGGCCACGAACGGTAATGTGCAAGCTCTCGTAGCCGTTCGACTTGGGCACGCTGAGCCAGTCGCGCATGCGTTTCGGGTTGCTGGTGTACATGTCGGTGATGATGGCGAAAGTCTTCCAGCACTGCTGTTTCTCCTCCTCGGGTGGGCAGTCGATGATGATGCGGATGGCGAAGAGGTCATAGACGCCCTCGAAGGCACAATGCTGCTTTTTCATCTTCTGCCAGATGGAGTGAATGGACTTGGTACGTCCCTTCATGTGGAACTTTAATCCAGCAGTCGTAAGTTTCTCATTTATAGGATGAATAAATCTTTCTATATAAGCATCGCGTGCGGCCTTCGTGGCGTTCAGTTTTTCCTTGATGTGATAGTAGGCATCGTGCTCTAAATATTTCAGCGACAGGTCTTCCAATTCACTCTTCAGCTTGTAGAGACCTAACTTGTGGGCTAAGGGCGCATAGAGGTAGGCTGCTTCCTGACTGACCTCGCGCTTGGCTTCGGCGTTGGGGGTGTCACGAATCTGTCGCATCAGGTTTACGCGGTCGGCAATCATGATGAGGATGACGCGCATATCTTCGGCAAACGAGAGCAGCAGGTTGCGGAAGTTCTCGCTCTCAACAGCAGGATTTTTCTTGTAAAGTTCCTGTATGCGCTGCAGTCCATGCAGGATGCGTCCTACGGCAATTCCATAGTCGGATCCCACCTCGTCGATGGTGAGCAGTCCCCTCTCCACACAGGGGTTGAGCATGATGGCCAGTACGGCATCGCGGCGCAGACCTATCTCGTCAACGGCCAGGATAGCCGTCTGCAGACTACTGACGATAGGGTTGAGGCCGAAGAAGTCGCGAGCCACCTGTCCTTGCTCGAAAGCCGTCATCAGGTGCTGTCGCACGCGTTGCTCGTCGCCTTCTTGTAAAGAAGAGGCTATTTTTTCTTTTAACTGGGCATATAAATCCAGTGCAAGTTCCTTTTCTTCAGGGGTAAATTCTATCAGTTCTGTCATGTTTTTGCCTGATTTTTCATGCAAATGTATAAAAAAAGTTTTGTTTGACAAATATTTTTTCAAAGATATTTGCTTTTTAGAAAACTTTTTGTAACTTTGCACATCATTTTTACCTAAATTGATAATCTTATGACTGACGAAATAACACAACGTCCTGCCGAACGGCAACGTGAGATGGGACCTTTGGAGGTGACTCAAGATGGGCGTCAGGCTATGCAGATGCAGGCCAAGACGGCCGGTGGTGTTGCTTGTCCCAAGTGCGGTACCATCAATGAGCCCGAAGCAAAGTATTGTGCGTCGTGTGGTGAACTATTGCATGTGGGAAGTTGCCCCAATTGTGGTAACGAGCTGGATCCTGATGCTGACTTCTGTGAGGTCTGCCATCATTATATCCGCCCCGATGTGTGCTCGTTCTGTGGCGCTCGTTTCAATGAAAATGATCCCTATTGTCCGGAGTGTGGTTCTCCTCGTGGTGGTATTGTCTGTCCTACCTGTCACACGCTGAATGACTTTGCTTTCTGCAAGCAATGTGGGCAGCCTTTGACAGACGAGGCCAAGCAGATGATGGCGCAGTTGCGTGAGCGTCCCGACTATCAGGAACTGGTGTTGCTGGCCCGTGAGTACAACGAGCTGCAGATGCAGTTACCCTATACCAGTGATAGTGATATGAGCAACGATGAAGCCAGCCTGCAGCTGAGGGAGCGCGTGTTTCGTCTGCTGGCACAGGACGAGGGAGTGGCTGAGCCAGAGATTCCTCAGCCCCGCTATCATAGGGTATCAAAAGAAGAACTTGACATTCAGAAACAAAGAAAGCTGGAGCAGCTGTCGCAACTCCTCGGCAAGATGGCCATACCGGCCTCGCCGTCGCCGGCAAAAGTTCGTAACTATGCAATGGCACAGAAGCCCATCGGCGTGCGGTTAGCATGGAAATGTAACTATAAGAATGCTCTTCATTCCAGTCCTTGCGGATGTGCAAAGCCCCAGTTGGGCGGACAATGGGTCATTCTGGGTCATTCCTCAACACAAGAAGTTAAAGATGATAAATAAACCTATGGCAGACGATAACCTAACAACCATCAGACCTGCTGGCCAGGTACAGAAGTTTGCGCCAGACAGTACTATGCATATTGATGCCAAGCCAAAGCAAAACCAGGCTGTCGTGGCAGATACGACCATACGCCCAAGTGGTAATAGCAGAACTCAGGCGGTGGAGAACACAGATGTCAAGACATTCGTACTGAAAGGCGATACTTATGAACTCATAAATACGCTGAGTGAAAGCTCAGGCGAGGCACAGGTGTTTCTCGTAAAGCGAGTAGGCGAGGAAAGTGAATATGTACTGAAAGTCTATTATCCCAACTTCGATATCAACAAGAAGCTCATGCAGGTGGTACGTTCCTTCCAGTTTGAGATGATTGTGGAATTGTTCGATTATGGCAAGACATACGTTGATGGCAAGCACCGCTATTATGAGCTGATGGAATATCTGCGCGGAGGAACGTTGCGCGACCTGAAGTTGGAGGGCGACTTCAACCGTTTCCGTCGTATTGCTTTGCAAAGTGCGGCTGCTCTGTCATATTGTCATCTTCACGGTGTGCTGCACAAGGATATCAAACCTACCAATTTCTTCTTCCGCGATGACGAGCAGAAGCAGTTGGTGCTAGGTGATTTCGGCATCTCTGCCTTGCGTGAAGGCGATGCCCGTACCTTCCATACGACTCAGGCCCGCACGCCTATCTATGCCGCTCCCGAGATGTACACTGACGTGATAGACGGAGAGGTGGAGATTACTGAGGCTGCCGACTACTATTCGCTGGGTATTACTCTTTTCGCTGCTTGGTTAGGTGAGAATCCGATGAGCTCGAACGAGCGCATCATGATGAAGCAGAAGAGTGAAGGACGGTTGCCCCGTCTCGGTGAGCTTCCCGATAAAGTGAAGAGGCTGATACAGGGACTGACATCGGTGAATCAGCAGAACAGATGGGGTTATGACCAGGTGGAGCGCTGGTTCCTCGGTGAAGATGTTCCTGTTGATCTCTCTTCGCCTTTCCTGCGCTATAAGAGCTTTATTGTTGATCCCGAAAAGAACCTTGTGGCTGACAATGTTCATGAATTGGTTCCCATGCTTGCCGAACGTGAGAAGCTGGGCATTAACTACCTCTATAACGGACGTATCATCACTTGGTTAGAGAATAGCGGTAACACGAAACTCTCGGAACTGCTGAAAGATATTGTCATCAACAAATACCCAGTAGATAAGAAAGCGGGATTTATGTGTGCTTTATATACAATGGATCCCACTTATCCGTATATTGACATACAGGGAAATGCTTGTGACGACGTGCACAGCGTGGCTTTAGCACTCCTATGCAACAGGGAGAATTATGCCGTCTTACTGAAGAATCCTAATGATTCTCTCTTCCTCTGGCTTGATACACATGTAAAGTGTGACGTCCAGCGTCTGCGCTCTTATTTCGAGGAGGGTAACGATGCCAACACCTCGGTGGTACGTATGGTGTATGAGATAGACTCGGAAATACCATTCCTCTCTAGGCATCCGTCATCGACTATTAAGGAGATAACTCATGCCTTTGGCTATTCCAATCCTTCTGAAGATGATTGGCTGGCACTGTGCGACGGTCGCCTACTTTCATGGATGTATGCCCATGAAGACATGATGGCCTGTGAGTCGTTGCGTATTTTGACACAAGGACAGCCTTATTCCCGTCAGTTATGCTATAAGGTGCTGTACAACTTAGATAGGGAAGCAGCCTACGACCTTCGTAGTGCCTATAAGCCTGCGGAAATTGGTGACTTGTTGTCACATCAGCTGATGCAGACAGAGCATCTATCTTCTGAAGATTTTGCCGTGCAAATGATGGAATATACCGATAAGGATGGACGTTTCCATTATTATGCTCAACTGCACGGATGGTATGAGATTATGAATGAGGCCACACGCTGCTTCGACCTCTCATTGCCAGAGAACCGTGACCGTTTGAGCGCATATGACTTACGTACGGCGCTCTATCGCTTTTGCCGTATCCTGGGTGCCAAGCCCGGCTATCTGTTGCCTAATGGTACTATACTTAATGATGGGCGTAGCATTGACATCTCGTTTACATCGCTCATTCGCTCGGAATTGCGCAACGGAGCTCTCGCTCAGTGGATGTCGGTATATTACCACGAGGATCCCTCTCGTGAGTTTGCCGAGGAATATAGCTATGAGCGTGAGCTGGAAGAGTGGATTATGGCTTTGGGACGTCTGGATAATCAGCAACCCTATTACCGCAGGTTCACAAAGGCTTGTGAAGACACGAAGTCGAGGGTGGCTGCCGTCAGGAAACAATGGAGCAAGGCACGTGCCAAAGAGAAGATGTGGAAGTATATCTTCTGTTCCCTCTGTGGAATTTGGATATTGTTAGTACTGATATTCGGTATTACAGGGCGCAGTTATCTGATGGAACACAAGTTCCTGTCGATGGGTTTGCCATTAGGTGGAATGACGGGTATTATTGTGGGTGTCAGATGTTACTTTAAGGGAATGGGGCCGATGCTCTCCACGCTAATGGGAGTGCTTGGAGTCGCCTCTTCCGCAATTCCTATTTTTATTATTGCGAAGGTACAGACTGCCAACCCCGGTATTCTAAACTATGTGGTGGTGGCTATCACCGTCGTGTATATGCTTATCTGCTATTTCACGGCATTTAAGGAGAATCATGTATCGGATTCAGAAACTATGCAGGAGGTGTTGAAAAGCGACGACGTGAAGTCATCGCTATTAGAGCCTCTATATTATACGTTCAAGACAAAGTCGCAACGATATAAGAGTACGAAATTCGGCTTGCTCGATGAGGTTAGTGACCAGGTGAATTCTCTTTCAGGAGAATCAGTGGTTCACTATGTCCTTTGGTCGGTGCTTGCTCTCATTATGGTGCTTGAATTCTGTATATTCAGTTCCAGTATTCTTGACATGAAGTTGCCTTTTTCTTGATAACCTGACACTATATATAAAGTGAAGCAAAATAATGACATGTGAATTTTGCCATAAGGAGAACAGAAGCGTAGCGAAATACTGTAAGTGGTGCGGACAGCCCATTTTGATTAATACGCTTGACAAAATGGTTGGACTTGACGATGTCAAGGCTCAGTTGAAGACCATTGTTGATACTTATACCTACCTGCGTTCCCGTAAGGACATCTCGACAGTACGCTTGTCGGTAAACGCAATCATTATAGGAGAGACAGGTACGGGTAAGACCGCTTTGTCGAGTATCATCCGTGACTATTTCTTCCATCATAAGATCATTGATAAGCCAAAGCTGACGATGGTTGATGCTGTTGACTACCAGCGTTTTGTTGACAAATGGGATGAGAACATCAAGAAAGCACGTGGCGGTTTGCTCTTCTTCGACAATGTGCAGAAATTGTTGCCTGACAAGTATTCCAATCAGGTGAATCCTCTGGATAAGCTCTTTGTCGAAATGGATAAATGGGACGATAATCCCATTGTGATTATGGCTGGTCTTCCAAAAGGCCTCGATGACTTTTTGGAGAGCAACCCTGCAGTAAAGAACCGCTTTAAATATACTTTCCGACTTCCTACTCCTAATTTCCAGGAGTTGTGCGACATCACCAAGTTGGAATTGCGCACCAAATATGGGCTTAGCAATTTCTCGCCAGAAGCTGATCACCAGTTGACGCGTTTTTTCAAGTATCAGATCAAGATTAAGGACGAGACATTCGGTAATGCTCATCTGGCCATGAAGACCGCAGAGGACATTTTCACCTCTTTCATCAGTCGTGGTACCCATGCGGAGCAAGTGGAGAAAGAAGACATCAAGGGGTATGTGCCCGAAGAGCGCTCGCTTGAAGATATCCTGAGCGACCTCGACTCCTTCATTGGTATGACGGAGGTGAAGCAGGCCGTACGCGAGATAGCTTTTTCCGTACAGAACAGCTTGCAGCGTCAGGAACGTGGTCTCGGGGAACAGGAGAAACTTTCTATGCATATTGTACTGACTGGCAATCCTGGAACGGGTAAGACCACTATCGCCCGAAAGCTGGGTGAAATTCTGGCGGCTATCGGTTATCTGGATTCCGGTCATGTTGTTGAGGTAGATCGTTCGCATATGGTATCTCCCTATCAGGGTGAGACTCCTAAGGTGGTGAACCGTTTGTGCGACAAGGCAATGGGTGGTATCCTGTTTGTTGATGAGGCTTACACGTTGGCACCTCTCAGTCAGGCTGGTGAACGCGACAATCAGGGTGCCCAGGCATTGGAGACGCTGATGAAGCGTATGGAGGACGATCGTGGGAAGTTCGTCGTCATCGCTGCTGGCTATCGCACGGAGATGGACAACCTCTTCCGTGTCAATCCTGGTATGCGCAGCCGCTTCAATTATTTCCTGAATATTGAGGACTACAACCCCGAGGAGCTGTTCAGCATCATGGAAGTCTTTGCTTCGGGAAAGAAATACATGTTCTCACCCGAGGCCAAAGAGCTGACGAAGAAGATGATTACCGAGCTCCACAAGCAGCGTGACAAGGACTTTGCCAATGGTCGTACAATGCGTTCGTTGTTCGACCAGATTTGCAAAAACCAGGCTAAGCGACTGCAGAACGGTGATATCTCACAGATGTCGAATGAGCAACTGATGACCATTGAGACGGCTGATGTTCCTTACGAGGCACCGAAGGAGGTCGATTATACTGAATGCCTGAAGAAGTTCGAGGGTATGGTCGGTCTGGAAAGTGTGAAGAAGGAGGTGACGAATCTTGCCGCATTCCTCAACCTGCAGATTAAGCGTGGTGAGACCAATACCTTCCAGGGTAAGCATTATGTGTTTACGGGTAATCCTGGTACGGGCAAGACCACTGTGGCACGTATCATGGCCGATGTTTTCAAAACGCTTGGTATCCTTTCCCGAGGACAGCTTGTAGAAGCTGACCGTTCGAAACTCGTAGCTGGTTTCTCCGGCCAGACGGCTATTAAGACGAATCAGCTAATAGACTCGGCTATGGGTGGAGTACTCTTCATCGACGAGGCTTACACGTTGAAGTCGAGTGATAACGATTCTTTCGGTGGCGAGGCTATCGACACGTTGCTGAAGCGATTGGAAGACGACCGCGGTAAGTTTATATGTATTGTGGCTGGTTATACAGACCAGATGCACGATTTCATTGACAGTAACCCAGGTCTGAAGAGCCGCTTCACGCAGACAATACACTTTGAAGACTACACACCTGACGAGCTGACGCAGATATTCCTCAATCTGGCCGCTGCAAAGAACTTTACTATTGACGATGCTACGCAGGCTGCCATTCATCGTGAGTTTGAGCAGCTTTATCTGCGGCGCGACAAGAACTTCGGCAATGCTCGAGAGGCTCGCCGTATCTTCAACGAAGCCGTAGAGAAACAGAGCCAGCGTCTGGTGACGCTGATGAATAAGCCAGGATTCAGTGAAGAAGACATCTTCAAGCTGACTACTGAAGACTTGCCTGCTGCTCAGAGTACGGCTGTACGCCCGCTTGATGAGGTGCTCAATGAGCTGGATGACTTCATTGGTATGCGCTCCGTGAAGAATAGCATACGCCGACTGGCAGTACAGAGCATGTTCATGAAGCAGCGTGCGGCTTTGGGTGCTGGTAAGGTGCAGCAACTGTCGATGAACTTTGTACTGATGGGTAATCCTGGAACTGGTAAGACATCAATTGCCCGTAAGATGGGAGAGATCCTGCAGTCTATGGACATCCTGCCAACGTCAAGAGTGATAGAGGCCAGTCGTGCTACGCTTGTAGGTAAGTACATGGGTGAGACGCCTAAGATTGTCAATTCCATGTGCGATAAGGCTATGGGGGGTATCTTGTTCATTGACGAGGCCTATACTCTTTCCGACCAGAACGACCAATACGGTAAGGAGGCTATCGACACGTTGATGAAGCGTATGGAGGATGATCGCGGTAAGTTTGTGGTCATAGCTGCCGGCTATAAGGACAAGATGGATGAGTTCATGCAGGCCAATGCCGGATTGGCCAGTCGCTTTACGCATAAACTGCATATTGAAGACTATAACGAAGACGAACTTCTGGCTATCTTCAAGAAGATGGCTCAGAAAGAGTCCTACATTCTTTCGCCTACTGCCGAGTTCAAGGTGCTTGATGTCATCTGTAGGATGCTGATGACGAAGGATGAAACATTCGGTAATGCCCGTGAGATGCGTAATCTGCTTGATGCTACGGTTCAGCAGCTGTCAATGAGAGTGTCGCAGTTGCCGCCTGATCAGGTGACGAAGGAAACCTATCAGCTCATTCAGCCGGAAGACATCATTGAACCTAAATAATAAAATGTATAATATTATATCGTAGACGTAGATATGATCATTTGTCCAAACTGTAAGGAAGAGATTGACGACGATTCTCACTATTGTGACCAATGTGGACAGGCATTGCTATATTGTGAGAAATGTGGACGTGTAGGCATTGGGCGTCGTTGCACCAGCTGTGGCGGCCTCATGGTGTCGCCTGATGATTACCAAAACCGACGGGGAAACATTTCCCACGGTGCTATCTCGGTGTCGTCAGGATTTGTCTCTCAGGAGTTTGTCGCCACTAATCGTGGAGTTGTCCGTATGTCATCGGGTATGCCTCAGGGCATTCCTCAGCTCATGCTCTATAACGATACACTTAACATTCGTTTCATCGGAATGAACGGGGCTGTGATAGGCCGACGCCAAGGGCCTTATTCTCAGTTCTTCCAGCAGAACATGTATGTTTCTGGAGTACATGCACAACTAAAATACAACAGCGGATCAGGGTGGTGTGTGTCTGACAAGCACTCGTCTAACGGAACAAAGCTCAATGAGCATCTTCTTCAGCCTGACACAGATATGTCATTGAAGAATGGCGACATTCTGACTATAGCAAACATCAATCTGCAAGTTAGCATCAGCTAAGGAATAGGAGCAATGAAATTCAATATAACCGCATCCAGTAAGACAGGATGCGTAAGGAGTAATAATGAGGATATGATCCTTGTTGACCAGTGGTTTGTGCGCAATGGGAGGATGAGTGCACACAAAGACCTCTCGTCTATTGACCGGTACTTGTTGGCTTTGGCCGATGGTATGGGTGGACATAATAGTGGCGAGGTGGCCAGCAATGATGTGCTGCATAATCTTCAATTCTTCTTTTCCGATCTGCCCGTAGGCCTTTCCATCTCCGATTTCAATGAAGCCATCTACGATTGGTTAGCCAGCATCAATATCATGATCGATTCAAAGGGAAAGAGCGACGAGCGTTTCAGTAAAATGGGAACGACACTGGTCGTGTTGGCTTATTACGGAGGTGCGTTCTATTGGATGAACTGCGGCGATAGTCGCATCTATCATCTGCACAATGGCGAGTTGTCTCAACTTTCTACTGATCATTCACTGAGCAATCTTCTTGGCGAGACAGAGCGCTCCAGTATTATTACGAATTGCATAGGCGGAGGCTGTAAGAACAGCTTTATTGATATTGTGGAATGTACGGCTGACATTCAGCCAGGTGATACTTTCCTGCTTTGTAGCGACGGCCTTTCAGACATGCTTTCCGATGAGCAGTTAAGAGACGGATTACTTGAAGATGACACTGCTGACATGTTGTGTGCCAAGGCCGAGGATGCAGGAGGTCTCGACAATGTGTCGGCTATTATTGTCAAGGTAGGATGATATAAAACCATAGAGAAAGAGGGATGCCTTTACGTTTACCAGATCGATTGCCGGCCATTGATATTCTCAAGAAAGAGAATATCTTCGTGATGGCCAATTCCAGGGCACATGCTCAGGACATCCGCCCGTTGCGCATTGTTATCTTGAACTTGATGCCTCTGAAGATTACGACGGAGACTGATCTTGTGCGCTTGCTTTCCAATACGCCGCTGCAGATTGACATCAGCTTTATGAAACTGCGCAGCCATACGTCGAAGAACACGCCCATTGAGCACATGATGATGTTCTATCGCGATTTCGCCGACATGAAGAACGAGAAGTTCGACGGAATGATTATTACGGGTGCTCCCATTGAGACAATGGACTATGAACAGGTGAGCTACTGGGAAGAAATCGTCGGCATCTTTGATTGGGCAAGGACACATGTCACCAGTACGCTCTTTATATGCTGGGCTGCTCAGGCTGGACTCTATCACTATTATGGCGTTCCCAAGTATCCGTTGGAGAAGAAGATGTTCGGCATTTTCCCTCAGCATACGCTCGACACTCAGCTTCCTATCTTCCGGGGCTTCGATGATACCTTTATGATGCCCCATAGTCGTCACACTGAGGTCAGGCGTGCTGATATTGAACAGCATGCAGAGCTGAACCTCATTGCAGAGTCTGAGCAGAGTGGTGTGAGCATCGTGATGGCTCGTGGCGGTCGTGAATTCTTCATCACGGGCCATTTAGAGTATGCCCCTAATACGCTCGACAATGAATATCGCCGCGATGCGGGCGTACGTTCTGATGTAGAGAAACCCATCAACTATTATAAGAATGAAGACCCCTCGCTACCGCCAGTTGTTTCGTGGCGTGCTCATGCAAACTTGTTCTATAATAATTGGGTGAACTACTACGTCTACCAGGAAACACCTTACGACATCAATAAGATAGGATGACATCGTTAGAATTGCTTGCTCCTGCAAAGAATCTGCATACGGGCATCGCCGCCATCGATCATGGAGCCGAT
>Ga0310690_10010772_pt1 | contig 11342 bp, 12 predicted proteins | sample AusTroGonzalo_MG_2_FD_207661 | JGI IMG/M metagenome (GOLD analysis project Ga0310690, IMG submission 207661) | Bovine rumen microbial communities from tropical cattle in Woodstock, Queensland, Australia - Gonzalo_04 (v2) (version 2) | ecosystem: Host-associated > Mammals > Digestive system >...
GGCAAGTGTACGAATCGCTTCTTGGGTGGCCGGGCAAGCGTACATCTTATCATTCATTGCCGGTGCAATAACGACAGGCTTGCGCATAGCGCAGAACGTGGTTGTTAAAGCATCATCTGCAATCCCGTGAGCCATCTTTCCAAGCACATTTGCCGTAGCCGGTGCTATAAGCATCAAATCGGCCCAATCGGGTAGGGAAATGTGCTCGGTAGAATGCTCGTTAATAGCTGCAAACACATCGTGATAGACCTTAGCGCCGCTAAGTGTCTGTAGAGTCAGTTCCGTGACAAACTCCAACGCGTTACGTGTTGTCGTTACACGCACCTCCGCACCGGCTTTGCGGAGCTGACGAATCAGTTCCGGCATTTTATAAGCGGCGATGCCGCCGCTTATGCCTACCAATATATGTTTGCCAGATAACATTATTTCAATTGGTCGTCTTTGGACCCAGAACGATATACCAACTCATCGTCGATGAACTCCTGCGTAGCCATCAGCGTCGGTTTGGGCAATACCTCATAACTGCGGGAAATCTCTATCTGCTCGCGGTTCTCAAAAGTGTCATCCAATACATCTTGAGGTGTCGCAAAATCCTGCAATTTGGCATCCAGTTCTTTTTTCAACGCATTGCTGATCTGGTTGGCGCGTTTACCGATAATGGCAACGGTCTCATATACGTTACCTACTTTTTCGGTCAATTGGTTCATGTCCCGTGTAAGTGTGTTCTTGGGGGCTTTCGTTTGTTTGTAGTTCATTGTATAGTAAAAATTTATCTGTTAATCTTTGAGAATTTTTTGTATATCTTTAAATAGTTTATCTGCTTCTTTGTGGTGTTTGGAGTTCGGGAACTCGGTGACGAAATTATAATATTCGTCTTGTGTGTCGCGGGCACGATCTTGTCGCTTTTCCGCTACGGATATTATCAGTTGTTGATACTTGGCCGCAAATATCAGCCAACTCAACTCTTCTTGATAACTATTACTGGGATAGTCTTTCAAAGCATTCTTCGCAGTAATCTCGCAACTCTCATAGTTGTTGCCAAGGTAAGAGCCTAAGTTATAGTACAATTTGGCACTAAGATATTCTTTGTATGCCAATTTGTCGTATAATTCCCCCATTTCGGTATAGGCCTGTTCCGAATAGGGGCTGTCCGGATAGAGTTCAACAAATTGTGTAAATGCAACAATGGCCTTACGCGTAATAGCTTGGTCTAAACGTGCGTCCGGTGAGTCAAGATAGTAACAATGTCCGACTTGGAAACGAGCCTCAATGATATATTTACCCTTAGGGTAATTGCGGATGTACGCTTCGTAGTATTCGGCTGCATTTGAATATGACTTTTGACCCATGTGCGTCCGCGCAAGATAGCATAACACATCTTCGCTGCGCTCCGTGCCTTTATAATAAGCTGCTACATCGTCGAATAATGTTTGTGCTTTAGCGTACTCCTTCATATTGAAGTACTCCAGCGCTTTGCGGAACTTATAATCCGCATCGCGGGATTTCAGCACCTGCTGGTACTCCCCACACGAAGTGAGAAGCACCAGCACGCACATTCCTATTAAAGTCTTAACTTTCAAACGCTCAATTCTTATTCCATCCAACGTGACGATACAACGACGCGGGTGCCATCTCCTTCTGCAAGGATAAGGTGGCAAGCTGCATCTTCAGTTGCCTCAATCATCTCCAAAGCTTTCTCCTCGCCAACAACCATACATGCTGTTGCCAATGCGTCTGCGCGAATACCGCTACTGGCGGTTACTGTGGCACTCAGCAGGTTGTGGTTAACGGGATAACCATTACGTGGATCCACGGTGTGGCTGCGACGCTCGCCACCGTCATAATAGAAACGACGGTAGTTACCCGAAGAAGCAATGCATATATCATCGGTCTCAATGATATCTTCAATCTCTTGAATCTCACCGGTCGGGTCATCAATTGGCTTGGTGATACCCAAACGCCATTTGGTGCCCTTGTCGCTATGACCTTTGGCTACGACTTCACCGCCAATATCTACAAGATAATTCTCGCAGCCGGCATTGGCCAACAAATTAGCTACAACGTCGCAACCATAACCTTTAGCAATAGCGCTCGCGTCCATCTGAATACGGGTGTCCATCTTCATAATTCGATGGTCTTCTTCATCCAGATATACATATTGGAAACCAATAAATTGCAAGATACTGTCAATCTCGCGCTGTGACGGACGATAAGACAATCCGTCCGGACCGAAGCCCCAAATGTTTACCAACGGACCGCAAGTAATGTCAAAACCGCCGTCACTCATCTTTGTAATCTCAACGGCTGTCTTATACAGATGCTCGAAAAGGCTGTCTGTATGTACGTCATCGTTGCGGTTAATGCGGGAAATAATGGATGCTTTGTTGAAGACACTCAAGGACGAATCCATGTGAGCCAACTCGGCCTTGATTTCATCTTCCATGTCATGCGAAGCCTCGTAACGGATGTTGTAGTACGTTCCGAATACAAGACCTTCATTGTAGTAGAATTTCTTGCGAGTGCAACTCGGCCAGAAAATCAAAATACAGGCGGCTACAAGTGCCAAACCTAAAGCAATCAGTGTACGTGTTTTTTTCATAAGCGTATTATTTTAGTGTGTTAATAATTGTCTGTTTTAAAACCAAATGCCAAGACCGATAACACCATTCAGTTTCTGATTATACAATTTGTCGTAGCCACAACCCTTGATATAGGCGGTCTCCTTATTCAATCCGTTTGGATTGATAGAGCCTTGCAGGAAGACGCTCAAACTGCAGGGACCCACTTCGAATGACTTCTCCACGCGGGCACTAAGATTGATCAAAGCAAACTTCTCGTTACCATAAAGGTCACTTGCCCAAGGAGAAAAACCTAATTCGGCATGGGCGGCCAAACCGATTTTCTCAAATTCAAAACCGGCACCTACTTCAAGATAACTGCTCCATGCACGTTTCGGATTGCCTTCGTCGTTCCAAACAAAATCGTTTCCGGCAATGGTCGTGTTCCAATTAACATGCAAATCCAAACAATCCATAATCAGTTCGCCTGCGTTATATCCCACCCAAATCTCTGTCGTACTGGTGTTCTCTTCGGCAATGATTTTATCCATGCTTTGCCATGAGAAGAAATTCGAACCGCCAAAGTAATAGTAGTGGTTGAAACCAAGTGTGGCTCCCCATACCGTATAGGAAAGTATCACATCCAACTCGGGCATAAAACGGGTGTATTCTCCGGGCTCTTCAGCGCCTGTTTCGGCGTCCCAGCCTTTTTTGCGGAACATCCAGTCCGATGCTCCAAGACTAGCCCAAACGCCTGCGCGGAATGACGAGTGATCGGCATCAAAACCAACCTCAAGGTCTGGCTGAAAACTCAAACCACCATTATACTGGCCGCGCCAGATGTATGCGCTAACAACTTCCGCACCGGCATCGTATGCGAAATCCACGTCCGCCTTTGCGGACATCACTACGCCTAATATGGCGCTCATTATAAGTAATGTTTTCTTCATATGCATTTGCTTGTTTGGCTGTAAACCATTGTCAATTAAAATATACTCCAACTCCTACGTTAAAATTCAATCGTTGCTCCCAAGGAGTGGTGCAGCTCCATTTTATATTTTCCTTATCTACTCGCCATGGGTTCAGCATCAGTTGTGTTTGTACCCGAAGGCTGCAATAATCTGTCAATTTCCAGTCTCGGCGTAGCAGCACATCTATGCACGTTACCGCAAAATCCCCTTTAAAACCCGTATAGCAACTTTTCCACGGCGTAAAGCCTACATGCGTCTCCAGTACCATCTCATAAGGCAAATTAAAATCGTAGCCTAACTGAATGTACGTGGAGTATGCGCGCTTCAATTCGCCTGCTGCGTTGCGATAACCGTCTCTGCCCCAAAAACGCGTACACCAAAGGATACTCAACGGTATCTTGCTCGACACTTTGTAGCCGAATCGTAACTCCGTCGTTACACCACCTCCACCCGGATCATAGTTTTTAAAGTCAAAGAACTTTGTCGGTGTGCCGTCTGCATACGTATCAAAATAGTACATGTGCATAAACAGCACGAAAAATCCCCATCTTGAGAAGCCTATCGAACTATCCATCTCAGGGCATAACCCGTTGAATTTCCAACTCGTTGCTCCTACGTTCCACCAGAAGTTTATGAACGCTCCGCCGTAACCGACATTTCCTCCCGCTTGGAAAGATAATGCCCCGACGTATTGTCCCCGCCACATATAGGTGCTCATCAAATCTGCATTCGCACCCCACGTAAAGCCTACATGTTTTGGAAACGTGTCTAACCATTGCTTGGGCGCTTGCTGCCGCGGAGCCTGAATCTCAAGCTCTTCTGCACTCGCAAAATGACATAACGTCACTAATGCCGCCACCAAAATGGTCAGCCGAATTCGCATCTATACTCTGTTGCGCACTTCCCACACTATACGGAGTGCTACCTCCAGAATGCGGGTGTCATGCATTATTACTATACCGCCATCTGGACCCGGCTCAATGTGATAGCCGCTCTCGGCTGTCCCCTGACCGTTAAAGAAAGCTCGTACTTCGTCCGCCGCAATCCCCAATTCTTCGGCGATTGCGGCCATACTGCCATGAGGCAGACTATCCTTTACTTCCCGTAGGCGGTTAAATGTCGTTCGTGTCATATTATACCCAATATATAAATTTGGCCGCAAAATTACTGCTTTTTTTTTATATATGCAAATAAATTCGTGTTTTTATATAAAAAACACAAAAAAGGCTGCCAAACCTCTACAATTCAGCAGCCTTTCGTTAGTTATTCGTTAGTTATTCGTTAGTTATTCAGCCTATATCTACCCGATATCTATGCGATTATTCCACTCTCGTTCCCTGGGCATTATACATCTCTCCGTCGCGAAGTATATACAGTTGACCATTGCGGAATACTTTTTTGCTCGCTACTTCCTGATTGCTTACTGCCTCAACGTCTGTAGCCGTGGTATAACGTGGATTCGCACCCTTGACATACAATGTCGGATAAAGCATATTTTGGTTGTTCCGATAAAACTTATATCCGTGAGGGTCATTAGGAGTGATATTGAAACGGAAATAACTGGCTGCACCCGATAATGTAAAGATTCTAATCGTGTTATTCTCATAGCCAATCTCTACATTTACTTGTCCGTCATGAAATTCAATTCCGTTGTTGTTTTTTACACCACTAAGGTAATAGCCGCCTTTGTCATCGCGATCACCATCTCCTTTGCTCAAAAAACTGAATTGTTTATTGTAGCCGTGGTATTGATTGTGATAAAGTGCTACTTCGTTATCCGCGTAGTTGCCCGAAATAACATCGCTCGAATAGTTCTGAAGTACAACAGAATTCGGAAGTGCATCATTTTGCCCATCCCAGATATAAGTGTTGTTTGCGTACTCAGTTACAACTAAAAACGTATCACGTACGGTTGCTCCGTCAATCGGGAACTTTTCAATACGATAATACTTGGTGGCGTTGGCAGTCATGGCTGCACAAACCAAAAGAAAGAATAAAAACTTTTTCATACGTAAATTTTATATAGTTAGTTAATATTTTGTTTTCTTTTTTCACGAATTTGTGTACTGGATATATCGAAATATGGTGCCTCTGATAAAAAAATCGGATTGTCATTGCCAAGCGATTGCGAATCATCTTCGCCCTCCGAATGCCGCGGATACACAAATACCCGAAAATTATCGAGTATATATTCGTATTCCCGCCAACGGTCGAAAATCTGCCAATTGTCTTCACCTATAATCAGCGTAAACTCATGCTCCGGAAAACGTTTGCTTAGTTCGCGCAAGGTGTTGGCGGTATAACTCGGACGTGGCAGTGTATTCTCAAAATCAGACACCTTGACGCTCGGTAGTGTCTCGACAGCGACTCGGGCAGCTTCCAGCCGGCGCGTATAACTATCATCCAAATCTTCTCCTTTCAGAGGATTACGAGGACTGACCATCATCCATATCGCATCCAAGTCGGTATTGGCTAACACCCACTTCATCAATCCGATATGCCCAAAATGAACCGGATTGAACGATCCCCCGTATATGCCTATTTTAGCCATTGAAGTTGTTCATAAACCCGCTCAATCGGGAAACCCATTACGTTGAAATACGAACCGTTCATCTTCGTCACGCTGATATATCCGATATACTCCTGTACACCGTAAGCACCGGCCTTGTCAAGCGGACGATATGTATCTACATAATAATCAATCTCCTCGTTCGTCAACTTGCGAAAAGTCACATCTGTACAATCAACCAGCGACTCCATTTGTATTGTCCCATCTTTCATGAAGGTAAACGTCACAGCGGTATATACTTGATGGGTCTTCCCAGATAATAGATGCAACATACGCTTCGCATCTTCCAAATCATGCGGCTTGCCTAACATCGAGTTATCTAACCATACGATGGTATCCGCCGTAATTAGCAGTTCGTCAGGTTGTAATTGAGGTATATAGGCTGCGGCTTTCTCTCGGGATATATACAAAGGAATATCGCCGGCTGCCAAGTCCGAAGGAAACGACTCATCCGCATCGATACTCACCGTCCGAAACGGGATATCCAACCCTGCCATCAATTCGCGACGACGAGGCGACTGAGAACCTAAAATAATCTGCATATAACGAACGAGAACAGCATCCCGAGGAACATGATAAACTTCATCAGCAACTGTGCGTGTCTGTAGTCGGACGGAATACGGGCTGCCCATAATAACGCTAATTCACAAGTGAGTGGAACCAATAATCCGAATACCAAGTAACGTGTGGATAAACTATTCCAAGTATGCGGGAACGGCAATAGCACAAATCCGAAATAACACAATAGACCGGCTGTCGCAACGATAAGTATCGTCACAAACACTTTCGTCCACGTCACACCAAACACAATAGGCATTGTATGGCATTCCAATTCCCGGTCTCCGTTTTGGTCTTGCAAATCCTTAACTATCTCGCGAATCCATGTCAGAAGGAATGCAAATAGTGAAAAACCTGCTGTCCATAGGATAAGTGCGCGGTTGATAGTCAGAAAAGAAATGATTTCCGGATATTGCCTGTTCAGCAATGCAACATTGGTCAGTCCTACCAACAAAGGCGGTAACGCCGAAACAAGCGAGACAATCAGATTCCCCAGAAATAATTGACGTTTGTAACTGGACGAATAGAACCACAATAAGCCGGGTGTGATTAGGAAAATCGTTGCCAACGGCCAACTGCGAACTACCCACGATGCTGTTAAGCCGAATACAATACCGGCTCCTGCCAAAATGCGGTATAACCACATCGCCTGTTCTTTGCTCACGGTACGTGTCACTATGAGCCGGTCCGGGCGATTGATACGGTCTATCTTGACATCAAAATAATCGTTGATAATATATCCCGCTGCACCGGTTAATACTACGCCACTTAGTAGTAAGCATAGTAACCACCATGGCATTACTTCGCCGAAACCGGCGACGCTCAGCACAGGCGTACAAACCCACTTTTCCATCACCCACACAAGGAGACCTAAGAAAAGCAGGTTCTGCCAACGTATTAAGCGGAGGTAATTCATCTCTTTTTCTTCTTGGCGGCATCCTCAATGCGGAAGATGGCTCCCGTCCAAGCGTCCAACGAAACAACCAGTGGCACTTGAGCCGAGAATGGCATCGTCTTCTGCTTACGACCTTTGGCATCGCGACATATCAATAACTCATCAGTAAGCAAATCTGTAATCTTTGCTTTCTCTAATGGCTCTTGTTTGAGGTAGTTAAACGCATCTTCGGGAATGGTCAACTTAATATCAGCATGTTTATCGTCGAAGTTCACTACAACTAATAGCAATTCATCATCCTTTTTGCGTAGGAACGTATATTGCTCATGGCGATTAAACCCTTCACCTTGTGCATATTCCAAATCGTACATCAATCCTTCCGATACGGCTTTATTGTCACGTGCAATACACAGCAAACGGCGATAGAAAGATTGTAACTCCTTCTGTTCCGGTGTCAGCAATTTGCCATCGAACTTACCGTGATTGGTCCATGCTTGCAACGACTTAACACCCCAATAATCAAAAATTGTTGTGCGTCCGTCCACACCTGAGAATCCCTCTAAATCCATACCTTTTTCACCTAACTCTTGTCCGGCCCAAATAAGCACAGGATTACGTCCGAGTGTGGCTGCAACAATCATAGCTGGCTCCGCACAACGGCCACTGCCGCAGAAGAATCCGCTGGCTATGCGTTGTTCATCGTGATTCTCAAGGAAATACAACATGTGGTCGCGAATGTCGTCAACGGCCTGCCAGTGACGGGTGATGCCCTCAGCCGACCAACTCTTGCTGGTCACGCCGCGCAGGTAGTCGTAAAAACCAACTTTGTCGTATAAATAATTGAACCCTGCGCCAATAAAGTCACGATACGACAGCGGATTGTATGCTTCGGCAATAAACTCCACTTCAGGGAAGAACGTGTGCACCTGCGGAATAACCCAGCGCCAGAACTCTATTGGTACCATCTCGGCCATATCCACACGGAATGCATCTACGCCCTTTCGTGCCCAATAATGCAGAATATACATCATCTTCAGCCACGTGGATGGAGTAGGGTTAAACTGTTTTTCTCCGCCACCCTGGTAGAATACACCATAGTTGAGTTTAACAGTCTCATACCAGTCGTTCTTGCTCGGATGAGCCGTGAAACAGTCATTGCCTGTTACCTTCGCAGGGTTCTCTTCATATCCTTGTATATCAAACGTCGGCTCAAACTTCTCGCCCGGGAGATAGTAGAAGTTATTCAGCGGTGAAAAAGCCCAATTCGGATTGTCGTCTTCACCTAAATCTTTGAATCCCTTTGGCTTGCATGTGGACTTGTATTCACGTGATACATGGTTCGGAACAAAGTCTATAATGACCTTCAGTCCCTGTTTATGTGTACGACGTATTAGTGCCTCAAACTCCGCCATGCGCTTATTCTCTTCAGTCGCAAGGTCAGGATCTACATCGTAATAGTCCGTAATTGCATACGGACTGCCGGCTTTACCTTTGGTGATGGCAGGATTGTTATATTCCGCAGTAGCATGACGGATGACGCCCGTGTACCAGATGTGAGTCGCTCCCAAGTCTTGTATCGCTCGAAGCGCTTTGGGAGTGATGTCGGCGAACTTACCGCAACCGTTCTCCTCTTTGGTGCCGTTGGGTTTCCGCGTCTCGTTGTAATTCGTAAACGTGCGCGGGAAAACTTGATAGATTATTGGTTTCATTTATTCGGGATTACGAAATCAACGCTAACGTATCTCTTGCAATCATCAGTTCTTCATCGGTGGGGATAATTACCACTTTTACTTTACTCTCAGGAGTGGAAATTACCACTTCTTCTCCGCGAACACGTGCATTCAACTCTTCGTCTATTTGAATGCCCATCCAACCCATACCTTTCAACGAGTCGGAACGAACACCGGCTTGGTTCTCGCCCACACCTGCTGTGAAAACAATGATATCCAATCCGTTCATTGCGGCGGCGTATGCACCGATATATTTCTTAATGCGGTAGTTATACATATCCAAACCAAGTTGCGCCTGACGGTTACCTTCTGCGCACGCGGCTTCAATCTCGCGCATATCACTCGAAATACCTGTTACACCGGCCATACCGCATTTCTTATTCAAGAAGTCGGACATCTGGTCAGGGTCGAGGTGCAGTTTCTTCTGGAGATATGTAATCGCACCGCCATCAATATCACCCGAACGGGTACCCATCATAAGGCCTTCCAGCGGAGTCAGGCCCATCGTCGTATCAATACATTTGCCACGTTTGATAGCTGCAATAGAGGCGCCGTTTCCGATGTGGCAGGAAATAATCTTCACCTTGTTGATATCTACGCCCAAGAACTCGCATACACGCTGACTGACATAGCGATGGCTCGTTCCGTGAAAACCGTAACGACGTACGCCGTAACGGTCATACATCTCATGAGGAATAGCATACATATAGGCATACGCAGGCATTGTTTGATGGAACGCAGTATCAAACACACCTACTTGTGGAAGACCCGGCATCAACTCCTTCACGGCACGAATACCTTTCAGGTTGGCTGGGTTATGCAACGGAGCGAGGTCGCTGACTGCTTCAAACGCGCGGAGAACACGACCGTTAATAACAACGGACTCTTGGAACTTCTCTCCACCATGAACCATACGATGGCCTACAGCATCAATCTCGTCCAACGATTTGATAACGCCTTCTTTGGGGTCTGTCAGCAAACTGAAAATAAACTTCACGCCTTCCGTATGTTCTGGAATATCGTGCATTATATTGCGTTTCTCTCCGGGATATTTGATTTTAACAAACGAACCCTCCATACCAACGCGCTCTGCGCCGCCGGCTGCCAACAACGTTTGATCGCTCATGTCATAGAGCGCATACTTAATGGACGATGATCCACAATTTAAAACTAAGATTTTCATGATTGTATGATTTTAAGGTGTTAATTTTTCGTTCTTTGAATAGTTACCCAATTGCTTGATTAGCAGTAATAATAACCATTTGTACAATGTCTTGTACTTTGCATCCGCGACTTAAGTCATTCACCGGTGCCGCAATACCCTGTAGAATAGGGCCAATAGCATCGGCACCGCTAAAGCGCTCTACCAATTTATAACCAATGTTGCCGGCCTGCAAATCTGGGAATACCAGTACGTTAGCTTTGCCCGCTACCGCAGAGCCGGGAGCTTTTTTCTCGGCTACTCCGGGTATCAATGCTGCATCTGCCTGCAACTCACCGTCAATAGCCAAATCCGGAGCCAACTCTTTGGCAATACGAGTCGCTTCAGTTACCTTGTCTATCAGCTCATGTTTGGCACTGCCTTTCGTCGAGAATGACAACATCGCCACTTTAGGTTCGATGCCTGCTAACGAATGAGCTGTCTCGGCTGTCGAGATGGCTATCTGCGCTAACTCAGTAGCATTTGGACATGGATTGACTGCGCAGTCGGCAAATACTAATAAACCGTTCTCTCCCAGGTGCTTAGCAGGCGTAATCATCAAAAACGCACCACTCACAATTCCTACACCGGGTTTGGTTTTCAATATCTGAAAAGCAGGACGTATAGTATCTGCTGTTGTGCCACGGGCACCGGCTAATTCACCGTCTGCATCACCGGCTTTAATCATCAAACAGCCCAAATACAACGGATCTTTGGCCTTACGGGCAGCTTCCTCTTCGGTCATTCCTTTGGCTTTGCGCAATTCATACAACAAATGCGCATACTCGGGCATCTTGGAATCTGACTCAGGATCTACTATGCGCGCGCGTTCTATATATTCATATCCGCGTTCAGCCGCC
>Ga0310690_10010774_pt1 | contig 11341 bp, 20 predicted proteins | sample AusTroGonzalo_MG_2_FD_207661 | JGI IMG/M metagenome (GOLD analysis project Ga0310690, IMG submission 207661) | Bovine rumen microbial communities from tropical cattle in Woodstock, Queensland, Australia - Gonzalo_04 (v2) (version 2) | ecosystem: Host-associated > Mammals > Digestive system >...
ATGAAGGATGGGGATATATCTACGGGGCATCCGGCCAGATCTGGACACAGGCCCAGCAGGACGCGAAGTCCAAGACGGACGAACAGATCCGTAAGTACGGGCAGCAGTGGGTCGGTAAACACGTTATTGACTGCAGCGGTGTCTGGTATCTGGCCATGAGAGAGCTCGGCAGCTATATGTACCACGGATCCAATACGATGTGGAGAAGCTACACCGTCAGCCGTGGCGCCCTGAAGGGAGGAAAGCGGACTGATGGTAAGGAGCTGAAGCCTGCGACGGCCATCTTCACCGGCAACGACACAGACGGCAGGAACCATGTCGGGATCTACATCGGAAACGGCAAAGTACTGGAAGCCGGCGGCGTCCAGAAGGGCGTGATCACGACACCCATCACCGCCAGCAAGTGGACCTGGTGGGCGGAGATGAAATACGTCGACTATTCCGGTACAGGGCCATCACCTGAACCGACTTATCCGACTCTGCGGAAGGGAAGCACCGGCGAGTATGTCACTCTGCTGCAGACAAAGCTGATTCAGCGCGGGTACGATCTCGCACCGTATGGCGCTGATGGTAAGTACGGGGACAAGACGGCAGCGGCCGTCAGAACGTTCCAGAAGGACAACGGACTGGTACAGGATGGAGTGACCGGGGCACTGACCTGGGCCGCGATCCTGTCCGGCCAGACCACACTGTACACGGTGACCGTGCAGCATCTCAGCAAATCGGTCGCGGAGGACATCGTCGGTAAATACGGCGGAACGATGAAAGCGGAGGGATAAACGATGGAGGAAACTGGCGCGGCGATCGCACGGATGGAGGAACAGATCAAGAACCTCGACCGCCGTATGGGAAATCTGGAAAAACTGACAGAATCGGTTCAGACGCTCGCCCTCAGTGTCCAACAGCTTGCCACACAGCAGGCCAGTACTGAACATGATGTAGAGTCCCTGACGGCGGAGGTCGCCGAGATCCGCGAGAAACCGGCCAAGAGATGGGACGCTATTGTCGCTGCTCTGATCGCCGGTCTGGTGGGTGCCGGCATAGGACATTTTATTAAATAAGGAGGAATCATGATGAAGTGGGACTGGAAAAAGTTTCTGATCGCGGCTCTGATTCGTGCTCTTCGGACCTTTGCTCAGACCTTCGTAGGATTTATCGCGGTGGGGGCGGCCCTGGACGAGATTCAGTGGCTCCGTGCGCTGAGTGTGAGTGGTGCGGCCGCTGTTCTCAGCGTCCTGACCTCGATTGCGACAGGCCTGCCGGAAGTCGACAAGGAACCTGAAACACAACCGCCCGAAGAAGAATAACAACAACGCCCTGGATTCGTTCCAGGGCTCTTTTTTGTTACCCAAAAATACGGCCTACTACCGAACTACTACCGAGTGCGAAACCGCGACATATTGAAAACGCTACATTGTACCGACCCCTGCTAAGGGAGTAGTGTCAGTGATGGCAGCCCGGGTTCAAATCCCGGCTTCTCCGCTTAAAACCCCGCAGATTCAACGTCTGCGGGGTCTTTTTTTATCTATGGATTTTGGTCAAATGTTCCTCTGAATTACCACGAAAATCCGTGCTACTACCGAGCTACTACCGAGTTACTCCGAGACCTTTTTCAGCGTGTTGACGGCCTTCAGTGCATCGTCCTGATCCGGATGGGCGTATCTGTCCAGCATCCGGGCCGTTGACCAGCGCATGACCTTGCTGACGGTCTGCGGTGCAATATTTTTTGTAACAGCCAGGGCAGTGGCTGTCGTGTGCCGGCAGGAATACGGCGGGAGATTTCTGCACCCGGCATCATCCAGGACCGCGTGAAAATTTTCATACCAAAGTTTTTCGTCACGCTTCCAAATGTACCCTGACGGCTGCGCGTGTTCAATTAAGTCATTTACCAGCGGAACTATGTCATCTGCCAGGACAATGTCCGTCTTCTTCCGGATCTTGGTCTTCATGCCGGCACCGTGGATCCGGCGGCCGTCAATGTCGATCTGATCCACCCGGAGCCGCATCGCCTCTCCCGGCATCATCCCGGTATAGATCATCAGCAGTGGCACGGCGGCCCGGATGTCTCCGGATTCGTACTGCTTCCAGAGCGCCCGCTGCTCCGTCTCGCTGAAGGTCTCCCGCTCGGATTCCTCCATCTTCGGCAACTGGATGAAGGACGGCACATCTTTACTCACGTATCGTTCTGAGGCGGCAATTCGGTACAGATTTGTCAGCAGCACCTTGCAATCGCGAGAAGTGTAGTACGTTTTGCACTTTTCGCCTACAATCTGTTGAAGGTCGGATACTGTCAGCTGATCTATCCTGACCTGGCTGATCGGTTCCAGCTTCTTCCATGCGGTCCTGTATGCCTGCTGTTTCGATGCGCTGAGGGCCTGATACGCGCCGTCTTTGTATGTTTCCCAGTAATGTGCCAGCGTCGGGGCCAGATCCGGCTTCTTAGGGCCGTTTTTGAGAATCTGGCAGTATGCCAGCGCGTCTTCCTTCCGAGCAAAACCACCCTTCGTCTTTTTGACGGGGATAAGCTGCTTCATGTTGTCCGGTTCGTTCGGGTCGAACGGTGGCAGCTCACGGTATCCGGTGACGACCTGTGCGATCCAGTACCGGTGTGCGGAATCGTAGTACGCGCATCCGGTGCCGTTCCCGCGTGATTTCGTCCGGCGCCTCTTGGTGGTGGTCAGTTTTTTCCCGCAGTTCGGGCAGTAGTTAGTACATTGTACTACTTCGGACTTGCACTTTGTACAAATCATGCGTGAGCACTCCCTTTTTCAGGCACGTCGAGAAGTTTTCTTACGGCAGATTTAACAGAATCAGCAGCAACTCTGTAACGGACAATAATATTTTCTTCATCCATTGTAAGGATTTCATTCCTCTGGAAGAAAAGCTCAATGTCCATTTCCAAAACTTTGGAGACTTTATAGATGTAGCTTGCCTTCATCTTATGAATGTCTCCCGATTCCCATCTGGACACCGTGGCCGCGGTGGTGCCTACGGCTTTTGCCAGATCTTCCTGCGTCATATTGTGTTCTTTTCTGCGGTCCCGGATGATGTCTCCGATAGTCATGTTACATTACCTCCTATTCTCCCAGAAGCATTGTAACACAAAATTACGCAGATTTGCAAATTTTTTTCGCAAAAGTGCTTGACACGCCCTCAAAGGTGGTGTATATTTGGTACAAACTTACGTAAATACGTAAGAGACAATCGAACAGGGAGGTGAGAAAATGCAGGCGAACATCCTGAAGGGAAAGATCGTGGAGAGCGGAATGACTGTCGGAGAGTTCTGCGAGAAGGCTGGATTTGTGCGTTCTACCTTTGACCGGAAGATTAACGGCACCAGCGAGTTCAATCGTGACGAAATCCAGACGATTATCGACACCCTTGGACTTACGTGGGAGGACGCACAAAAGATTTTTTTTGCAAACTAACTTACGTAAAAACGTAAAAGAAAGGAGAAGACAATGACAGGAACATGGATGGATGCAAAACGGAGCTTTCCTCCGGATGGCCGTCAGGTGCTCTGCATTAAGGAGCTGAAGAACGGCACCCGGACGATGTGCTTCGGATCGTACTGGCGGGACAGACCGTACGACAACGGCTGGGTTACTGGCGGCGGGAACAACAACGTGATCATGTGGATGACGCTGCCGGAGATCCCGGAGGGAGAGGTCAAGTTCAGGCACACCGTGCAGGATGCGGCCGGCGAACTGAAGGACTGCGTCAACGAGCTCTGCCTGGAGTGCGGACACTACAAGCAGGAGCATGAGGGCGCCTGCGCGGATTGCCGGTGGCTGCCGGTCCGGAGAGGATGGTGATCACATGGCAACAGTAGACCAGATCCGCGATATGCGGGACGACTTCCTGAAGGCCGAGGACGTAGCGAACTGCATGAAGATCAAGCCGGACCGGTTCCGGGAGTACGCGAGGAACGGTCAGCTACCCTTCCCGGTTGTGGTCAGCGGGAACCGGATCAAGGTGAGCCGGGCAGCATTCCTGGAATGGGTTGACGGAAAAAAGGCTGATTATCTCCACGAAAACACAGTGGAAATGCAGTTGATGGAGCTGATCAAGGAAATCCGCGCTCAGAACTGCATCCTGCTGGCGATGGCAATCGCACAGAACCCGGAGATCTCCGAGGTCGTGACCAAGAAAGTAGAGGAGGCGGTACAGTGAAAGGTTACAAAACCATTAAGACCAGCATGGGACACAAGATCCGGGTCAAGATGAGCGAGGATGAGATTGCCGAGCGTGAACTGTTCTATCTCAGCATTACGTTCTTCCCGTTCCTGACGGCGATCCTGTTCTTCCTGGTCTGGTTGAAGGTGGGGTGAGCATGGAAGATACGAGACGTTTTGATCCCATCACAAAGAAATGCCCGGTATGTAAAAAGAAGTTCCTCGTGATGTATCCGGGGTTATGGGCGTACAAGCGCGGCAGGAAACCGCACAACTTTACCTATTACTGCTCGTGGAAATGTCTGCGGGCATTGGAAAAGGAAGGAGAACAAAAACACATGGGTCAGAAAAAGATTCTGACAGAGGAACAGGAAAACCACGCTGTGTGGCTGGCCATCAGCGGAGAGGATCCGAGGCCGTACCTGGCTGAATGCGGAGTGAAGAACCCGCAGCAGAGGTGGTCAGGTATCCGGACAAATCTGAAAATCAGTGATCCGGAAACGTATGCCAAGCTGCCCAGGGTGATCGGTCACAAGCAGGTGCCGAAGAAGGTCACCTTCAACGGCAAAGAGTACGAGAAGATGCCTGTCGAAACCCCGGAAGGAGAATACTCCGTGGCTGACTGTTTCAAGGGAATGAACGACGCGGCGAACGACTTCTTCGGAGCCTGTGAAGATATGGGCATGAAGCTGGACACTGAACCGGAAGTTACTGACTTTGTACAGGAAGTTCCGGAAGATGAACGGGACTATCCGAAGGAGCCGGTCGAAGAGACCCCCAGCAAACCGATGCAGGTCGTCGCGATCCGGAGCCGTGTCAGACCTGACTGCCGGTGGGAAGTACTGGCTGACGGGGATATGGTGCTCTGCAACGGCGGGTTCCGGTTCGGACTGACGGCCCATCAGTGGAAGCGGTTCCTGGAAGAGGTACCGGAAGCCATGAAGCAGCTGGGGGTGGAAGCATGAGCGAGGCAGTCGGGCTGATCCGGTCGCTTCCGACGATGATGGTCACCGGATACTGGGATAAGGACAGCCAGAGCAAGATTCCGGAGCGCGTTAAGGTCATCATGCACGATGGAACGCGGGCTATGTATGCGCTGGACGTCCAACAGCCGCATCCGCAGTGTGAAAAAGCGGTTGAAATCATCCGGAACATGGACGTTCGCGGATATGGATTTGAAAAGAAATGACCGGCGAGTGCTACCAACGCTCACCGGTCCGAACCCAAAGTCTTATAACCGTGCTTATTGTAGCACAGAAAGGAAAATTGAACAATGACAAAGGTGGTAACTGCAAACAATTATCCTCAGTTAAAAGAGTTTGCACTTAAATACCACAACAAGGGTATCAGTGCACAAATTATCGCTGAGATGATGGTTGATTCAGGCCTGGTTCCCCATATAGGCCATACAACCGTTGAGCGCCTTATAAGGTCAAAAGATTATTTTGACTATACAGAGATCGTTGCAAAAGAAGGCGGCAAGAAGACAAAGAAAGAAGAAACCGCCATCAAACGCGACTTTGTTTCCGACATGAATGAAACAAATGAAATCCTCAGACAAATCCAGCAGGCTCTTCAGTCCCTGGTGGAGGCGTTGAGATGAACAACACAACCTGCAGGGATGAGTGCCCCAACTCTCAGTACTGCTGGAACAAACCGTGCCCGAAAAGCGGCGACTACATGGAATGCTGCGAGTACTGGCACCTGGAAGAACTGCGCGAAGATGCGCGGCGGGATGAGATTGACCGCGACGATTACGACGAAGAGGAGGACGAAGACGAATGAGCGAGACCCACTGGAAGCGCCTGATTAACCCGGACTATCTTGGCGGATACAGCCTGGACCCGGGACAGGACAAAATCCTGACCATCAAACAGGTCAAGAAGGAAGTAGTCACCGGCCCCGGCGGAAAGAAGGAGGAATGCATTGTCTGCCACTGGCAGGAGAACGAGAAGCCGATGATCCTGAACAACGTGAACTGCAAGACCATCAGCAAGATGCTCGGTACCCCGTACATCGAACACTGGGCCGGCCATCCGGTGCAGATCTACTTCGACCCGAAGGTGAAGTTCGGCGGAGAGACCACCGGCGGGCTCCGGATCCGCGACAAGAAACCGGATGTTGCCCAGATTGCCTGTGAAGAGTGCGGGCAGTTCATCACCCCGGCCTTCAGCATGAGCGTGTCTCAGTTGGCGGCCTACACCAAGCAGAAGTACGGCAAGCAGCTCTGCGCGGAGTGCGCGAAGCAGAAGAAGGAGGGACAGAATGCTGCAGCTGAATGAGGCGAACTATTACAGCCACGAGGCGGATGTTGATTACTTTTCCGCCAGCCAGATCAAGAGCTTCAAGAAGTGCGAAGCCAGGACGATGGCCAAACTGATGGGATTGTACACCCAGCCGATGAGCACCGCACTGACGGTCGGGCAGTATGTCGACGAAGCGCTGACCGGGGACCTGGACGCATGGCTGCCGAAGCACCCGGAGATCCTGAAGCGGGACGGAACGCTGAAGTCCGACTTTGAAGGCGCCCGGTTGATGGTCGAACGCGCCCAGCGGGACGAATTGTTCATGGACTACATGGACGGGGACCATCAGATGATCGTAACGGCGGACCTGTTCGGACAGTATCCGTTCAAGGCGAAGCTGGATGTATTCGGAGACAACCGGATCGTCGACCTGAAGACCGTCCGGGATCTGAAGAGCCAGTACCTGCCCGGTCAGGGCCGGGTCGACTTTGCCACCGCGTGGGACTGGCCGCTGCAGATGGCAATCTACCAGCGCCTGGTATACGCACATATCGGCAAGAAACTGCCGTGCTATCTGGCGGTGATCACCAAGGAAACGCCCGCGGACATCCGGATCGTTCAGATCGAGCAGGAAAGGATGGACTCAGAGATTGAGTGGCTGCAGCAGATGATGCCCCGGTATGACGCCATCAAGAACGGCTTTATTGAACCGGAGCGCTGCGAACTGTGTGAGTACTGCCGGGAGAGCAGAATCCTGACCGAGCCGGAGATGCTCGGAGACTTTGACGAAAACGGAGGAATCGAAGCATGAACGCAAACAACATCATCAACATCCACGGAAGGCTGACCAGGGACCCGGAAATGAAAGTCGGAAGCTCCGGCGCGGAGTACTGCAAGTTCTCCGTCGCGGTCGACAAGTTCAACGGAAAGGAGCATGATACGGACTTCTTTGACTGCACCGCCTTCGGAAAGACCGGCGCTGCAATCAGCAAGTTCTTCACGAAGGGCCGGGAGATCCTCGTTGTCGGAAGCATGGAGAGCAACACCGTCACCAAGGACGACGGCACCAAGGTCAAGTACTGGGGCCTGAAGGTTGACACCTTCGGATTCTGCGGAAGCAAGGGTGACCAGGCGGCTGCTCCGGCTCCGGAAACCGCGCCCGCTGATCAGTCTGCCGGCTTCACTGCGGTGGAAACCGACGAACTTCCGTTCTGACGGAGGTGACCTATGGAAGAGAAATGGAAACCGATCCGGGGCTTTCACGGCTGGTATGAGGTATCCAATCTCGGACGGGTCAGATCTCCGGAAGGGAGGGTCACAGGTGGCCGGCAGCATCCACACAGGGTATGGCGTGAGCGGATCCTGAAACAGAAGTCCCGAATCCGTCCTGGCGGATACGGCCGGTGCGATATTTACGTCAGCCTCCGCAAAAACGGAGAGTCCCGGAACTACCTGGTCAGCCGGCTGGTGGCAAAGGCGTTCTGTCCGGGCTATAAGAAGGGCCTGACCGTCAACCACAAGGATTGCGACCCGACCAACAACCGGGCGGACAATCTGGAATGGACCACCTACGCGGAGAACATCCACCATTTCATCCAGAGCGGATTCGTGAAGGGTTACCGCGGATGCAGGCTGACGTTCCCGGATGGGACGGTGAAGAACTATATTTCACTGTCACACGCTGCCAGGGACATCGGGAGGACGCGGTCATACGTAGGCAACAGGCTGGACAAATACAGGCCGATCTACACGGCTGACGGGGAGGAGGTCGAGTTCAGTGACGATACTGGTTGATACAAGGGAGAAGCCCAGAGCCATCACCAAGATCCTGGCTGAGTTTGACCGGCAGGGGATCCACGTAGTCCGCAGAGCGCTGAAGTTCGCGGACTACTGGAACCCGGACAATCCGTACCGGATCATAGATCGGAAACAGAATCTGCTCGAAGTAGCCAGCAACGTTGTGCAGGATAGGAAGCGTTTTATCCGCGAGGTGGACCGGTGCAACCGTGCCGGGTGTCACATGATCGTCCTGGTCGAGCACGGCGGTACGATCCGGAAGCTCGACGATGTGATCCGGTGGAAGAATCCGCGGATCCGCGTCTCCCCGCTGGCAGTGTCCGGTGAGCGGTTGTTCAAGATCCTGAAACAGATGGAGCTGACCTACGGCATCGAATGGCAGTTCTGCAGCAAAGCACAGACCGGGAAGAAAATCATTGAGTTATTGCGAGGTGAGGACGGTGCCTGAAGAGGATAAGAAGATATTCCATGAAGTGTATGAGCTCTACGACAAGTGGCGCGGCACACTGATGGAAACAGAAGAACAGTGGCTGATGATCACCGCAGAGTTCCACGCGCTGGTCGTAAGGCACCCGGAAAGCAGGCTCGCCCTTCACCTGGTCACCGGCATCATGGACCACTTCGACGAAATGTACCGGAACGGGAACCGGCCGAAGATGCCGAGCTTCATCGGAAGGGAGGATCTCTGATGGACATCAAGACGGCGGCTCAGACCGTCCGTGACACTGTGGACATGGACACGATCCTCAGCCTGTACGGCTACCAGCCGAAGCGCGGATTCATGGTCTGCCCGTTCCACGGAGAAAAGACCGGCAGCCTGAAGGTCTACGAAGGAGCCAGAGGGTGGCACTGCTACGGGTGCGGCCGGGGCGGCTCTGTGATCGACTTCGTGATGGAACACGAAAACTGCGACTTCGCCACGGCGGTCCGGGCCATTGACCATTCGTGCCGGCTCGGACTGTTCAGGGACGATGAGAACCCGTTCAAGGCGGAAGACCGGAAGCGGATGCAGGAGTGGCTGGACGATTTCGCGGAGGCCGCCTACGCATACTGCGACGCGCTGCGGAACAACATCGAAGCGGAACAGACGCGCCTGGTCTCCGAGATGAAGGCGGCGAGGGACAAACCGACACAGGACAGAACGTGGGAGGAGTGCATGAAGCTGCTCACGTTCGACGATGAGAGCCAGTACAACGAGTACCGGCTGGAACAGATAGAAGCATTCAGGGAGGAGGTGGCTACATGGCGGAGGAAGGCACGAAGAGCGGGATCAGCCTGATTCCTGACGGGGATCCGAAAGGGCTACAGATCAAACCGACCATCGACAACTTCTACCGGCTCATGACCAACCATTACGGAGATGACCTCCGCCTGAACGAGATGACCGGGAAGCCGGAGTTCCGGCGGAACGGAGAATGGAGGGAATGGACAGACACAGAGGAAAGCCGGATGCGGAGCTACTTTGAAAGCACCTACTCCATGTACAGTCAGAACAAACTGAGCGACGCACTACTGATTTACTTCCAGAACCACAAGGTCAATCCGCTGCTGCAGATCCTTGAAGGCCTGGAATGGGACGGAAAGCCGAGGGTCGAACAGTTCCTTCACGATGTGATGAAGGTCGAGGACAACGAGTATACACGGGAGTGTTCCAGGCTGATTTTTGCCGGAGGAGTTCACCGTGCGTACCGGCCCGGGTGCAAGTTCGACGACATGATCGTCCTGATCGGCGGACAGGGCGCCGGCAAGAGTACTATCGTGCGCTGGCTGAACATCGAAGACCAGTTCTACCAGGAAATCAAAACCATAGCAGGAAAGGAGGGCATCGAAGCAATCCGGGGCGTATGGATCGGAGAGGTAGCTGAACTGATGGCCATGACGCGGGTTAAGGAGGCCGAGGCCGTCAAGGCGTACATCACGAGCCAGAAGGACAGCTACCGTCCGCCATACCAGAAGAACGTGCAGACGATTCCGCGGCGGTGCGTGTTCATCGGAACCACGAATAATCCGCAGTTCCTGACGGACAAGACCGGCAATCGTAGGTTCTACCCGGTCAAGTGCGGCGGTGACGGGTACAAGCTGCTGGACCATGAAGAAGAGGTCCGGGCATACATCCGGCAGGCGTGGGCTGAAGCGGTGCATCTGTATAAGGAAGGAAAACTGCAGCCGTTCGCCAGGAAGGAAGTCCTGGAACAGATCAGGGCAGCACAGGAAGCCGCGATGGAGGATGACTGGCGGATCGGAGCCATTGAGGACTATCTGGACTCGCAGAAGAAGACTCCGAACAGCACCGTCAGCGTGATCGAGCTCTGGCACAACGCGCTGAAAATGCCGGACGATATGAAGCCGTCCAGGAAGGAATCAATCGAGATCACCCAGATTATCACGAACATTCCTGGCTGGGTTGCGTGTCCGACGCTCATCAGCACGTTTAAGTGGGGCCGTCAGCGCGGATTCAAAAAAGCGAACCCGTTCTTCCCGTCCTGGAAGTGAGTCAGTATCACTCAGTATCACTCAGTATCACCTTGGTTTCATTAAGAATCCTTATTTATCAATACTTTTAGGTTAATGATACCGAATGATACCAAAAATACTGAAAAAACTATTTTGAAAAAGGTTATATATAGATTTTCGGTTTCTTGGTATCGTCGGTATCACTTCTCAATACCAGCCCGTCCAGACGGGGCAGTGCCGGAAGCCCGGAAAAATAAGGAGGTGAACCGCTCCCGCTGGGCTGATGGGACGTGCCACTGCCGGCCGGTTCAATTCCGGCCACGGGCATTTCAGATGAAAGGAGGAAAAGAACATGGCAATTGATGCAAAAATCAGTTTTCTCGGACAGGTGGAGCGGAAATGCGCTGACACACTGACCAAGACAGATCTGGAAAAGACGCTGCGGATCCTGAGCGACGTGCTGGAAGGATTCGACCTGCGGGAGTGCCAGATGTGGGAGGACAGCCAGAGGGACGACCTGCTGGAATCGTACATCTCCACGCTGAAAATCCAGGGACGGAGCGAAAAGACGATTTACCGGTATGAGCAGATGCTGGGCCGGTTCCTGAAGGAAGTGAACGTGACGACCAGGCGGATCAATGTGTATCACATCCGCAGTTGGCTCGCCAA
>Ga0310690_10010775_pt1 | contig 11341 bp, 6 predicted proteins | sample AusTroGonzalo_MG_2_FD_207661 | JGI IMG/M metagenome (GOLD analysis project Ga0310690, IMG submission 207661) | Bovine rumen microbial communities from tropical cattle in Woodstock, Queensland, Australia - Gonzalo_04 (v2) (version 2) | ecosystem: Host-associated > Mammals > Digestive system >...
AGAGAAGGAAGGAGAACTGATTCTCAAACAGGTGGGACCGCAGGATATCCTTGTGCTGCTGGACGAACATGGCAGGGAATACCGCTCGCTGGAGTTTGCCGATTTCCTGGAAAAACAGCTTGCTACAGGCGCTAAAAACCTGATTTTCACCGTGGGAGGAGCCTATGGATTCTCCGACGCCGTGTACGACAGGGCCAACTGGAAAATATCTCTTTCCAAAATGACCTTCTCTCATCAGATGGTGCGCACCATTTTTGCAGAACAGCTTTACCGTGCTTTTACCATCCTGAAAGGAGAGCCTTACCACCATGAATAAGAGACTGCTCATACGCCGATGGATGTCGATGGTGCTGTTTTCTGCCGCCGTCGTAGTGCTGGTGGTGTCCCTCCTTTCCGGCAACCGGCGCAGCAACATTGAATCGGCCGCCCAGGAACTGAGCGAGAAGATAGAGCGGCGCATGTCGCTCCTGGACAGATACATCGACGTGGCCCTGCACACAGACCCGGAACAGTGGATGAACCTGGAGAAACTGCCCGAAGACATGGTGGTGTACCGCTATGTGAAAGACACCCTGCAAAGCTGGGCCAACCAGTTCCCCATCCGCAACGACGACATCCGGCCCCGCACCCTGGTGCAGCGGTTGGGTGATTCCCGGGACAACCTGTCATCGCCGCTGAGCGACGTTCCCGAGCATCTGATCTATGCCAACCACGGTCCCAAGTGGTACCTGGAAAAAGCCGTGCAGGGAGACGGATGCAAGGTTATCGCGGGCCTGGAAATAGTGAACGAACTGCAGGCCGGTTCCCTGAACGGCATCAACAAGCATTTCCGCCAGGACGCCCGTTACAATATCCGTCCCATCTCTTCCAGTGTGGGCGTTCCCGTCATGGTCAATGGCATTCCGCTGATGAAACTCACGGCAGAATCCATGACGGAGCCCTACCAACAGCACTCTACCCTCACCTGGCTGGCGGTGGCCCTGCTCATCGCTGCCTCGCTGCTGTTCCTTTCCACCCGCCCTTCGGCCCTTTGGCTGGGCATCATCCTGGCCATACAGATGGCCATCATCGCCTGGCTGTACTTCTACGGACGCAACCTCTCGCAGGTGTCGCAGCTGTTTACGCCGCTGCTGTACGCCGACGGCCCTTTCCTCTATTCCCTGGGCGCCGTAATGCTGGTGAACCTGGCCATCACGCTGGCGGTGCTGGACATCTACCTGGTGCGCTGGACCCTGCTCAAAGGCCTGCGACGCCAAAATAGCAAATGGGTTCAGGGCATACTGGCCGGCATCATCTGTATCCTGGTGGTAGCCATCTGCGCCTACATCCACTACACTTTCAAGAGCATCCAGTACAACTCCAATATTACACTGGAGCTGTATAAGATAGGGCTACTGTCCCGCCACACCGCGCTGGTTTATATCAGCTTCCTGGCACTTACCCTTACCATACCGCTGCTCATCCAGATGCTGTCGCCGCTGGCGCGCAGCCTCTTCGGCATCCACTATGACGTCTTTTCCACCCGCGGCCGCATCCTTTATGCGCTCATCGTGGGAACCTACTTCGTTACGGCCTCCTCCACCATGGGCTTCCGCAAGGAGCAACAGCGCGTGGACGTATGGGCCAACCGCCTGGCCATGGACCGTGACATCGGCCTGGAAATCCAGCTCCGATCCGTGGAAGCGGCCATCTCGGCCGACGGTGTCATCGGCGCCCTGTCCATGCTCAATGACGGGACCGACCTCATCCGAAGCCGCCTGGTGGGCAACTACATGGGCCGTATCAGCCAGGACTATGACATCGCCGTGGTTCAGCCCGGGGCCGATGTGGGCGCCGCTCCCCTGTTCCAGGAACGCATCCGCGGTGGCACGCGGCTGGGAGAGAATTCGCATTTCTTCTACAATTCCATCGGCAACGGACGCACAACCTATACGGGCCTCTTTACCTATTATGTAAAGGACTATGGTGCAAGCTCCATCCTGGTGACGGTAGAGTCCAAGCACAACCGGGAAGACCGCGGCTACCTGAGCCTGCTGGGCATCTCGGAGCCCGGACGGGTTTCCCTGCCGCCGGTCTATTCCTGGGCCAAGTACACCGGCAACCGGCTGGTGCAGTACAAGGGCGCCTATGCCTATCCCACCGTCCATGAGGGCATCCTCAAACGGCCCACGGGATATGTAGACACGGACGGCTGGACGCACTTCGTGAACAATGTGTCGGAGCAGGAAGTTGTGGTCATCTCCCGGCCTTCCACGGAAAAACTGTACTACGTGGTGGAGGGCTTCCTCTTCGCCATCGTAGCGTTCGGGCTGATATCGGCCCTTACCTGGCGCCGCAAGCGCACGGGAGGAAGACGCTATTATCAGACACGTATTTCCCTGGTGATGTACGTTTCCCTGATCATTACGCTGGTGGCCATGGCCATTTTCAGCGTGTGGTTCGTGTACAAGAGGAACAATGCCGACATGCAGAGCATCATGACCGCGCGCATCAACACGCTCCAGTCCATGCTGCAGGAATACATGCGCCTGGTTGAATCGCCGGAAGACGCGTCCCGCCCCAGCGTCCTGCAGTCGGTAGAGACCGTGGGCAACAACCTCAAGTGCGACATCACGCTCTTTGACGTGGGCGGACGCGTGCTCATGAGTACCACCCCGGAAGTATATGACCGCATGATCCTGGGCAACCGTCTGGACGACGTAGCCTACAACGGCATCATCTACGGTCACAAGCGCTTCTTCGTGCATCCGGAAAAGGTGGGACGCCGACGCTACTATGCCCTCTACGCCCCCGTGATGAACAGTGACGGCCGCATGGTGGCCATCGCCTCATCCCCGTTCACAGACCTCACCATGGACCTGGAGACCGAGGCCATCCTGCACGTTGCCACCATCATCGTCATCTTCCTGCTGCTGCTGATGATTTCCCGCTTCATCACCTTCGAGGTGGTGAGCCGCATGTTCGAACCCATCAAGCAACTCCGGCGCAAGATGACCGTAACGGACGTGGACCACCTGGAACCGCTGGAATACAACCAGGACGATGAAATTACGCCGCTGGTGCAAGCCTACAACCGCATGGTGCATGACCTGGGAGAGAGCTCCCGCCGCCTTGCGCAGGTAGAGCGCGACAAGGCCTGGACCGACATGGCCCGCCGCGTGGCCCACGACCTCAAGAACCCGCTCACGCCCATCAAGCTGCAGCTCCAGATGCTCATGCGCATGAAAGCATCGGGCAATCCGGCCTGGCAGGACCGCTTTGACGAGGTGGCCTCCACGGTACTGTATCACGTGGATCTGCTGGCCGATTCGGCCGACCAGTTCTCCACCTTCGCCAAGATGTACGACCAAAAGCCCGAAAAACTGGACCTGGACGCCCTGGTTCGGCAGGAAGTGGACCTGTTCGATTCCCGGGAAGACATTTCCCTGGAGTACTTCGGCCTGCCGTCGGCCTGGGTCCTTGCCCCGCGCCCGCAGCTCACGCGCGTTGTGGTGAACCTGATTACCAACGCCATCCAGGCCGTGGACGAGAATGCCGGGGAAAAGCGCCTGGTGGTTTCTGTTCGCAATGCCGTGGAAGACGGCTTCTACGACATCGTGGTAGAGGACAACGGGCCGGGCGTGTCCGAGGACAAACAGGAGCTCATCTTCACCCCCGACTTTACCACCAAGACCAGCGGCAGCGGCCTGGGCCTGGCCATCTGCAAACGCATCGTGGACCATTGCGGCGGCAACATCTCCTGCTCCCGCTCCTTCGCCCTGGGCGGCGCCTGCTTCACGGTGAAGTACCCCAAAATACAATCTTAAATCGTATTCGGCCTAAAAACAAACTAAGATCGTCACTGCTGACGATCTTAGTTTGAAATAAGCCGATATTCTGCTTAAGATGGCAGAATGATTATTTTACGCGCTGGCCGTAGCTGCGGTCGGTGGTGTTGACGGTGATGATTTCGCCGGTCTCGATGAACAGGGGAACCATGATCTTGGCACCGGTCTCGAGGGTGACTTCCTTCAGGGCCGAAGTGGAGGCGGTGTTGCCTTTCACGGCAGGCTCGGAATAAGTAACCTCCAGGGTGACGTAGGTGGGAAGTTCGCAGGTGAGGCAGCGCTCTTCGGGTTCCGTCATATACATCATCTCCACGCGCTGGCCTTCCTTCATGAGGTCGGCGTTCTCCACTACATCGTGGGGAAGGGTAATCTGCTCGTAGGTTTCCTCGTGCATGAAGTTGAAGGCCTCTCCGTCGTCATAGAGGAACTGGTAGGGACGACGTTCCACGCTGATGGTGTCCAGCTTGACACCGGCGGTGAAGGTGTTCTCCAGGATGCGGCCGTTCTCCAGGTTGCGCAGTTTGGTCTTGACAAAGGCAGGGCCCTTGCCGGGTTTCACGTGCTGGAAGTACACGACAACGCAGGGTTTACCGTTGTACATGATGTACATTCCGTTCTTCAGATCAGCAGTTGTTGCCATAAAAAGGTATGTTTAGTTAATCGTTAATTGCAAATAACTTACAAAATTAACGATTTGTCCCTTTTCTACCAAATTTTCTTTTAGAGCGGAATGGGCGATTCTTTGTAAGTGATTGATTTTCAGAACAGATGTAAATTTTCTTGATCCCGTTTGGTATCAAGAAAAATCAAAACAACATTGATAGCCAATAAGTTACAAAGGAGCACTGTGCTTTCAAATAAAATTTGTAACTTTGCATGATATGGCAAAGTTCTGGTCGGACATCATGTTACCCCTGGCCATCGCGGGAGCGGTGGTCGCACAAACCGTGGGCGTGGAAGTGAACCGCGCCCGGCGGCTGCAAGGGTGGTTCCCCCAGCGGGATACGGTGGCCGTCCAGGCAAAGCCGGACAGCCAGGTCCGGGCCGATGTCAAGGATACGCTGAAAGCCGTGCGGGACACGCTTCCGGAAGAAGAATTCGACCTCTTTGCCGGCCTCGAAGAAGACACCCTTCCCAAGGTCTTCGCCCGGGACACCATGAAGGTTCCCGACAGCCTGCGCCTCACCGATCCTTTCCTGTACCAGTGGTACGTGGCCACCAAGGACGGCTATACGCACAAGCTGGTGGTAGATTCCCTGAAGGCCGAGGGCGACTCCCTCATCTGGCCCCGGATCGACTCCCTGTACCTGGCCGATTCCACCCTGGCAGCCAAACTGGCCTGGGAGAAAAAGTTCGCCTCCATGAGCAAGAGCGAGCAGAAGCGCTGGCTGTACGAGAACGTGGAGCTGCCCCGGATCCTGCACCGGCAGGATTCCATCTTCCGCCGCAAGGACAGCCTCCAGCACATCAAGGACAGTATCCGCCAGAATACCCCGCGTATCCTGGAAACGGCCTTCCTGCCGGATTCCCTGTACTATAAGCGCCTGGTCACCTGGCGGCACAACCGCCTGTACAACAGCATAGAGCTCTTTGAGTGGGACACCACCGCCAATTATCATTTTTACGACTACCCGTTCATGCGCAAGGACGTGGGCGCCTCCTGGCTGGGCATGCCGGGCAGCGCGGTGCAGCAGTACAATTTCTTCCAGAGGGGCAACGACGTCTCCACCAGTTTCTATGCTCCCCTGGAATCCTGGACCTATACGCCGGAGAATCTTGCATGGTTCAACACCAAGACGCCTTACACGGAACTGGAATACTACGGCAACATCTTCAACAACAGTACCCTGAGCGCCGACAATTTCCGAGTGTTCACCACGCAGAACATTCTGCCGGAGCTGAACATCGCCCTGGAAATGAAGCGGTATGGTGGCGCCGGTAACCTGAAAAACGAAGAGACCAAGAACAAGACCTACGTGGTGGCCGGCAACTATATGGGCAAGAAGTATCTGGCCCATGCCGGCTTCATCTACAACGGCGGCACCCGCCAGGAAAGCGGCGGCGTGCAGGACAACATGTGGGTGAGGGATACCACCGTGGACGTGAGGGAAATCGATGTGAACCTGGCATCGGCCACCAATCGTTACAGGAAGACGAGTTTCTTCCTGGACCAGAGTTTCCGCATCCCCTTCGAGTTCCTGGAGAAAATCAAGCATCGCAAGGACAGTACCTGGACGCCCTCCGATACCCTGAACAAGGACATCACCACGGGATTCATCGGCACGTCCAGCGAATATACCATCTACTCCAAGAAGTACGTGGACAACACGTCTTCTGCCCTGTCGGCCTTCTACCGGGACGTCTTCTACATCAATCCCAACAAGAGCACCGACTCCCTGCGCACCGCGCGGTTGGAGAACCGCATCTTCCTGCGGCTGCAGCCCTGGAAGGAAGACGCCATCGTGTCCAAACTGGAAGGCGGTGTAGGCAGCCGCATCCAACGCTTCTACCTGCAAACCCCCAACGAAGTCCTGTACAAGGCCGTCAACAACCGTTGGAACAGCTTCTATGCCTATGCCGGCGCCGAGGGCCAGCTAAGCCGATATTTCAGCTGGGACGCCACAGGGCTGTTCAACTTTGCGGGCCATGAAGCCGGAGACTTCTACGTCAAGGCCAACGCGCAGGTGAGTTTCTATCCCTTCCGCAGGGCCAAAAACAGTCCCATCACCCTGGGCGCCCACTTCGAGACCTCACTGACGGAACCGGACTTTTACCAGCAGCATTTCTACTCCAACCACTACAAGTGGGAAAACGATTTCGGAAAGACATCAACCACCAAGGTGCATGCCACCCTGGACATTCCCAAGTGGGGGCTCAAGGCCCAAGCGGGCTACGCTCTCATCAAGGGATACAACTACTATGATACCCTGGGCGTGGCCCGGCAGAATACATCGGCTATGAGCGTCCTGATGGCCAGCATATCTCACCACCTGGCGCTGGGGCCGCTGCACCTGGAGAACTCCGTCCTCTTCCAGACATCGTCGGCCCAGGACATCCTGCCGCTGCCCACCCTGGCCCTGAACCTGCGATATTACCTGCAGTTCAACATCGTGGACCCCAAGGTACTGCAGATGCAGATCGGTATCAACACGCGCTTCACCACCAAGTGGTACGCGCCTTCGTACAATCCCGTTTCCGGCACATTCGCCCTGCAGACCGAGCAAAAGTACGGAGAAGTCCCCGTCACGGACATATTCATCAATATGCAGTGGAAGAAGTGCTGCATCTTCCTCAAATATGAGAACGCCGGCCGTGGCTGGCCCAGCCGTGCGCACGACTACTTCACCGCCAACCACTACATCCAGACAGCCCCGGCCCTTAAACTGGGCATCTCCTGGCCCTTCTATCCCAGGCTTGGGGCCGCCCGCACCTTGTCGGCCCGCGCATCCAGCGGCAACTTCGGTGGCGGAGGCGCCAACAACCAGGGCAACAACCAGGGCAATAACCAGAGAGGCAACCAGAGAAATTCTTCCAGATGAGCAGGCGGGGCATCATATTCGCCGCTGTGACATCGGCCCTGCTGCTGATGATTCCCATCACCGGTTCCCGGCGCTCCACCGCCCTGCCGCCGGACACCACCATGCAATGCATGATTCCGGAGGAGGACGCCCCCTTCCAGCGTAACCTGGTGGAAAAATACGCCCAGGACAACAACATAGACATCCACATCCATACCGGCAACTGGCCGCTGGATTCTCTGGTAAGCGGCACCGTAGACCTGATGATTGTCTCCGAGGACGAGTATCCCGTACCAGACGGCGCCGTCTTCTCCCGCGCCTTTGCCGACGGTACCGTATGGGCCGTACGGGCCGATGAAACGGAAGCCCTGCGCCGCATCAACCGCTGGATTACGGAACTCACCGCCTCCGAACGCTTCAACCGCATGCAGAAGCGTTATCTTTCCGGCAAGACCGTCAGCCTAACCTCCATCTCCCAATACGACAACTTACTGCGGCAGAACGCCGACAGTATCGGATGGGACTGGCGCCTGCTGGCCGCCGTAGTGTACCACGAATCCCGCTTCCATAACGATGCCACTTCCCACAAAGGCGCCCGCGGCCTGATGCAAATCCGCAGCAGCCGTTATACGGAAGAGGAACTGTCCAACCCGGCCCGTAACCTGTCTGTGGGCTCCCGGTACCTGCACCGGCTGGAAACCCGCTACACCACCGCCGATCCCATGGAAACGGTCAAATTCTGCCTGGCCGCCTATAATTATGGAGAAGGCAAAGTGTCCCGACTCATCGCCAGGGCCGATACCCTGGGCCTGGACGCCACCCGTTGGGACAATGTAGCCACCCTATTACCGGAAGGCCACCACACCGTCGCCTACGTGAACAACGTTCTGGACACATACGCCTATTATTCACGTCTGTATCCCCGGTAAACAATCTTAACCTGAAATCCCCCCTATTTTCAAACTAAGATCGTCACCACTGACAATCTTAAATTGTTTTGAGCCATTTTTCAGACTAAGATTGTAAGCGGGAAGGCATTATTCGACAGGATGTTCTTTCCGGTACAGTTCCCAGGAATTGAACAGGTTTTGCCAGATGGCATAAAGGCCACCGGCTACGGAAGTGACGGGGGTTAAATAATTGTATCCTAGCCAGATGAGGAAGCCGGTGTTTTTCTGGCCCAGGGTTTGGCCGCCGGTGATGGAGCCGATGCGGCGTCCGGCGAAGAACTGCAGGAAGCAGCACAGCATGGATACGGCCACGATGCCGGCAACGGACCAGGGACCCAGGTTGCTCAGCAGCAGGGCACGGGTGGCCAGAATCATGGCCAGGGTAAGGCCTACGCCCCACACATAGAACGAATTCCCCGCCCAGCGCATGAGGGCGCGCTGCAGCCGGTGCGTGGTGTAACGGATGAGCCAGGCCAGCAGGGCGGGCAGGATGAGAATGGGGAAGATCCTTTGCGCGATGTGCCACACATAGGCCCAGAATGCCATTTGGGCCGATGGATTCACCATGGGGATGACCAGGGGAATGAGGAAGGTGGCAGCCACGTTGATAATGACCACGTAGGTGACGGTGGCCGCCAGGTCTCCGCCCAGACGGTCGGTGATGACGCCTGCCGCAGCGGCGGTAGGGCAGATGAAGCAGAGCATGGCGCATTCCAGCAGCATGCGGACCGGGCCGGCCTCCATGAAGGCAATGCACGCGGCCAGTGCCAGAAAAAGGCCCGCCTGGATGGCCAGGGCCTTCCAGTGCCAGCGGGTGATGCGAAGGTCGTGAGGAGATATCTTCACAAACTGGAAGAACAGCAGGATGGCGATGACCAGCCGCTGGCCGTCACTCACCAAGGGATGCAGCCAGTGCCCGTAGGAGTGCAGGGAGGGGGAAAAGTGATAGATGGTATAAAGGGTGGTTCCCAGGACAATGGCCCCGGGAAGCATCCAATCACGGACAATTTGTGCAGCCTTATTCATCCTTGGGGATGATGGGGCCCAGAATCTTGTCGATGAAGGGGTCGGTCAGGCGCATGCACAGGCCGGTGAGGATGGCCAGGATGAGCGTGCCCTCCCGGATGACCACCGTGGCGCCGTTTCCGGTGAGAAGGCCGAAGGCGAACCAGGCAAAGACGGCGGTGAGTACAACCAGGGCTACGTCAAAGATTACTTTTACCGTGCTGAAGGGAGTCTTGGTCACGCGGGCCAGGACAGCAACAGTCATGTCTCCGGCCAGGATCCAGCCGTCTCCTATCACTTCCAACTTGATGCCGATGGCGGTAAGGACCACCGATGCCAGGCACAGCAGGATTTGGACCGGATAGCTGGTGCAGGGGGTAAAGGCGTCGAACAGCCAGATGGAAGCGTCGCACAGATAGCCGAATACGAAGGCGGCGGGAATCTGCATCAGGTAACGCAGCTTGAATTCTTTCCGCAGGATGAGGGCCTGTGCGGCAATGAAGACCAGGTGCATCATCCAGGTGAAAGTGCCCACGGAAATGGCCGTCCACCGGAGGTTGAGGATGGTGGGCGGGCAGGAAGGCGGAGCGATGCCCAGGTTGGATTTGATGGAGATGCCCACGCCCAGTGCCACGATGATGAGCCCCAGGGTGGAGATTCCATAGCGGATACCTATATTTTTATATTGCATAAAATGTCCGTTCAAGCGTACAAATATCCGTATTATTGTGTAATTTTGCAAATTACGAACTGGAAACAGTAACCTTAATCTATATGAAAAAGACGCTTGTATTTATGATGTCTGTGCTTGCATTTGCAGCATGCGCCACCAAGAGTGGGGCCCCCGCCCTTGACATGAGCTCGCTGGACCCGTCCGTGAGCCCCAAGGAAGATTTTTATCAGTATTCTACCGGCGGCTGGCAGGCCAATAACCCCCTGCGCCCCGAATTCTCCCGTTACGGCAGTTTCGACGCCCTGCGTGAGCAGGCCCAGGAAAACCTGAACGCCCTGTTCGAGAGCATGGCTACCCTGGAAGCCGCCCCCGGCACCGTAGAGCAGAAAATCAGCGACCTGTACAAGATGGCCCTGGACTCCACCACCCGCAACGCCGTGGGTGCCCAGCCCATCCAGAAGTACATCGATGAAATCCGCGCCATCAAGAGCAGGGAAGAGATGATGACCCTTCTTGGCAAGATGAATCTCTATGGAGAAGGCGGATTCATGGGCTTCGGCGTAGATGCCGACCTCACCAATTCCGACGTCCAGGTCCTCTATATGAGCCAGGCCGGCCTGGGAATGGGAGACCGCGACTATTACCTTAAGGAAGAGAACAAGGCCCTGTACGAAGGCTACCGCAACTTCCTAATCAAGGCCATGGAACTCGCCGGCATAAAAGAGGCCGACAAGTGGGTCGATATGGACCTGGTGGTGGAAAACGCCATGGCTAAGGCCTTCTGGTCCCGTGAGCAGAACCGCGACATGCAGGCCATCTACAACCCCATGTCCAGCGAAGAAATCTTTGCCAAGTGGCCCGGTTTGCGCTTCGACCTCGTTTGCAAGGCCGCCGGCGTGGCTCCCCAGGAGAAAGTGATCGTGCAGCAGCCCAGCTACTTTGACGCCCTCTCCGATATGCTGCAGAAGAGGAACCTGGAATTCCTCAAGGCCTACCTTATGTGCCAGTTTGTGAGCGGCCAGTGCGGCGCCCTGTCCGACGATTTCTACACCGCCAGCTGGGAGTTCTTCTCCCACCAGATGGGCGGCGCCCAGGAGCAGCAGCCCCGCTGGAAGCGTGCCATGAGCGTTCCCAACGGCATCCTGGGAGAGGCCGTGGGTGAGATGTACGTAGCCCGCTACTTCCCGGAAAGCTCCAAGCAGAAGATGGTCACCCTGGTGGAGAACCTCCGCACCGCCCTGGGCCAGCACATCGACGCCCTGGAATGGATGGGTGACGAGACCAAGGCCAAGGCCCGCGAGAAACTGGCCGCCTTCACCGTGAAGATCGGCTATCCCGACAAATGGAAGGACTACAGCACCCTGGACA
>Ga0310690_10010776_pt1 | contig 11340 bp, 11 predicted proteins | sample AusTroGonzalo_MG_2_FD_207661 | JGI IMG/M metagenome (GOLD analysis project Ga0310690, IMG submission 207661) | Bovine rumen microbial communities from tropical cattle in Woodstock, Queensland, Australia - Gonzalo_04 (v2) (version 2) | ecosystem: Host-associated > Mammals > Digestive system >...
CTGACCGCGCTGGGGCCTATGATCGGCATATCCGCCGAGACGGAGGTGATCCCCACGCGGCGCGTCCAGATGGTGCCCGTCGGGACGAACCTTCTCGGTCGCGTCCTGGACGGACTCGGGCGGCCGATGGACGCCGCCGACAAGGGGCCGCTCAGGCCGGACGGCTACTACCCGGTCTACGCGCCGCCGCCCTCTCCGCTGGAGCGTACGATCATCTCAAAGCCGATTTCGCTTGGCGTTCGCGCAATCGACGGGATGCTTACATGCGGCGAGGGCCAGAGAATGGGCATCTTCGCCGCGGCAGGCGGGGGAAAGTCCACGCTGCTCGCGCAGATCATCCGCAACACGGAGGCCGACGTCACGGTTCTCGCCCTCATCGGCGAGCGCGGGCGCGAGGTGCGCGAGTTCATCGAGAAGGACCTCGGGCCGGAGGGGCTCAAGAAGTCGGTCCTGGTCATTTCCACTTCGGACCGTCCGTCGATGGAGCGCCTCAAGGCGGCGTATGTCGCGACGGCGATAGCCGAGTCGTTCCGGGACATGGGCATGAAGGTGCTGCTCCTGATGGATTCCGTCACGCGCTTCGGCCGCGCCCAGCGCGAGATCGGCCTCGCAGCCGGCGAGCCGCCGACGCGTCGCGGCTTCCCGCCGAGCGTCTTCTCCGAGCTGCCCAAGCTCATGGAGCGTGCGGGCAATTCCGCAAAGGGGTCGATCACTGCGCTCTATACCGTCCTCGTCGAGGGCGACGACATGACGGAGCCGATTGCCGACGAGACGCGCTCCATCCTCGACGGGCACATAATCCTTTCGCGCAAGCTCGCGCAGATGAACCACTATCCCGCGATCGACATCCTTGCTTCCGTATCGCGCTGCCAGTCGGCCATCATACCGAAGGACCACAAGGCCGCCGCCGCGAAGCTGAGGACGCTCCTCGCGAAGTACGCCGAAGTGGAGCTTCTTCTGAAGATCGGCGAGTACAAGAAAGGGACGGACCCGGAGGCCGACGAGGCCATCGCCAAGAACTCCGCCGTGAACGGCTTCCTCAAGCAGGGTCTCGACGAAAAGCCGTCCTACGACGATTCCATTTCCCGCTTGAAGCAGGCAGTGTCCTGACAACGAAAATGTCCTACGTACTACAGCCGCTGCTTAGAATCCGCACGATGCGCGAAGACCGCGCAACGGGCGAGCTCGTCGCCGCGAGGCAGGCTCTCGCCGCCGCGGACGAGGCGCTGGCGGCGCGGCGACGCGAACTGGAGGACTACGAGGCGACCAAGGAGGAGCGCCGCGACAGGATCTACGACGCCGTGATGGGGCGCGCGGTCAGCCGCGACCAGCTGGACATGGCGAACGAGGGCGTTGCACGCATCGACGAGGAAGGGGCGATCAAGGCCGACAACGTCGCGCATGCCGAATCGGACCGCAAGACGTGCGAATCCGCCGTCGAGACCGCGCGCGCGAATCTAAGCCAGGCAACGAAGAACAGGATGAAAATCGACGAACATCGCGCCGTGTGGCTCGAAGCCGAGGCAAAGGAGCAGGAAGCGCGTGCGGAAGGCGAACTCGAGGACTTTACGGTACGCAAGGAGGAGGTATGATGGTGGGTGCAGTGACGTTTGACCTTGGCGGGGCGGAGACACCGGTCTTTGAGATGCCTGATGCATCTGGACTGATGCCGCTTTCCCTGCCGGAGGAGTTCTTGCATCGGCACGAATCTTCCCTGCCGCAGCCATCTTCGGATGCAGTCCTGCGCTTCGAGACGGCAATGGGCGCTGACCAGCTTGCTTCACATCTTGCAGGCATCAAAAATCTTGTCGTCTCAGGGAATGCCCCCTCTGTTTCAATGGGGACAGACCCCATGCCCATGGGGACAGACCCTATGCCCAGGGGGACAGACCCTATGCCTCAGGCTGGGATTGTTGCGGAAAATAGTGCAGAGAAGCCCGCTTTGGTTAAAATTCCTATTTCGTCTGAGATTCCCGTTGTTGAAGCGAAGGTGGTCATGCCCAAGGGGACAGACCATAATCATGTAGTGGGGACAGACCCCATACCCAGGGTGACAGACCCCGTGCAGGTAGTGGGGACAGACCCCGTATCTAAGGGGACGACTCAGGTAGTGGGGACAGACCCGGTGACAGCTTCTGCTGTTGAGAAGAAGGGTGAGGTTTCTGGCAGGGAAGTTCCTGTTGCTACTAAAGTTCCTATTGCTCCGAACAAGGAATCTTATGTTGCATCGGTTGTGGATACCGTGTCCATGGGGACAGGCCCTGTATTTAAGGGGACAGACCCTATGCCCAGGGGGACAGACCCCATGTCTAGGGGGACAGACCCTATGCCTCAGACTGGAATTGTTGCGGAAAATAGTGCAGAGAAGCCCGCTTTGGCTAAAATTCCTATTTCGTCTGAGATTCCCGTTGTTGAAGCGAAGGTGGTCATGCCCAAGGGGACAGACCACAATCATGTAGTGGTGACAGACCTCATGCCCAAGGGGACAGACCCTGTGCAGATAGTGGGGACAGACCCCGTATCTAAGGGGACGACTCAGGTAGTGGGGACAGACCATAAGCAAGAAGTGGGGACAGACCCCGTGACTGTTTCCGCGAAAGTTCCTGTTGCCCCTGTCCGAGAATCGGAACCTGCCTCTAGGACCGTATTGCCAACTGAAGCAAAACTGTCGCCTGAAACAACGGTGCAGGTCCCAGAGTCTGCAAGGCCGACTGCTCAATCCAGACCCGAGATTAAGCTTGAAGCATCCCCCGTTATCGACAAGGCTGAGCCAGAAGAGGAAGTTGCGGCGCTTGACGCGAAGCAAGTCCAGCCGCTTCAGGCGGCGCCGGTCGTCGTTGCGGCCGACTCTGCTGGAACAGTCAATGCGCAATCGGCGACGGCGAGGGAAGTCTCCGCCGTGTCTGCCGCGACCGCGCGTACGGAAGCCGTTGTCGAGGTCGTCGACAAGCTGATAGAGGCCGTAGTAAGCCAGATTTCCGTCACGCCTTCGATCGTCCAGGGCGAAGGCGAGGTGCGCATGACGCTGAAGGCGAACGTCCTTGACGGTTCGGACATCACGCTGTCGGCAAAAGGCGGCGATCTTGCGGTCGTGGTGACGCCTGCGACGCCCGCGGCCGCTCAGGCCATTGCCGTCGCCGCGCCCCGCCTCGAGATCGCGCTTGCGGAACACATGCCGACGTTCCGCAATGTCGCCGTTAAACTTGGTTCAGTTTCCAGGAAAGGAAATTCAGATGAAGCCGCTTGAGATACTGTCTGCGATCCCGAAATGGAAAAGCGCCACGCCCGGGCAGATAGTCGACTCGCCCGCGTTCGCCCTGGCGTGCCGTCTCGGCGAAACGCCTGATACGCTTTGCCTCGGCGCCGTCGAGGTAGGTGACGCGCTCGACCTCTCGGTTGTCTTCGGCGACGAGCCGCATGTGCTGAGGCTCGCCCGCTCGCCGCGCTTCAAGGAACTCGACAGGATATGGGACAGCCGCGCCGACGTGCCGGAGCCGATCCTGCTCGCACTGGCGGAAAAGGACTGTGGAGAGTTCTTCCAGATGCTTGAAAACGCCGTGCGGCGGCAGATGAGGCTTGCGGGGCTTGCTCCGGCAGGCGAAGTTTCCGGCGGCGGGATGCTGTTTGCGCAGGTCGCCGACGTCACGTTTGCGCTGACGCGTTCGGACGCCGTGGTGTCTGCGTTCGGCTCCCTCCGCAGCCTCGACCTGTCGCATCCCTCTTTCCGCGAAGAGACGCTTCCCGCAGAGACGGAATACGCGGCGTTCGCGCTTTCCGCCGCCAACCTGACTTCCCTTGCCGTCGGCGATGCGCTGCTCCTGCCCGAGATAGGCTCCGTTCCCCCGCGGCTTGTCGTGGACGGACGCTTCGCAGTCGACGAGAAGGGCGTATCGCCTTTTGCCGACGACGGCCGTTGCAGGATACTCGCCGCCGAGCCGCGCGTCGTCTCGCTGGGCGAGCTTTTCGACGCGGCGGAGAACCCACGTCGCGTAGAGGGCGACGCGCCGGGTCAGCTTCGCCTCGTCCAGAACGGCAAGACGCTTGTCAACGGCCGCCTCGACAAGGTCGGAGACCAGAACGCCTTCCTCGTCGAATCCACAGCCAACTAAACGCAAGAACCAACACCGCCATGTTTCAGACAGACCCATTTTCGCTGATAGTCCTCTTCGTAGGGCTCTCCCTTCTGCCGTTCGTGGCCATGGTCGCGACGAGCTACCTCAAGATCGTCGTCGTGATGTCGCTCATCCGCAATGCGCTCGGCATACAGTCAATTCCGCCGAACATGGTGCTGAACGCCCTTGCGATGATCCTGACGTTCTACATCATGGCGCCGATGATGGGCGAGTCGTGGAAGGTCGCGACGGAGGAGCTTGCGAAGGGCCAGCCTGCGGCAACTGCGAAGCCGGCGGCGGCGGGCTCCAATTCGCTCGACCAGCGCTGGTTCGAGACCGACGCCATAGCCAAGGCGGCCGAGCCGTTCCGCATCTTCCTTTCGAAGCACACGTCCGACAGGGAGCGCGCGTTCTTCGTGAGCACCGCCGAGCACCTCTGGGAGAAGGAGGACGGCACTCCCGCCGTCGTAGACCCCGAGAGCTTCTACATACTGATTCCGTCGTTCTGCGTTTCGGAGCTTACGAAGGCGTTCCAGATAGGGTTCCTCGTATACCTGCCGTTCATCGCCATAGACATCATCGTCTCGAACATCCTGCTCGCGATGGGCATGATGATGGTCTCTCCGGTTACGATATCGCTTCCGTTCAAGCTTCTCCTGTTCGTGATGGTCGACGGCTGGACTCTTCTCATCCAGGGTCTTGTAAGGGGCTACCTGATATGAGCCATGCGCAGCTTCTAGACTATGCGCAGACGTGCCTGCTGATCGTCCTCAGGCTGTCGCTCCTCCCGATCCTTGTGGCGACCGTCATAGGCATCCTCGTCTCGCTGCTGCAGGCGCTGACTCAGATACAGGAGCAGACGCTCGGCTTCGCCGTGAAGCTGATCGCGATATCCCTCACCCTGCTTGCCTGCGCGTCGTGGATGGGTTCGGAGCTCCTTCTCTACACGAAGGACATATTCACGCACTTCGCGCTCCTCAGGTAGATGCCCTACGTCGAATTCCACCGCTGGATACTTGCGGCCGTCCTCGCGATGGCGAGGGTGGGCGGCGCCTTCGCCATCTGCCCGGCGCTGGCCGACTCGATGATTCCCGGCGTGGCGAGGCGTGCAGCCATCCTCGGCTTCTCGTGCATCGCGATTCCGTTCATACACGCCGGCATGCCGCCCGGCGAGCCGAACTGGTGGGCGTTCTCGCTCGTCGCGTTCAAGGAGGCCCTCATCGGCTTTCTGCTCGGCTTCTTCGCGGCGGTTCCGTTCTGGATCGCGGAGAACATCGGCAACTTCATCGACAACCAGCGCGGCGCGACGATGGGCGAGGTCTACTCTCCGCTTTCCGGCGCGCAGGTCTCGACGACCGGGATATTCTTCACGCAGCTCGTCTCGACGCTCTTCTTCGTGGGCGGCGCCGTCATCCTGTTCCTGGGCGCGATATACTCAAGCTATTCCGTCTGGCCAGTGTTCCCCGAGACCGCGACGGACGCGTCTCCGCTTGGCGTGGCACTGGTGTCGGACGCGCCGATGCAGATTCTGGGCTCGCTCGACTGGATGCTGCGCATGACGGTCGTCATTTCCGCGCCCGTCATCATCGTCATGTTCCTCGCGACGCTCGGGCTCGGCTTCGTGAACCGCACGGCCCCGCAGCTCAACGTGTTCTTCCTCTCGATGCCCGTAAAGTCCGCCCTTGGCGTCGCCATGCTCGCGGTCTACATACCCTTTATCCTCGACATGCTGATGTACGACAGCCCCAACGCGGTCCTCGGACCGGTGCGCAGGCTGCTCGGCTCGTGACGGAGGATGGAAAACAAAGGAGAATGAACATGGCAAGGAAAACACTGGTGGTTGCCGCGGCCGTCTGCGTTGCGGGGTGCGCGTTCGCCCGGCAGGGCGACCTTGAGAGGTGGGATCCCAACATGGCGATCGCGAACGCCGTCGTGACGAACGGGGTAAAGTGGATCGACGGAAGGTACCTTCCGATAGAGGGGCGCGCGTTCGACGACGTGGAGCACTACTACGACAGGCTTCCCGCGAACGTGACGACGAACGTAAACGCAGGCGTAAGGGGTATGAAGCACCACACGTCCGGGATGCTCTTCCGATTCGTGACCGACTCGAAGGACCTGCACTTCCGCTGGACGCCGTACAACACCGGCTGCTACATGGACCACATGCCGGCCACCGGCTCGAGCGGCATAGACGTCTACCGCTACGATGGTGCCAGGGGAAAGTGGGTCTACGTCAAGACCGGGCGTCCGAAGCGCAATGGAGGCAATCTAGTGGAGAGCGGCGCGCTCGACCTGCCCTGGACGCCAGGAACTCCGTGCCTCGTGAACCTTCCGCTCTACAACGGCATACGCAAGTTTTCGCTCGGCATCGGGACGAACGCGACTGTAAAGGCGATGCCGCCGCGCGCGAGCGGCGTGAACAAGCCGGTCGTGTTCTACGGAACGTCCATTACGCACGGCGGCTGCTGCTCGCGCCCGGGCCTCGCGTTCGTGAACCGCGTCGGGCGCGACCTCGACGTTCCGGTCGTGGGGCTCGGCTTCTCGGGCTCAGGCGTCATGGAGTTCGAGATGAGCGAGCACCTCGCCCGCATAGACGCGAGCTGCTACGTCCTGGACTGCCTCTGGAACATGAGCCTTAAGGAGTCCCACCGTCCCGGGCGGTCTGTCGAGGGCAACTACGAGAAGTTCATCCGCAACCTGCGGGCGAAGCGCCCGGGCGTGCCGATTGTGATGGCCGAGCAGTGCGACGTGTACATGAAGGGGCCGTGCGACAAGGACAAGTTCATGCGCAGTCTCTACGAGAAGCTCCTCGCCGAGGGATGGAAGGATCTCGTCTACCTGCCCAAGGACGGGATGTACACGGGCGACTGCGAGGGGACGGTCGACGGATGCCACCCGAACGACATCGGCATGGAATCCATGTCGAAGGCGTTCGGCAAGGCGGTGCGCGAGGCCCTGCACCTGTGACATGACGGACGGAGTATGGTATAATACGCAGCCATGAACATCGTAATTCTGCTGGGGGCCCCGGGTTCGGGGAAGGGTACTATCGCAGGCCGGCTTGCGTCCGAGGACGCGAGCCTCAAGCACGTCAGCTCGGGCGACCTGCTGCGCGGCGCCGTCGCGAAGGGGACGCCTGCGGGCGTCGAGGCCAAGGAGTACATGGACAAGGGCCAGCTCGTTCCCGACGCGCTCATCGCCCAGATGATAAAGGACGTCATCGCCGAGACCGAGGGCGACGTCACGATGCTCCTCGACGGGTTTCCGCGCAACGTCGCGCAGGCCGAGATCCTCGAGCAGACGGGCGCGCCGATCCGCTCGGTCGTCCTCGTCGACGTCCCCGACGAGATCATCGCCGACCGCATCGCCGGCCGCCGCACGTGCCCGAAGTGCAAGGCGGGCTACCACGTGAAGGCCCTGCCGCCCAAGGTCGAGGGAATCTGCGACAAGTGCGGCGCCGAACTCGTCGTCCGCAAGGACGACAACCCAGACACCGTCAAGGACCGCCTCGTCGTGTACCACCGCGAGACGGAGCCGCTTATCGCCTTCTACGAGAAGAAGGGTCTTCTGCGGCGCATCGACGGCGACCAGGGCCCGCAGAAGAACGCAGCCGCCTTCAGGGCCGCGATGTGAAAGTAGACGTCAAGTCAAGGGCCGAGATCGCGCGGATGCGCGAGGCGTGCAGGATGAGCGCGGAGATCCGCGACATCTGCGCGAACGCCGTCGCGCCCGGCATGACGACGGGCGACATAGACGACCTTGTCATCGAATACTGCGCGAAGCACGGCGTAAAGGCGAGCTTCTACGGCTACGAGGGCTTCCCCGGGCACATCTGCGTCTCGATCAACGACGAGGTGATCCACGGCATACCGTCGCGCCACCGCGTCATCATGCCTGGCGACCTTGTGAAGACCGACGTCGGCATCCTAAAGAACGGCTTCAACGGCGACACGTCGCGCACGGTCGCGCTAGGCGTCACCGACCCGGAGGCGCTGAGGCTCGTCGAGACGACGAAGAAGTGCCTTGCCGCGGGGATCGCGGCGTGCGGCCCGGGCGTGCACCTCGGCGACGTCGGGTACGCGATACAGAAGGTCGCGGAGGACGCGGGCTTCGGCGTCGTGCGCGACTGGATCGGCCACGGCGTAGGCCGCACCGTGCACGAGGATCCCGAGGTGCCTAACTTCGGAAAGCCAGGGACTAAGCTCGTGCTGAGGCCCGGCATGACAATCGCCATCGAGCCGATGATAACCCTCACGAAGAAGGGCGAGAAGACGGACGTCCTCGAGAACGGCTGGACGGTCGTCACGCGCGACCGCTGCCTTAGCGCCCATTTCGAGCACACCGTCGCCATCACCGACGACGGCTGCGAGGTACTCACTTTGCCGGCGGACTATCCATGAACACTGGGCCCGAAGGCGCTTAGGTCGAATGGCGACTGATTGCCCGGGGGAAATGGACGTCCGCACGGCTCTTGCAACAATACGACAGACAGGTGCTGCAACGATGAACAGCGACGGGAAATCCTCATTGAACGACACACCCTCCGGCAACCGAGTCAGGATCGCTTTCTTCGGCCTGCGCAACGCCGGCAAGTCGACTCTGGTAAATGCGTTCTGCGGGCAGGACGTCGCCATCGTGAGCGACGTCCCCGGCACGACGACGGACCCAGTCTCGAAGGCGATGGAGATTCTGCCGCTCGGGCCTTGCATGATTACTGACACTGCCGGTCTCGACGACGTGGGGGCGCTAGGCGAGGAGCGCGTCCGCCGCACGCTTGCAGTGCTGTCCACGGCCGACATCGCGATATGGGTCGAAGGCGAAAGCGCCAGTTCTGAAGGCGCGGCGCTTCGCGCAGGATTCTTTGAAGAGTGCCGCAGACGCTCTGTGCCTGTCATCGAATATCGCCGAGGCGATTCCGTCGATGGGCTTCGCGCGAAGGTCGCGGCGATCAAGGTCGAGCCGGAGCCTGCCATCCTCGACGGGATTGTGGAGCGGAGCGACCGCATCGTCTGCGTCTGCCCGATAGACGAAAGCGCGCCAAAGGGCCGGCTCATCCTGCCGCAGGTGCAGGTCTTGCGCGACTGCCTCGACCGCCGCGCCACGTGCACCGTCTGCCAGCCGGAAGAGCTACTAGCATGCCTGGCCGAAAGGGCGAATGGAAATGTGCGCCCGATACTCGTAATCACTGATTCGCAGGCGTTCGGCGCGGTGCGTGAGGCCGTGGAGTCTTTCCGCGCGTCCCTTCCTTCGGGTGCCCCGGGCGTGCGCCTCACCTCGTTTTCCGTGCTGTTCGCGCGGCAGAAGGGTGACATCGCCGTGTATGCGAAGGGGCTGGAGGCAGTCGCGTCGCTAAAGGACGGTGACATGGTTCTCGTAGCCGAGGGCTGCACCCACCACCGCCAGTGCAACGACATAGGCACGGTAAAGATCCCGAAGGCACTGCGCAAAATGTCGGGAAAGGAGCTCTCGTTTTCGTTTGCAAGCGGAAATACGTTTGCAATTCCCGCCGACAAGAAGCCGTCGCTTGTCGTGCATTGCGGCGGCTGCATGCTGACGCGGCGCGAAATGCGGCGGCGCATTGCCCTTGCCGACGAGGCTGGCGTGCCTATCGTGAACTACGGGCTGCTCCTTGCGATGGCGAATGGGCTTAAGCCCGGCGATATGGTATAATACGAACGTCGGGGAACGAAACGGGGAGCAACGTCATGACAGCAAGGGAAATATACGACGATCTGCTTGCGCAGGCTCGCAAGGAAACGGGGATAGAATCGCTCGTAGCGGACGAGTCGGGGCTTGTAAGCGTGCGCGTCGACGACGCGTACAACGTGAACCTGCAGCTCGTAGAGGCGACGGGCAGGGTGCTTTGCTTTGTCGAGGTGGCGGACCTTCCGAAGGACGCACCGAAGGAAGTGTACCGCGACCTCCTCGCTGGAGGGCTCTTCGGCAAGGACACGGCCGGCGGGCACTTCTCGCTGGAGCCCGAGACCGAGACGGTGGTCTACAACTACTTCTTCGACCTCGATGCGGCCGCGAAGGACGTCGACGACTTCATAGCGACCATCGAGAAGATACTCCAGCTTTGCGACGTCTGGGCCGAGCGCATAAGGGGCAACATGTCGTCCGGCGGCGGCCATGCGGACGATGGCCGCGACGTACCGCCCCGCGGACATACGATATTCCAGGCGTGAAGGGTTGTAACCTTTTGGCGCGTTTCGTGTATCCAGCACGAAAGGAGTGCAGCGCAAAATGCCATTGACAGTAGATTCGTTCAAGAGAGTAGCCGACTCGACGTCGTTCTGGGTGCGCGACATCGCGATCCAGGGCAAGGGCGAGAACATGACTGCCAAGCTCGGGAACTACGTGTTCTCCGCCGGCAAGTCCGCCAACAAGGCAGTGATGGACGCCTTCAGGACAGCGCTGCAGAAGGAATACGGGTCGCTCGGCACGCATGCCTTCGATACCGTCCTCGGTTCGCGCGACCAGTTGCGGAAATCCCTCCGCGCCTGCGACGTGAAGGCGGTTCTCTCCAGGATCCCGCAGCTTCGCGAAAACCGCTTCGTCGGTGAACTCAACCGCCAGCTCGACGTCAATCCCAAGATGATGCAGCTTTCGGACGAGGAAGCGCATCTTGTCCGCGATGCCATCAGCAAAAACCTGACGAACGGTCTCGACCTCAAGACGCTCCAGACGCCCCATGACGTCTCGCGCGCCGCCGCGAAGCGCATTGAGCAGGCCATCTACGGCGTCCTCGAAGACGTGCAGCGGATCGGCACCACCGACATCGGCAAAGCTCATGCCGAACAGGCCGCCGCCGAATCGCGGGAGCCGACGGGCCTGCGCAATCTCAAAAACGTGTTCACGAAAGGCTCCACCTCGATCGAGGATCAGATCAAGCGCGGCGTCATCGGCGTGGGCATGCGCGTAAACAGATCCGAAACTAACCCCGTCCTTCTCGAAAAGCTCAAGACAAATGGCGTGGAGCCGGGTTTCATCTTCCGCAACGACTGGTCCAAGGACGACACGCGCGGCTTCATGGCGCAACTCGACACGCCGGAAAACCGCAACATCCTCGAGTCCCTGAAGGACAGGAATCCCGAACTTGCGAAGTCCTGCGCGGGAAAGGATCTGCGCGAGCAGATCATGCTCGCCGGACGCGCCCACCCCGCCGCGATGGCGGCCGTCGCCGAGTTCGCCCTGCTCCATGCGGTTCTCGCGCTCGGGCAGC
>Ga0310690_10010780_pt1 | contig 11339 bp, 9 predicted proteins | sample AusTroGonzalo_MG_2_FD_207661 | JGI IMG/M metagenome (GOLD analysis project Ga0310690, IMG submission 207661) | Bovine rumen microbial communities from tropical cattle in Woodstock, Queensland, Australia - Gonzalo_04 (v2) (version 2) | ecosystem: Host-associated > Mammals > Digestive system >...
ATCGGGGATAAGATGGCGAAAATCCTCGGCGTGCCGGAAGGCTATGAGCTGGTCTGCCTGCTGCCCGTCGGTATCGCCGCGGAAAAGCCGGGGCCGCGGAAGAAAAAAGGCTTTGCGGAACGGGCCTGGTTCAACGGATTCGGAAAAGAAGAATAAAGCCAAAAAAGAAAAACGTGCAAAAATCCTTCGTTTCGTGTACAATACTATATTATTCCGCCTTTGGAATGATAACCGTATACGAGGATGATAATCCCTACCCCGCAGAGGAGAAATAACATGACTGAAACGGATGCCCGAAAAGAGAAAAGAACCAGGGGCGTCAGCCTGAATCTGCTGAACATCCTGTTGGTGTTCATCGGGATTGTTGTGGGAATTCTGATGATCATAAACAATGTTCAGACCAACAAGAACTACCATGTGATGGATGAGGTGATTTCCGAATCCCTGATGTCCCAGAACGCCACCGGTATGATGGAGGGCATTTCCACCGGCATGTCCGCCAGCGCCCAGGCTTTCGTGGAATCAGGCGAGATCGGTAATGTACACAGCTACATCGGACAGCGTAACGCGCTGAATGCCGAATTCGGCGAGACGGGGATGTTTTCCCGGAAACGGCTGGAGGAGGATCCGTACCTGGCACAGGCCATCAGCGCCTTCGACGCGCTGCGGACCACGGAGTGGACGGCCATGCGCCTGAAGGCGGCCACACTGCCCATGCCGGAAAGCGCGCTTCCCGAAATGCTTCAGGCCGTCAAGCTTTCGGAGGAAGACGCGGCCCTTTCCGCGGAGGAGAAGGTGGCAAAGGCCGCCGCCATGCTGAGCACGCCGGAATACGCCGCCCTGAAAACCCAGCTGACCGACGCGGTGGACGAAAGCCACCGGTTTGTGTCGGAACGGGCGTCCGAGCAGTCAGCCTCAGCGTCCGAGGCGCTGAAGAACGTCGTTAACCGGCAGCGGCTGCTGATCATCCTGTTCATCGTTGTGGCGTTTTTTGCCCTGGTGGCGAACCGGATGATGGTGCTGCAGCCGATTATCCGGAGCACGAAAATGCTGGACAGCCGGGAGCGGATTCCCGAGCGCGGATGCTCGGAAATGCGCCATCTGGCCCATGTGTACAATGACGTGCTGCAGGACAACAAGGTAAAGGCGGAGGCGCTGTCCTACGCGGCATCCCACGACGCGCTGACCGGCCTGTATAACCGGGCGGCCTTTGACAAGGCCTACAGCCAGAGCAGCAAAAGCACCGTGGGCATCCTGATGGTGGACGTGGACGATTTCAAACACTTTAACGACGAGTACGGCCACGATATGGGAGACCGGGTGCTGAACCGGGTGACGGACGCCCTGAAACACTCCCTGCGGGAGAACGATATGATCTGCCGGATCGGCGGCGACGAGATCGGAATCATCATGGCGGACGCCGGGATCGATCAGGCGGACAGGGTCCGGGAAATGGCCGCCTCCATCAACGCGAAACTGTCGAAGGGCACGGAAGATACGCCGCCGATCACCATCAGCGTCGGCGCGGCCTTCTGGAACCGGCCGAACCCCGGCCCGGATATCCTCAAGGACGCGGATACCGCGCTGCTGGACGTGAAGAAAAGCGGCAAATCCAACTGCAAGATCTACGGACTGGACGATTGACGCGGCGAACCTGCCGCATAAAGAAAAACCGCCGGAAGGCGGTTTTTCTTTATGCGTATCCGGCAGTGTCAGCGCCAGGCGTACATGCCGTAGGGGCTGACGAGCATGCCCTTCCAGAGTTCCACGGTCAGCAGATGCTCTCCTTCCGGCGAGGTGAAGGTGTAAAGCCAAGTTCCGCCGGTCACGGAAGTGTAGTCGGCGACTTCGGTGACGATCCCGTTCAGGGCCAGAGCCCGGATTTCTTCCAGCTCCGATTCCGGAACTTCGCGGGGTACGGGGCCGACTTCGCAATCCGTCTGGTAACAGGTAATGACGGCGGTATCCAGGCCTTCCGGAGACAGGGCATGGAAGAACTTCCAGACCGGCATCTCACCCGCGGCGGCATCCGCTTCCTCCGCGGGGCCTGTGGGATAGTCGCTGTAGGATACGGAAGTCAGCACGCTGTTATCCACGGTGCCCCAGGTGTTGTACTGGGTGAAGTCGTACTCCGTGATGGTATCCAGGAAATCCCGGGTGCTGATGTCCTCAAAGTACAGCGTGGCCGTGAAATCTTCCCGCAGCGGGGTGGTAACCTTCAGGGAACCGACGCGGGTCACCGGAACCCAGTCGTCCACGACGGCGGTGTAGTAAGGATACATGGTGGGCCGGAGGACGATGTAATCGTAGCATTCCTCTTTAAATCTGATCTCCAGGGCGATGGCGATGTCTTCCTCCTGGGGGACAATCTCCGTTACGGTGACGGTTTTGCCGTTGACCTGGATGGTATCTCCGGGAGCGAGGGCCTGGACGGCTTCGCTGTCATAGCGGTCCGCCAGGTACAGCTCGGCGGTGAAATATCCGTCGGTCTTCACCTTGTCGGTATCTTTCAGAGCCATGTAGTAAATCCCGTCCAGCGTGGCGCGCTCGTCTTCGGGAATGGGGAGGGGGGTGAGTTCCGCGGCACAGGCGGCGGCGGTAAGCAGCAGCGCCAGGAACAGGACTGCGGCAAAAATGCGGAAATGCTTCATTGCGGGATCCTCCTTTTATGTCGGTCGGGTTTCTTCCTTCACTGTGTCAGACGGTGGGTTGCTGAAAAAGTTCCGCTCCGGGCATTATTTTTTTCCGGCCAGCAGCCAGGCCAGCGCGTGCACCGACTGCTGGAAGCCGCCGGAGGCGATCAGGGCGTCGATCTCCCCGGGGGTATGCTTCACGACCCGGAGCAGCTCCATCTCGTCGAGCTCCTGCTCCGCGGCGGGGCGGCAGTTTTCGGCGGCAAAGAGCCAGGCATAGTTGTCCGAAATCGTGGCGTTGGAAGGGATGGTCAGCAGGGGACGCCAGCAGTCCGAAACGTAGCCGGTTTCCTCCCGAAGCTCCCGTTTCGCCGCTTCCAGCGCCGCCTGGGCGGGATCCTGCCCGTCCTTTTTCTCAATCGCGCCGGCGGGGAATTCGGTGGTCACCTGCATGATGCCCTGGCGGAACTGGCGGACGCAGATGAGCTTGCCATCCCCGTCCCACGCGACGACGACCGCGTAATCCCGGCGGGTGTAGCTGTAATAGGGCTGGAACACCCGGCCGTCCGGAAAGCGGAAGGCGGACCTGCGGAAATCGATCCATTCGTCCCGGATAATATGCTCTGTGGAGATCTCCTCCCAGATCAGGTTTTCATCATTCATGCGGTTTTCCTCCGTGCCCGGATGCTGTTGTGCTTCTATTGTATCCTCTCCCGGGCAAAAGCACAAGTGAAAAACAGGCCGGGCCCCTTGACGCGGCGGAAGGCCGCGGTTATGCTATGGGCAGAGAAAACAGGAATACGGAGGGGAAAGACGTGAAAAAAGCGAGCATTACGCTGCATCCGGATTTCCGGATCGGCGCCATTTCCGGCAGGCTCTTCGGCGCTTTTCTTGAACCGATCGGCTCCATGGTCAACGGCAGCATGTACAACCCGAAGCATCCGGACGCGGACGAACAGGGCATGCGGAAGGATTTCTACGGGGCGCTGAAGGAAGCGGGGCTGCCCGCGGTGCGGCTGCCGGGCGGCAACTTTGTATCCGGCTGGCAGTGGAAGGACTCCATCGGGCCGATGGAACAGCGGAAGGCCCATCTGGATATGGCCTGGTTCCAGTACATCCCCAACGACGTGGGGCACGACGAATACCTGCAGTGGGCGGAAAAGGCCGGCACGGAAGCGATCTATACCGTCAACCTGGGAACCGGGACGCTGCAGGACGCGGCGGACTGTGTTGAGTATACCAACTTCGAGGGCGGCACCTGGTGGTCAGACCTGCGGAAGAAAAACGGGCACGCGGCGCCCTACGGGGTGAAAACCTGGTGCCTGGGGAACGAGATGGACGGCCCCTGGCAGATCGCTTCCTGGGAGAAAAATCCCCGGGGATACGGGGTGCTGGCCCATGAAACGAGCAAAGCCATGAAATGGGTGGATCCCTCCATCGAGACGATCGCCTGCGTTTCCAGCTCCCCCTTCCTGAGCCATTACCCGGACTGGGACCGGGAAGTGCTGGAGGAATGCTACAGCGCGGTGGACTATATTTCGCTGCACCATTACCATTCCGCGCCGCCGGAGATGCCTGAGGCGCTGCTGGCGGGATACCAGGCGTACGAGGACTATATCCGCACGGAAATCGCCCTGTGCGACTATGTGAAGACGAAGCTGCGCTCAAAGAAAACCATGATGCTGGCGCTGGACGAGTACGCCGGCATGATCCGGCCGAAGGGCGAGGCGCATTTCGGCCTGGCCGGGCGGCAGAACGCGGAGATGTTCGGCGTGTTTGTTCCGGGGCGGAAGTATGTAAAGCACGACCCGGACGACTGGTCCACCCGGCGGATGCCGCCGCGGGGGAACGAGATGCTGCAGACGCTGGGGCTGGCGTCCACCATGCTGGTAATGCTGCACCACGCGGACCGGGTGAAAATCGGCTGCGCCACAGGCGGCCTGGGGGCCCTGTGCGCCACGGACCGGGAGCACGTGTGGAAAGGCGCGGCCTACTATCCCTTCTCCCAGATGATCCGGTGGGCCAAAGGGGATTCCCTGGTGTGCGAGATTGCCTGCGACTGCTATGACGTGCCGGGCTACGCCATTGACGATATGAACCAGTACGGCGGGTTCACCGGCGTGCAGACCGTGCAGGCCGCCGCGGCGCTGGACGAGGAAGCCGGAGAGCTGACGGTGTTCGTGATCAACGCGGACCGGGAGGAAGACCAGGAGCTGAAGCTGGACGTACGGGGCTTTGAGGGCTGGCGCTTTGAGGAGCATCTGGAGATGTACGCCCGGAGCGCGGAGGATTTCAACAGCTTTGACCACCCGGAGGTTCTCGTGCCCCGGGTGAACGGAAAGGCGTCCCTGGAAAAGGGCGTGCTGACCGCGACGCTCCGAAAGGAATCCTGGAACGTGCTGCGCTTTAAAAAGTAAAAAGAACTGCCGCCTCCCCGGGAGCGGGCTGTCCGCTTCCGGGGAGTTTTCTGTTGACAAACGGCGCGGATCGGATTATGCTTTGTGCAGGAATACGAAAGGATGGTTTTTGCGGACTGATGAGAATTCACGGCTGACATTCGGCGGGACAGGCCCCGGCAGCAGATTGCCGGGAGATTTTGCACTGCCGTTTGGAGGTTGCGTGAAGCAAAAGCCAGACGCTTTTTTTCTGTTGCTCGATTCACCTCCTCCGCGGCATGAGAGGAGTTTTTTTGATGGCAAAATGTATTCTGGAGGCGAAAGACCTTCGTTTTTCCTATGGAGACCGGCAGCTGCTGTCCGTGGACCGGCTGGCGGTATATGAGGGAGAGAAAATCGGCCTGATCGGAGAGAACGGCGCGGGCAAGACGACGCTGCTGCGGGTGCTCTCCGGGGAACTTATGCCGGAGGAAGGCACCGTGCGCCGGCTGGCGCCCTCGGCGATGATCCGCCAGCACGGGGATGCGGACGCGGGCAGCGACGCCCAGACCCGGGCTCTGTTCCAGACCCGGGAAACCCGGGAAGGACTCTCCGGCGGGGAGCAGACCCGCAACCGGATATCCGGCGCGTTGTCGGCGCGGCCGGGGCTGCTGCTGGCGGACGAACCCACCACGGACCTGGACCGGGAAGGGCAGGCACTGCTGCGGAAAAAGCTGGCGGGGTTTGACGGGGCGCTGTTGCTGGTATCCCACGACCGGGCCTTGCTGCGGTCCCTGTGCACCCGGATCTGGTACCTGGAGGACGGCGGCATCACGGATTTCCCCGGCGGGTACGACAGCTTCATGGCGGAGCGGGAGCGGCAGCGGGAACGCGCGTCCTTCGAGTATGAACAGTACAGGACGGAACAGAAGCGGCTGAAGGAATCCGCCCAGAAGATGGCGGAACGGGCTTCCCAGGTGAAAAAGGCGCCCGGCCGCATGGGGAACAGCGAAGCCCGGCTGCACAAGCGGGAATGGACGGACGCGGTGCTCCAGATCAGCCATGCCAAGCGGACGATCCAGAACAGGATGGAGCAGCTGGAAGTCAAGGAAAAGCCCCGGGCGCTGCCGGAAATCAAAATGAAGCTGGGCGTCAGCCATCCGGTGGAGGCGCGGGACGCGCTGACCTTCCGGTGCGGGATGCTGCGGGCAGGCGGCGAAACGCTGCTGGAGGACACGGGATTCGTGCTGCCCGCCGGGAGCCGGACCGCCCTGATCGGCCCGAACGGATGCGGCAAGACGACGCTGCTGCGGACGCTGGAGGAATGCGCGGGGGACGCGGTGGAATTCCGGGGCACCGTCCGGTTCAATCCGGCGGCGCGGCCGGGCTGGTTTGACCAGCACCACGAAAGCACCCTGGATCCGGAAGCGACGGTGCTGGAGAACATCCTGCGGGATTCGGTGCATCCGGAGCATTTCGCCCGGACGGTGATGGCCTGCCTGGGCATCGCGGGAGACAACGTGTTCAAGCGGGTGAAGCTGCTTTCCGGCGGCGAGCGGGCCAAGACGGCGCTGGGCAGGCTGCTGCTGATGGACTGCAATACGCTGGTGCTGGACGAACCCACGAACCACCTGGACCTGTTCACCATGGAAGAACTGGAAAAGCTGCTGGCCGGCTACGGCGGGACGCTGCTGTTCGTCAGCCATGACGAGGAATTCATCCGGAAGACAGCGACCCGGATTATCCGCTTTGAGAAGAAAAAGCTGGTTACCTATGAAGGCGGATGGGAAGAGATGGAAAAGCCGGCGGTGAAGGATACCTCCGCGGAGGACCGGAAGCTTGCCATCAGCCGGCTGGAGATGGAAATGGCCGTGCTCACCGCGAGAATGTCAGCACCCCGCAAGGGCGACCGGCCGGAGGAACTGCAGGCGGAATTCATGCGCCTGGCGGAGGAGATCCGCGCCCTGAAGAGCGGAAACTGAGAACAGGATTGGAGAAGAGGCAAATGTTCGGAATCAAACGGGATGAACGCAGCACCTGCGGCGCGCTGGTCAGGCTGACAATCCCGATCGTTCTGCAGAACCTGCTGAGCGCGGCGGTGAATTCCGCGGACGTGATCATGCTCAACTACATCGGGCAGGCCCACATTTCCGCGGTTTCCCTCGCGACCCAGTACGCGAATATCCTGTTTATGATCCTCAGCGGCCTGGGGACGGGCGTGACCATGCTGAGCGCCCAGTATTACGGAAAAGGCGACCTGCGGGCGGTGGACGCGGTGCAGGGCATCGCCATGCGCTTCTCCGTCGGCGTCAGCTTGCTTTTCATGACGGCAGCGCTGACTGTGCCGGAATTCATGATGCGGATTTTCACGCCGGACCCGGAACTGATTACCATCGGTGCCCAGTATCTGCGCAACGTATCCGCGGCGTACCTGTGCTGGGGCCTGATCGAGATGTTCCTGTCCACCCTCCGGTCCATCGGCCGGGTGGGGATCACCACCACCCTCAATACGGTGGCGTTTTCCCTGAACATCCTGCTGAACGCGCTGTTCATTTTCGGGCCCTTTGAGCCGCCGCTGCGGGGCGCCGCGGGCGTGGCCCTCGCCACCAGCATTTCCCGGGTGGTCGAACTGATCATGGCGCTGGCGGTTTCCGCCCGGAGCAAGGACGCGAAGCTGAAGCTGTCGCTGATGTTCATCCGGAGCAAGGTGCTTTTCCGCGACTTTCTGCGGATGGCGATGCCGGCCACGCTCAACGACGTCTCCTGGGGCCTGGCGTTCTCCATGTATTCCGTGATTATCGGGCAGTTCCTGGGCACGGACATGGTGGCGGCGAACTCCTTTACCTCCCTGGTCCGGAACTTCGGCACCGCGCTGTGCTTCGGCGTAGCCACCGGCGGCGGGATCCTGCTGGGCCAGCAGATGGGGAAAGGCAGCCTGGAAAAGGCGGAGAAAAGCGCCAGGGTACTGATGAAGCTGACGGTGATCTCCGGGGTGATCGGCGGGCTGATCGTGCTGGCGGCCATGCCCTTTGTGCTGAGATTCGCGAACCTGACGGAAACCGGGAAGGGCTATCTGCGGGGCATGCTGTGGATCAACACCTATTACGTCATGGGGCAGGCGGTGAACACCACGCTGATCGCCGGCGTCTTCCGGGCGGGAGGCGACAGCCGGTTCGGGTTTATCTGCGACACCATCGATATGTGGGCGTACGCCGTGCCGCTGGGCTTCCTGACGGCGGCGGTGCTGAAGCTGCCGCCCATGTGGGTTTATTTCCTGATGTGCACGGACGAGTTTGTGAAATGGCCGTGGGTCATCGGGCATTACCGGAGCCGGAAGTGGCTGCGGAACATTACCCGTGAAAACGCGGTGGAAAGCTGACAGGGGGCGGGCACGGTGGAAAACATTACCTGGGAACTGTTTGAAAAGCAGGTGGAGGAATGCCGGCTGTGCGGCCTGTGCCGGGGAATTCACCACAAGGTACCGGGGCAGGGCGACCGGGAATCTCCGCTGATGCTGATCGGCGAGGGCCCGGGGAGGGACGAGGACGAGCAGGGGCTGGCGTTTGTCGGCGCCGCGGGCCAGCTGCTGACCCGGATGCTCGCGGCGGTGCAGCTGCCCCGGGACAGGGTGTATATCTGCAACGTGGTGAAATGCCGCCCGCCACAGAACCGGATTCCCACGCCGGAGGAGGCGGAAGCCTGCCGGATGCATCTGCGGATGCAGACGTACCTGGTCCGGCCGAAGGTGATCGTGCTGCTGGGATCCACGGCCGCGAAGGCGGTATTGGGGCCGGAAACCCGGATCACCCGGGACCGGGGAAAATGGACGGAGCGCAAGGGCGTATGGATCCTGCCCACGTACCATCCTTCCGCCCTGCTGCGGGACGAATCGAAAAAACCGGAAGCCTGGGAGGACATGAAGAGCCTGCGGAACAAGCTGCAGGAGCTGGGGCTGTACGCGGACCTGTACACATGAAAAAAGGGAGGGGAGCCGATGCTCCCCTCCCTGATAAATTCCGGCGGAAATCAGCCTTCTCCGCCGAGGCCGGACTCATATACCATGCGCTCGATCACGCCGGTTTTCACATTCACGGCAACCGCGTAGGCGCCGTCCTTCTCCGTGAAGGTTCCCGGATTCTGGTCCAGGAAATACTGCACCTCGAAGCAGGGTTCCCCGTCGATCATCAGGTACCAGGCGTTCTCTTCCGTGGCCATGGGCTGCACAAACAGCTCCAGCATCGCGGCCTGTGCTTCCGTCAGCTCATAGCGGACGGTGACGGCTTCCTTCGCGGCGGCGCGCATTTCATCCTCGGAGAGGACACGGGCGTTCAGGGCGTCGGTCTTTTCCTTTTCAATGCCTTCGAAATATGCCTTTCTTTCCGCTTCCGTCATGGACGGGACGGTTTCATCCGGCCGGCCGTTCTGCTTTGCGGCCCTGGCGGCGTAGCCGATAAAGAGGCCCATATCGCCGGTGGCCGTGTTGTCCTTCAGCATCTGCTCCAGCTGCGCGGCGCCCCAGGCATCCGCCGCGTATCCGCCGGAGACGTCCGCGCCGTCACGGCTCCAGGTGACCTCCGCCTTGCCGTCCTTCACGTCGGCGGTGTAGGTGCCCAGAACGTAGGCAAGTTCGTCCTCGCTGGCGTAGGTGACGCGGACGGTGCCGTCTCCCAGGTCTTCCTCGCTGCGGGTGAAATAGGTCTGCATCTTCAGGGTAACTCCGTACTTGGCTTCCAGGGCTTTATCCGCCAGCGTGACGGCATCCGCCTTCGGGGAGAACAGAATGCCGGCGGCCAGGGCAATCACGGACAGGGAAACCAGAACCAGGGCAAATACCAGGGCGACAGAGAATTTCTTTTTCATAACAGGCGCCTCCTCCTGAGCGATCCGCTGCTGCAGGGCAGCACGGCAGGAGGGGCGGCTGTCCAGAAAGGAAAGCCTGCGGTCCATCGCGGCACGAAGCGTATCCTTACCGTTACTCATAGTACCATTCCTCCAGTTCGCCTTTCAGCATCGTTTTCGCTTTCTTCAACCGATAATTGACTGTGGATTTCGGGAGCCGCAGCACACGGGACATCTCATCCAGGGACAGGCCCTGGTACCAGCGGAGAAGCGTCGCTTCCCGCAGCTTCGGGGGCAGGGACATGACCGCACGCGTAACGGTATCGTCCCGTTCCTCGAAGGGAACCGCGCCTTCAGGCAGCTGCTCAGGGGTCACAAAACGGTCCGTGTTCCGGGCCCATGAGCTTTTGAGCAGATCCTTGCAGGTGTTCATGGCAATGCGCATCAGCCATGTTTTTTCCTCTGCTTCGCCGCGGAATGAGTCATAGTGTTTCCAGGCTTTGAAAAATGTTTCCTGCACCGCGTCTTCCGCCAGGGCTGTATCGCCCAGATACGCGAAACAGAGCCGAAGCATCTGCTTTTCCCACCGGGTAACGGCATCGTTCAGCCATTCCCGGCGCCGGTCCTGCGCCACCGCGCTCCCTCCTTTCACACCTGTTAGACGAGGCGGACGGAAAAAACGTCCAAACCTCCCGGAAAAATTTTATTTCTTTTTTTGCCGGAATACAACAGGAAAGCATCCGGAAGCGGGCGGAAACCTTGACAGGCCGCGGCGTCCGGTTTACAGTGGAGCGGAAAACGCAGGAAGGGAGGCGCGGGCCATGCAGCTGACACCGGAGATGTTTCTGATCATCTGTCCGATGCTGTTTCTGGCGGGGCTGGTGGATTCCATCGGCGGCGGGGGCGGCCTGATTTCGCTGCCGGCCTACCTGCTGGCGGGGCTGCCGGCGCATACCGCCATCGCCACCAACAAGCTTTCCTCCACCTGCGGCACCTCGCTGACGACGGTCCGCTTCCTGCGGGGCGGGCTGGTGAACCTGCGGCTGGCGGTGCCTTCCGTGGCGGCTGCCTTCCTGGGGTCCTTCCTGGGGGCCCGGCTTTCCCTGCTGGTGGACGAGCAGGTGATGAAGACGGTGCTCTTTGCCGTGCTGCCGGTGTCGGCCGTGATCGTGCTGAACCGGCATCTGTTCCGGGACCGGGGCGGCGAGGAGGTCACCGCGGACCGGCGGACCATGACGGTCTGCGTCGTGTCCGCCCTGGTGATCGGATGCTACGACGGGTTTTACGGGCCGGGGACCGGCACCTTCCTGATCATCGCCTTCACCGTATTCGCGAAAATGAACGTCCGGGCGGCCAACGCCCAGGCGAAGGTGATCAATCTGACTTCCAATATAACCTCCCTGGCGGTGTTCCTGGTGAACGGGCAGGTGATGATCCCGCTGGGGCTGGCGGCGGGGGCCTGCAATATGCTGGGGAACTATATCGGCTCCGG
>Ga0310690_10010781_pt1 | contig 11339 bp, 15 predicted proteins | sample AusTroGonzalo_MG_2_FD_207661 | JGI IMG/M metagenome (GOLD analysis project Ga0310690, IMG submission 207661) | Bovine rumen microbial communities from tropical cattle in Woodstock, Queensland, Australia - Gonzalo_04 (v2) (version 2) | ecosystem: Host-associated > Mammals > Digestive system >...
ATTCAGCTAATTTCTCATTAAATTGCAAAATATATTCAGAACGATTTTCTTCGTGATAATCGAACATCAAACTATTCATCAATTCCTTCAATACAGTACGACAAAGTTTTGGAGTTGTTGATTTAATAATCTCAATACCTGTACCTGAAACTTTTGGTGTATCAAAATACTTTCCTTTTACAAATGCATATCCCTTAAGATACTTTTTCTTCTTAATACAAATTTGTGCATATGAAATTGTTTCAAGCTCGAACTCGTGTACGTTCTTTCCATGACGTGGATTATAAATCTCTTCGCACCACTTATTATTCAATTTATCTTGGAACTTCTTACAATAATTCAATATCCAATCAACCTTCTTACGTGGAGTATCATACTTATCTTGATATTCTTTTGTCATACACTTGAAGAAATTACCGAATGTTGTATAAACAGAATCAGTATCTGAATAACAAGATATAGTTTGTTTTCTGAACCAATCATGCTTACTTTCATCAAGTTCAAATTCAAATTGCTGCCAAATATCTTTACGAGTCCAAATACCTTCATGGAACCATTCTTCAAGATTATGCCACATTGTCTTTGTAAGATGACGACATTCACCTGTAATATCAGCAGCCAATGATGCATTAAAGAAGAAGAAATATTGATTAGCACATGCTCCATACAAACCATTCATCAAGACCTTATGTGCAAGCTCAAGCAATGAATATTCGTGACGCAAGTCTTCAACTTCAACTCTGAACTTCTTAAGTTCTTCATTTTCCATTGCATACAAATCATCATGAGTCTTATTGAACTTTTCTTTCATCAAATCAACAATATCTTGATGGAACTCAACATGTTCATTAGATCCTTTAATGATATTATCAATTTCAACAAGAAGTTCAGATTCAATTCTCTGACCTGTATATTTGTATTTATCTCTTAATACTTTAAGGTTAGCTTGAATACGACGGAATGCATAGTCTTTATCATTCTTATATACATTACCCATAACGGTAACAAAGTAATTTGGATCTTGTCTGAATTTCTCCAAATCAGCTTCAGTCCATTTAAGTGTTGTATATCTTCCAAAACTATCAGGACCAACTTTATTTTCATAGAAATTCTCGAATGACAAATTACAAGTTCTTACCTGAGATGGATAAAGCGATGCAAAATCAAAACAAACAGTATATTCATATCGGCCTGGAACACAACCACAGAACGCTCCTTCGTATGGTATCTTTGTTCTTTCAATAGAATCATAATCCCATACAACCTTTTGTCCTTGATTATAAAACTCTTCAAATACATTTGCAGTTCCTAATGCAACCTGTCCGAATGCAGCTTGTAATGGTACCAATGTTACTGATGATACAGCACAAGGAGATTCAATTGATTTTAACTTATAGTGAATTAACATTGTGATAAGACTATCGACAGCATTATAGAAATAATACCATTCTGGGTCTCGTTCATACAAGTCTTGCAATGTTCCCTCATACTTAATCTTATGAGCTTTAACTGCAGCATTACCTACCCAATCCAAAGAATATGATTCATAAGGTCTTAATATATAATCATAATCTTTAACAATTTGCATATAGTCCAATATAATTGAATGACAAGGTCCTGGACATCTTTTCTTTACACCACCTACTTCTTCCCAACTATATTGTTTGATTTCGCCTGTAGGAGATGACTTACGAATCATATTATATGCAATATTCTTACCAAACAAACGAGTGATACGGTTAACTAAATAAAGCCAGTCAAATCCATAACTGTTCCATCCAGCTAAACAAGCAATCTTCGGAATAATTACTGTAAAGAAATGAGTTAACATTTCCTCCTCAGTTGCAAAATATTGATATAATACTTTTGGTTCTTTTCCAGTTGCTTTTACAAAATCTCTTGCAAATTCATTTTCATTAATCCAATCTAAATATCTCTTTCGGAATAATGCAATTTGTTGTTCATTCAATTTATGAAGACCATAAACAATACATGACAAATCGGGTCCAACTAATGAAATAGCTGTAACCTTTTGTTCTGCTTTATCTGGGTCAGGAAATTCGGAGCTTATCTCCGTTTCAATATCGAATGTATATAATTTTGGGAAGTATTGAGCATGCATTACTGAATTTAAATCTTTTGGAAGTTCATACATAAACTCCAAAATATCAAATTCATTTGGTGTATAATTCAAAGTATCCTTGAAAACTTTATTTGCTCTACGTCCGTTCCAAGTTTCAAATTCACCTTGTGTATCATATTCATATGACTTGATATGGTGAATATACTTTGAGAAAAATTGACGCTTACCTAATTTGTCTATATAACTGATAGTAAGCTTTTGGTCCTTTTTGTTCCATGTTCTATCAAGTATCATTTAATAAAAGTAAAATATATTTATGTAAATCTCTCACGAGATATGGGATCACCTCCCATTTTCAAAGTGTTTTTCTGTCAAATGTTATATTTAAAATAGAAAAAGATACAGATTAAATTAATAATCTGTACCTTTAAATATAGTATTTAGATAAGGTTTATTTTACTGTTTCAAGTACATAATTTCTCCGAGTGTCAAAAGATTTCCATCAACTGACCATGAGGTTCTATCAATTTCCTTACCGTTCTTGAAAATGATAATCTCATTATTGCTAAGTACGTAATAATATTCCTCTTCCCAGTACTCTCCGTAATTGAAATATTCGTACTTAATATGATTTCCATTAATGATTACTGATGAATGTTCCTTAGGAGTACTATTCACCTGAACATAAGTACCATTTGGAATATAGAATGTATTTGTTGTACTGTTATAATTGAACAACTTCGGAGCCCATTCCTCAATATGGAAACCAAGATATGAAATTCTAATCTTATCATTTCGATTAATTCGCAGATACTTTGTAGGCTCACTATCGACACAAGTTAGAACATATCCATTATGTGAAGGCTCAATATTAAATGAGAATTTATAAATATATCCGAGATTATCCTCAGGATGATAAACATAAAGTGTAAGATAATTGTTATTCAACTCAGACTTACAAATCTGATAACGTAGCTTTCCTGCATAGAACTCACCAACATCATTTGTATACTTGTTCTCACCACACCACCAAATATCATTATAATCTGTTGAATTAGCATAGAGAACAAATGGCTCGCTCTTATTGATGTTTGAATTATCCAATACACCAGCTACCTCATACACACCATAAATGTTGTTCAAACAATTATCATACTTGTGTGAATCATCATCTGAACATGAACACAATGCAAATACTGCAATAAACAAAAACAAAAAAATCTTCTTCATAAATTATTTAATTTAACGTTTAAAAATACTTCTATCAAACTTACCAAATACATCACTTACCTTTACTGTTGGAATTGCTGCAATACGAGCAGTTAATTCATCAATTCGTTTCTGGAGATTTTTACGTTTCTCAGGATCTCGTGTTTCCTTTAATTGTCTTTTTAATGTTGACTTATAACTTCTAAGACTGTTCTTCTTAGGATTCAACATTCGGCTGTTATCACCGTAAGCTTTCAATTCAACAATATTATCTCTCATATTTGTTAATTATTTAATATTCAATTTAACAGTGGTGGCCTTGATGCTTTCGAGCTTCCTCAACATTCTCTCGTTATCAGCATGCCAACCACTCAGTTTCTTTCCACAGCTTCTCATTGCAGCGAGTTTATCATCATCAAAAGTATAGAACTCAATTTTTCTAACCTCTCCGATGTAATAGAAATTGTATCTCTTGATTGTGGAAGGAATCATCTTTGCCTTGTAAATATCGGTCTTGAAGTAGAAATTGATTCCTGTTGAACCGCGAAGGACACAAAGCAGAGCGACATCCTTTTTTCTCTCAAGACATTTTTCAGAGCGAGCGGAAAGCTTTGAAACTTTTTCCTCCTCCTTAGTAATATGCTTGGTAATTACCCAACCGAACTTCTCAATTCTCTTTGCCTCAGCCTGGAACCAATAACCGTGAGCATCATAACTACGACCAGAAATTCGGCGTCCGTTTCTGATATAATGCTCGGGATGGAAAGTATAATCAGCAATATGAATCATCTCGTGAAGCAAGGTGTTCAATTTGACCTTCTCAGGAGAATCATAATAATTAGAAAGAGTAATTGCAACAGGATGAATGGTGTCGTTTGCATAATCATATTTGTAAGAGGCATATCCCCAAGAATGAGCAGAACGACTCAATTTGAAAGCGATGTTGGGCAGTTTGTTGTCCCAGTACATCTTGTTGAACTTTTTGTAATTCTTCTCAATCCAAGCAATTGTAACTAACATATTTTCTAATTTTATTGATTACAAATATAATATAGTATATAAAAAATAAAATTCAAATATTATATGAAAAATTTTAAAATAAAAAATGAGACGACCCATCACGAGCAGTCCCATTCAAGTGTAATCAATTTCAGTTTGATTACTGTGTAATCAATAAATATGTTATTATAGTGCTTCATTTACCTTTCTGATAGCCTCAACACTTTCTACAACCTTATGAGCATATTCCTTCATATATGCTTTGCTCTCGTCACAACCATCATATTCCCAGTCCCAACCAGTACCACCGATTGCAACCAAATCTCCAATGCAGAGACCGACCTCAGGATGATAAACTGAAGAAGGAATTGTATTCCACTCATCCCAAGCAATTGACTTGACTACCTCAGTGATTCCCTGAGCAGGAGCCTCCCAAGCAGAAGTGCCAAGCATCTTTGTCAGTGTTGCACCGCCCTTCATAGTTGCCTCAACTACCTCATCAATCTCCTCCTTTGTAAGGAACTCAGTTAGCGGCTTGCCAAGAACGGTTACCTTATTTGCGAGAGGAATCATTGTGGTATCTCCGTGGCCACCAATTACCCAGCAGTCCTGAATGTTGCGAGGACGAATATAAAGATTACCAACTGACTCGCGGATCTTCATATAAATATTGTACTTGAAGCGAGCACTGTCAAGAGCACCACCCATACCAATTACTCGTTTAGCATTCTCAACACCAAGATAATTGACAACCATCTGGGTCATCGTATCCATAGGATTAGAAACAACCACGAAGATTGCATCAGGAGAATACTTGGTTGCACCATCAAGAACCATTGTCATTACCTTTGAATTGACACCGACCAACTCCTCACGAGTCATACCAGGCTTACGGGGAACACCCGATGTAATGACAATAACATCAGAATTTGCAGTCTTTGAATAATCACCAGTTGTTCCTGTGACAATTGTCTCAGAATCACCCATCATCAAGGACTGCATAATATCCATTGCCTTACCTTCAGCTACGCCTTCTTTAACATCAAGAAGTACAATCTCATTAACAAAACCATCACTTGCGATCTTCATTGCTGCAGTCGCACCTACATTACCAGCTCCAATAATTGATACTTTCATATTATTTATTTTTTTATTTATTTTTACTTCTTAGGTACAATTTTAAATGTTTTAGTTCCCTGCTTAATCTCAACATTCAAAAGCTTGAACATCTCAATAGGGAATGTATAACGATAAACAACATAATGCTTATTCTTACGATGCTTACCACGCTTAAAAACCTCAATATTATAACCGTAAACATATTTTGAATTTCGGGAACCTAATCCATCAACATAAGCAGTTCCGAACTCTGTTGAACAACACAAATGAACTGAAACAGAACTACGAAATCTCTCTCGTGCATCTTTTGTTGTTCCATACCCAGTAAGAATAGTTGGCTTAATTCCAATAATAAATTTCATATTTTATTAATTATTTAGTTATTAAAACATTCCTGCAAAATTCTTATCAACAAAATTCTTAGCTTCAATGTAAAGCTCGACACGCTCGATAACATATTGTGTATCGTTCAAACGATGAACATCAAGCATTCCAAACTCAATCATTGTCTTTACGATGTCGATGAATCTCTGTTCAGGTGTCATATTCTATATTTGTTTGATTTACAAATATAATATAGAACATATATTCAAAAATTCAAATATTATTAGAATTTTTTGTAAATTTCTCACAAAATAGCATTGCAAGATAACACCCAATAAAGTTAGTTGATGCTTGTACAGTTATTGCAATCCACAAATCAACTTCAGCAATAAACTTTATAACAACTGCAGAGAATGTATAACATATACAATTTGCAAGAGATGCTATCAATTTACTTGATTTGATAACAAGAATGCTTCGTACAATATGTAAAAATACATTTATTAATGATATTATGATATATAATACAATCATATATTATTTCTTTGAAATGTATACTCCTTCATGATAAGGCTTTCCACTTTCAACAAGCCAATAACACGGTACATTACCAATATTTGGACCTTCTTTAATTTCAAAATTATTCTTCAAAAGAATATCTTGAATTTTCTTTGCACTATTGCAAAGTATCTTGTGATTGTCCTTTTGTTTCATCTTTTGCTTTAAAACTTAAGTTATATCTGTTAATCAATTTCATACGATCTGTTTCTCCCCATTGAGTAGCAAAATCATTGATAGTATCCCACAACTTTTTATGGAGATGCCATGCATTTGCTGCAAGTTCCTCAAATTCTTTAATCATTCTTTGCTTCTCATAGCATTCAGCAGCCAACTGAACAACAAACATTGTGTTGTATTTTTCTCTGAATATTGTATTTAGAAAATCATTGAACATCTGAATGTTATGTTCATGAATTTCATATCCATAATTGAATCCTGTACGACGATCTGAATATCGTTCATCCTTTTCAGCATCTGCCATTTCAAATACCCAGATATCATCAGCAGTCTTCATAACATCTGTCTTGTATAGTTTCTGTTCATCTTCATTAAGTTTTCTCTCTTGTTTTGCAATCAAACGGAAACTAATATGTGTATTTACAATATCAATTTGAATATGCCCAATATTATAGGGAGCAGGAAGGCCGAACAAACGACAAGTATCCCAGTGAGTCGTATACCCATACCAATCTTCAGTATCGTAAGATTTTTCCCAACAGTCATATTCAGTTATTCCACAAGAAGCAAGATAACACTTCACATAACTTACTAATTCTTGATATGTAAATGTAAATTTATGTTCCTGCCACATTATATTAAAGTTTTATTACACCTCCATTATAATTGTTTGCATCTTCATAGAAATCACAGATACTCCAAGTACATACACGATAATTATCAGAATCAGTATATCGAAGTATTGCAGCATGATCATTGATTATTTCATAATATGCTTTATGACCCATATCCTTACAAGACTTCAGCCAGCTATCATATCCAAAATGCTTCTTGAAATATGCTTCTGCATCATCATAAGAATCAAAATAATAATCACCGCTTGATACAATTGGATGACATGGTTTCATTTGACCATTATACTTTCGATAATATGTCTGAAACTCAACAATTCTCCAACGATGAATTAATTCTGTTTTGTTCCAATCAAGAGAACATGGTTTTACTTTATTCTGCTTCATAATTCTTTTTCTTTGTAAAAATTGCCTTTACATGCGTATAGTCATCAATTGTAATATCGAAATCCTTCTTCCAGCACTGCTCCCACCAAGGAAGTCTGAAACACTCAAAATAATCAACATTGAAATTATCATTGAACATCTGAAGAAGCAGATTAGAAGAAATAGGGAAATAGTTCTCGTGTACCTCACGATTCCAATTTACCTTCCAACGATACTTAAGAAGGAAATGGGTTAAATTACGATTGTTTGAAATTGAACCCCATTCATTTTCAAAATCCTTGAGCATATCACGGTCAGCCAGCTGACGGATTCTCTGTTCAATCCAGCCAACTGACTTTCTATCAATATCCTCAGAAGGACACATATCACGGATAATGATATAATCAAAGCCAGTATTTAGAACTCGCCTCCAAAATGTTGCAATATCATTTTCGTCATTTGCATAAGAATAAACTTCGTGGATAACTGAAGAAAGAATCAATACAGTCTTTCTATATGGATTAAATCTCTTCTCAACTTCAGTCCAGTCAGTTGTAAAAATTACATCTGCATTTGCGGGACCATGATAATTTGTCTTTGCAATATCAATCATAGTCTCGGAAATATCGTAACCAATGTAAGTCTTGTTCGACTTTTTCTCTCCGTCAAAAATCGAAGCAAGAGCATTTATCATAGTACCGTCAGCACACCCAAAATCAACAAATACATAATTGTCATTCTTCGGAAGACGGTCTAAAAAGAATAGTTTATCTTCCATACCTTTTTGCATTTCTTTATTATAATAGTTAACGTTAGCAAACGTCTTTCCAATCTCGCACATATTGAATATTTTTAAGGTTTGATAATTAAGCGGCTACCAAATAGGAATTAATCAATGGCATCTTCTCAATTCGCATCCACTCATCAAATGAACGGATCTTGTCGAAATGAACGTGGTCGTAACTCTCTCCACGACCCATCAACCAATCACAAAGGTCAGCAGCTTGGTCATTGCCCTGCTCACGCTCCCACATCTCGTACTCCCACTCATCAATGAAATCAATAAGACCGGGGATATGAGCCCACTTACCAAAATCAGGATTGTAAGATTCGCCACGCTCATCAGCCTCGCGGTAGATGTCCTCAATTGTCGGAACAGTAAAATTCTTCATCAGTTCAACACTGGCCTCTTCAGCGGCAATAACGTTCAAAACCTTAATAATGTTCAGCTTCATATTTTAATTATTTTATTGATTACAAATATAATATAGTAAAAACTAAATAATATTCAAAAAATATGAAGAAAAAATAAGAGGTACCGAAGTACCTCTTGCACAGGATATGGTGACCAATTTAAGCAAGTTCAAATACAGGACGAACATTGCTCTTGAGTAATTGTCCCTTCTTGTTATATACAAATGGATCCTTGCCCTCTTGTACCTCAAATTCAGATATCTTAACCTGAATTGGATCACCTGGGTGATAATCAAGTAAATCCATTGCATCGATTGGCATAAGACCGGTAATGTACTTGTTATTAAGTTCAACGAAAATACCTGTCTTGTTGCTTGAATTGATAATACCTGTTACAGTTCCTTCGAATGATTCAGGTACATATGTAACGCGCTCGTCACTTGAAGCAAGCAACCACTTACTATAAATCTCGTGAATATTGTTCATACCAACAATTTGGAGAACCTTCTTACGAGAACCAACCAATGAGTTCTCAATTAATCCTGTCTTAATATCACGACGGAACTCAACAAACTTCTGAGGAACAATTGTTACATCTTGTCCAACCCATTTATCAAAATCATACTCAATATTAAGTACAATATGAGATCCTGGGATAAAGACAGAATGTGTATATGTCTTTCCAGTCAATTGACAAAGCGGAGTAATATCAGTGTGACAAATATAACCTCCCTTTACCAAAGAATCAATATGAACATTAATACCTTGTTCATGTTGGATTGCTTTATTGATTGTGTTTGTCCATTGTTTGTAATAAGCACTGATTACACTTACAACATATCTGTTATCCTTATGTTCACGAACTTCGAATAACAACTTATTGTTGTGATTAAGTAAATAGTTATTGATTGCATCAGAACAATCATTGAAGTTTTCCTTTGAAATTATTTCGTCTTTAACGCCAGGAACTTCAAATACAATACCATTCTTTCCAAAAGATTTAACGGTGCCTGAATAAATCTTACCAAGTTCAATAACTTGTACCATATTAATAGACTTATTCTGCTTTGTTTCTTGGGAGACTTCAACTCCGTAGAAAATTGCGAATGATTTTGCAATTGACATATTTCCGTATGCCTTCTTCATATACTTGATACGCTCAATATCATTTTTGAAGTAAGGAAAATTGTCATCAGAATAAACGTCAGCTGCTGTTAAAAGACGTTGCTTTGTATTATTTGCCATTGTATATTTGTATTGTGAGCCAGCAAATTAGCTCGGGTTAGACATAAAAATTAATAACTCTCTAAATATTAACATTTGTTAATATATATTATAAATAGTTAACTTAGATAATTTGTTCAAATTTTTTATAGTATTTTCTGAATTTTCTTAATTTTTTATCTAAATCTTTTTTCTTATATGATAAACTATTTATATATCTTTCCATTTCTGTTTTCAATATATGCATTGCATCATCTTTATTGATTGCATAATATACATTTTCACCATCTGGGATTTCGTGACTTGAAACACTCAATTGATGACATTCAAAATATTTTTGTTGGTCAACATCTAAATATAATTTAGCATGTGACGTCCAATCAATTAATGATGAACTACCTTCAAATACAAGTAAAACAAATCTTGTTTTATCAAATTTAGAAACTGGTTCGTGAATTTCTTTTATAATTTTAGTTTCTATACCTGAATTGTTATGTTCAAAATCATAATGAATTTTGAATAATTCATCTCCTACTTTTAAATCTTTGAATTGCTTCATATTAAGATGCCTTTACAAGATTATCTGCTTCTTCAGGTTTCTTTGGATTGCCTAATTGGTCAAGAGCCTTTTGACATGTACCATCATCTAACCATTCATAATCAAATAACTTATTTTTCATTTTTACTTGGCCATGAATAATATTAGGAACTTCTTTCATATCAATTTCAACAATAATAACTTGACGACCATCTTTTGTCATTACTGGTTTCTCGTCATTAAGCCATTGTTCATCAATAGGATCTCCTTTTGTTTCTAATATTACACTCTTTGTATATAATTCATCTTTAATAGCTTCTTCTCTTAATATATAATCAATGATAGATTGCATATCAGTTTGCATAATATATTTATTAAAAATAATTATAGCTTATTTTCTTTCTTATCTAATTTAAGTTTATATCCACATATTGGACAAAATAAACTTTCTGATGTTAATATTTGTTTTACTGATATTGGAATAAATTCATTACATTGAGGACATGATAGCCCAGGTATTTTATTCGTCTGCTTCTTCATCGTCGTCGTCATCCCATTCTTCAACACACCCTACATTGACTCTGCATCTAAAGTATTGTTCAAATAGATTCTTTGTTGTATTATATAAATCTTTATATACATCTTTAAGTTCTTTTATTTCAGCACAATCCAAAGATTCGTATACTTCTTCCTCAGTATCCCATTCTTGATAGCAATATGGAAGTTCTTTTAATGGAAAATCTTCAACATCAGTTAATATATATCCATCACCATCACAAGAACCATTGACTGTTTCATAAGATAATAACACGCCATCAAATGTATATATTCCTTTACTGTTTTTATTGATTTTATCAATCTGAATACAACATGAACCAGATTCATAATTTTCCCAGTAAAGAATCTTACCAAC
>Ga0310690_10010783_pt1 | contig 11338 bp, 10 predicted proteins | sample AusTroGonzalo_MG_2_FD_207661 | JGI IMG/M metagenome (GOLD analysis project Ga0310690, IMG submission 207661) | Bovine rumen microbial communities from tropical cattle in Woodstock, Queensland, Australia - Gonzalo_04 (v2) (version 2) | ecosystem: Host-associated > Mammals > Digestive system >...
AGTCGTCATGTTTTCCACGAGACTTAAGGCCATATTTCGCCATTATCTCTTCGAGTTTATCTGCCATCTCCTGTGTGTAAATATCGTAAGCGTATTTCTCAAACGGATCTTTGCCTGTGCGCCTGACTTCCTCATCGTATTTAGTCATGAGATCCTGGTGTTCACGATTGTAGCTTTCCTCGAATTTTATCCACTCCGCAGTTGCCTTGTATTCGGGAGAATCGGCATACCCCTGAAGTGAAATAAACTCCCTTGGTGGCACTGAATTCTTAATGTCTTCTTCGATCGAAGGGCCCCAGGAAGATCTTCCGAAGGTCAGACCGTCAAGGCCTTTTATAGCGGCATAGACCGAGAGGCCCAGTGCGGACACTATTGCAGCGACCAGGATGATCGTTACGGCTTTCTTTTTCGTGTTTTTCTTAGGCATTTCCGTGACTTCCGCGTGAGCGGACATAAGCATATTTCTCATTTCCATTTTTCTTGATACTTCCATTCTGATTTTGTCTGAGGTGTCTCTCATAGATATTCCTCCAGTCCTATCCTCATCTGTGCCTTGCCTCTGTTGATCCTTACGGCAACGGCTGATTCGGAGATTTTCAGTATTCCGGCGATCTCTTTGTAAGAGTAACCCGCATAGTAATGCAGGTAGATGGGCATCCTGAACTGGCCGTCCAGGTTCATGAGTTCATCAAAAACTGCCCGGTTCCTCTCGTTGAAATCATCGAAATACTGCAGTTCGTTTTCCGCAGACTCGAGATCGACTCCGGTCTGACGTGATGCCGATTTGAGATAGTCCTTACATTTATTTGCCGTCATGGTAAGGAGATACGTTTTCTCCTTGTTAGGTTTGATTTCGACAGGATTGCCAAGGAGTTTCAAAAACACGTCCTGAACTATGTCTTCAGCGTCGTGTTTGGAACCCGAGTAATAAACGGCGAATCTGTAAAGATCATCAGAATAAGCATCAAATAATCTGACTACATCTTCGTTTTTCAAAATTCTCTGCCTCCGGTGTTATTTGAGATCTCACCTATATGACGATTCAAAACGTGGTTTTCTTACAGGAGTATATCGCAATTGAATTTTTAGTCGATAATTCTTGCCAGTCGTCAAAAAAGGGAAGAAAAAATGATATGATTCTATAAATAAGGAGGTAAACGCCATGGGAGATCTTGAAAAGCTTCGCAGCGAAATTGATTCCATTGACCGTGATATCCTTAACGCCTTTGAGAGAAGGACGGCGGTCTCACGCAAGATCGGTAATCTGAAACGCGCCGAAGGAATGGCCGTTGTTGACGGTGCACGCGAAGAAGCATTATTCGCGAAGCTCAAAAAAGCCGCCGGCTCGGAGAGCAGACCCTATGTGGAAGACCTTTACCGTGAGATCCTGAGACTTTCGAAGGTCCACCAGAACAAGCCCGCTTTTGGCGTTCTGGGCCGCACTTTGGGACACACTTATTCCCCTGAGATCCATAATCTTTTAGATCCTTCATATACTTATTCGGTTATCGAAAGAGAGCCCGACGAGCTCGATGAGCTTTTCTCGGGCAAAGTCTTCAAGGGCTTTAACGTAACCATTCCTTATAAGAAGGAAGCCGCCGCGCGCTGCGACGTCCTTGACGAGGCGGCTCAGGAGTGCGGAAGCGTCAACACCGTTGTTTTTGGAAGCGACGGAAAGACATATGGGTACAACACCGATTACTACGGCTTCATCTACATGGTAAACCGCAAGGGCATTGAGATTGCCGGCAAGGACGTCCTGGTCCTTGGAACGGGCGGTGCCGCGGCTGCGGTCAATTATGCGCTCAAGACCCTTGGCGCTGCCAACGTCCTGTCGTGCGGACGCACTTCGGAGATCAATTACGAGAACGTCTATGACATGGCGTGCAACGTCCAGGTCATCGTAAACACGACGCCCGTCGGCATGTATCCCAACGTCAACGAAAGGCTCATAGACCTTTCGGGATTCCCGAGACTCGAGGCTTGCTGCGACCTTATCTACAACCCTTCTCGCACGAGATTCCTCCAGGATGCGGAAGACCTGGGACTCAAGATCTGCGGCGGACTTTCAATGCTCGTTGCCCAGGCGTACAAGGCGTCAATGCTCTTCAAGGGCGATACAGAGTCTGCGGAAAAGCTTGGGGTAGAGAAGAACGATGCGATCGAGCAGATAATCAGATCGTTAAAGCTCAAGATGAGGAACATCACGCTCATCGGAATGCCCGGATGCGGCAAGACCACGATGGCCAAGAGGATCTCAGCGATCACGGGCAGACCTTTGGTCGACTTGGATTATGCATACAGGGATAAGTTCGGAATGACGTCCGCTGAGGCGATCTCGGGACTTGGCGAGGATGCTTTCCGTGACAACGAATGCGAAGTGGCGGCGGAGATCCTTCCGCAGAGCGGGCTCGTTATCTCATGCGGAGGTGGTATTGTCACCCGTCCCGAGAATAAATTCTATGTAAGATGCAATTCCTACGTCATCTACCTTGAAAGGCCTTTGGAGACGCTTTCCGACCACAACCGTCCCGTTTCGATACAGCACGGCGTCGAAAAGCTCTTCAGTCAGCGCAAGGACAAGTACGAGACCTGGTGCGACTACAGGCTTGCTCTGGACACCTATCCGGACAAGCAGTCCTATATAGACAACGCGCCGCTTGAGGCAATGAAACTTATAGAAAAGATAGAGAACGACGCATGAAGATACTCGTTTTAAACGGACCGAACCTCAATATGCTCGGGATCAGGGAACCCGGGATCTACGGAAGCTCGACTTACGACGACCTCGTTTCAAAGATCGTCAATTACTGCTCGGAAAAGGGCGTGGACGTGGTCTGCAGCCAGAGCAATCACGAAGGCGAGCTCGTTGACATGATCCAGCAGGCCTATTTCGACAAGGTTGACGGGATCGTCATCAATCCGGGCGCATACACGCACACCTCGGTAGCGATCCTTGACGCGCTCAAGGCAGTGTCGATCCCCGCAGTCGAGGTTCACGTCTCGCAGGTTTCCGAAAGAGAGCCGTTCAGACAGATCTCCTACGTGTCCTACTATTGTTTTAAGACGATCATGGGAAAAGGCTTTGACGGATATATCGAAGCGATAGACCTTCTCCTGGACGGTTGCGGAGCTTCGGGCAAGTCCTGAAGACCTTCATGGGAGAATTCCACTTCAATATGTGATAGAATTCTCAAAGTATTTTATGTGACATCCATCGGAGGCTAGACATGGCATCAAATTTCTGCCGTAACTGCGGCTTTAGGCTGACAGAGGGAAAACCGTTCTGTGGTAATTGCGGGACCAGGGTCATCATCCGTGACGCTGCAACCGTTCAGCCTGCACCTGCTCCGGCACCCGTCGAGGCGGCTCCCGTTGCCGCTCCCGTTGAAGAGGCTCCCGCAGCGGTTCCTGAAGAACCCGTTTCCGAGGCCAAGCCTGAATCTCCCGCTATGCCCCAGCCTTTGCAGACGCTGGTAACTTACCATCCTGAAAAGCCCGTCCCGGCGGAGGAATTGCCGCCCCAGGCTCTTCAGCCCGTCACCGAAATAACCGCGGCTCCCGTGGAAGAAGCCGTTCAGCCGGCTGAGATATTGCCCGCACCCACCGTTGCCGCAGCTCCGGCGCCCGCAGTTCCCGCAGCACCCGTTGCACCCGCACCGGTTGCGCCTGTCGCGCCCGTGCCAGCCGAGCCCCAGAAAAAGAAGAGCCACGCGGGCCTCATCATAGGTTTGGTCTTCGGCATCGCCTTTGTCGTCTTCTTTGTCGCATTTGGCATTTTCTTCATTTTCAACGGAACTTCAAGGCTGCCTTCCGGTTCCGGAACGATCCTCGACCGCATCGAGACCATGGAAGAGGTCTCTTCAGGCAAGAACTACACCGTCTATGACAAAGCCTTTGACAAGAAGATCGAGTCCGCTAAATGGTGGGACTACGACGGCACGATGAAGAATCAGGGCGTGTATTTCTCAAATACGAAGACGCTTGCCTTCTCGATCAAGGTTGATGAGAAGGTGGACGAAAAGCTGTATTTTGCTTATTACTACAGCAAGGACAACGATTTTGACAAGGACGAGCTCAAAGACCCGATCTACGGGATCACCACCGGACCTTCCTATTACAAGGACGGGAACGCCTTCTACAACATCGAGTGCGAGAAGTCCATCAAGCCCGGTTATTACTGCGTCATCGTCAGCAAGGACAAGTCCTTTAAGAGACCTTACGTCGTAGCTTATGCAAAGGTTATCGATGAGACGGCCGAAGTCCCCGATGCAAAGCAGCCCGATCAGGAAGATCCCGGAGACGAGGCTCAGGCCTGATTTCCTGAAGATTCAAGGATTCTGACAGCCGATCTCTTTGCAGAGATTGTCTATCTGTCGTTCAATGTCGCTTCTATGGTCACTGGCCATCATGAGAATGACCGTCTTGTCCTTGAGATAGAGGGCGTCGTGATAGGCGATGTAGGTCTTACCGTCTTTCTCGCTCAGCCTTCCGCTTATCAAAACGTAGCCGCCGGCTTCGCTTAAGCCGTCGGAATGACCTCCCCTAAAGCCCTTGCCTGACCAGACTTCCCTGTATTTTGCGGAAAAGTGCTCGAAAAGGCCTTTTGCCGTAGCCGCATCGGAACAGCGCACGTAGCAGAAGTAGTTTTCATTGTCGGCGGTTGCCTCGAGGCAGTATTCATAGGCGTATTCGACCTCTTCGTCGGCAAACTTCAATTTATAGTCCTTGTGGATCTTGTGCTTTTCTTTGGGAACGCCCACGGTCTCCAAGGCGCTTATGAACCTGTCTTCGCCGCAGACGGTAAAAGAGGACATGTCAACGTCAGGCTCTTTGAGCCCTGCGCTGCATCCCGTAAGTGCCGCCACCATAATGACGCATATGGTCAAAAGTGCGAAAATCCTGCGCATTTGAGGTTCCCTTCATCAATGAATTCGTGCGCATTATATTAGAAATAACGTCGATAATCAATTTTATTGTCAACGCAAAACTACTGTGATATACTTTCTAGGCTGTTTGAGTTCGCCCCTATAGCTCAGCAGGTAGAGCGCATCCATGGTAAGGATGAGGTCGCCAGTTCGAATCTGGCTGGGGGCTCCAAAGAAGCAGGTCCGCAAAGCGCGGACCTGTTTTTGTTTTCCTGAAAAACCAAATGAGTTTATCTGCTGGTGATGAACATCATGACCCCGGTCGCGGCGAGCGTTGCAAGGCATGCGCCGATGGCGACCGTGAGGAGGGACCTTTCGCAAAAACTCAGGATCAGGGCGACCGCCAGACCCGCGCAGGCCGTAGGCAGAGAGCCCGTCGCGTAAAGGATGGCGGGAAAGGTCATTGCCGAGAGCACGGTGTAGGGGATCAGGTCGAAAAAGGCCTTGACGCGCGCGTTCGTGATCTTACGGCGGAAAAGCGTGAAAGGCAGGGCCCTTACAAGCCAAGTGGTCAGCGCCATTACTATCGCCAGGGGAATGAAGACCGACAGATTCATGCCTTTGCCTCCTTTGCCTCTTCACCGTGTGGGAAGCAGAAGACTCCGACCAGTGCCGCAACAACGGCTGCGATTATTATCGCGAATCCTGAAGATACGTGTTCCTTGAGCCACGGGATGTAGAAGAACAGACAGGAGATCCCGCAGGAAATGATGGCGCATATCATTATGACGCGGTCGTGCTTGGCTTTCGGGATCACTATGGAGATGAACATTCCGTAGATGCCGACCGCAAGGGCGTTTGTGAGGAAGTCGGGGAAGATGCCTCCAAGCACCGCGCCCAGCAGCGTACCAAGGACCCAGCCGATGACGGGAAGGACCGTAAGGCCGAAAAAGTACTTTGAGCCCACTTCGTGTTCCTTGCTGGCGGCGACTCCGAAGATCTCGTCGGTCAGACCGTAGGCAAGGAGGGCGCGCTTGAGCGAGGTCATCGACTTGTCGGTCTTTTGGGACAGCGAGATCGCCATGAGAGAATAGCGCAGGTTGATGACTATCTGGGAGATCATCATCTCGATGAGGCCGCCTGATGAAGCCATTATGCCAACGCCTGCGACCTGGCCTGCGGAAGTTATGTTGGTCAGGGAGACCAAGCCCGCCTGCCACCAGGAAAGACCGGAGGCGACGGCAAGTATTCCGAATGAGAAGGAGACGGAGAGGTAACCCAATCCGATGGCCAGGCCGTCCCTTAACCCTTCGTGAAAAGTCCCGCCGTTAGATGCGGCGGGATCAGCGTTTTTCAGATTGTTGTTTTCCGTTTCAGCCATACTTTGTCATTATGTCGTTGAATGAAAAGTACAGATCCAAAGTCTTCTGCGTGACGGCGGCGGTATCCGAACCGAGGTCGACCACCTTGTAAACGGTCTGAGCGTTGAAATCGAGCTTATAGACCGCGTTGTTTGCTATGTAATATTTTTCGACGGGGTCAAAGGTACCGTCTTTGTAGACCGTGGTCCTGGCGATGAAAAGAGCGTCGCCCAAGTCAAAATACTCGTCCATGACGGTCTTGTTGTCATATTTCTTCTCCTGCTGGAGAATGCGGTATTTGTTGTCAGGGGAGACCGTGAACACGCTGTGGCATGCGATTCCGCCCAAGGTCTTGTCATCGACTTCCTTGGTCGTGCACTCGGCCTTGTGCTGGTGCATGTAATCGTTAAGTTCCGCGTCGTACTTTGAAAGCGAGATGGAAAGCTCGGTATACGCAATGTCTCCGGGCGTCGTAACCTTGGCCACGGTAGAGGTCATGTTGGGATCGGAATAGATCTTTTTCCCGCAGCCGGAAAAGAGCGTGAGTGAAGAGGCAAGGGCCAATGCCAATGCCACAGTTTTCGCCGCCGTTCTTGATTTCATAGCTCAAGCCTCCGTTAGGTCAAGGATAAACCGCTCAATTATAGCACGAAATATCATTTAAGTTGACAAAGCCATATAAAGATTATAAAATCATTAAGCATTTTTTGTTGGCAAGTTTCAACAAACGCATTGAATGGAGAAGTCGCCTAGCCTGGTCGAGGGCGCACGACTGGAAATCGTGTAAACCCCAAAAGGGTTTCGAGGGTTCGAATCCCTCCTTCTCCGCCAAATCTGAAAACCTCTCGAAACCTAGGGTTTTGGGAGGTTTCTTTTTACCCTTGTTTCGTCTTTGTGCTACAATATGCTTTAAATCGTTGCCCAAAGAGTCCGGAGGTCTTGTCCTATGACAACTCAAGAAGAAAACAGCACGCCTAAGACGTCGCTTTTCTCGAGGTTCTTACACCGTATCGGGCAATTCTTCGTAGGATTTTGGGATTTTCTGAAGAACGTTCTGCTGCTTTTCAGGCGGGACTACATTGAAACCACGCTCTTCATCTTATTCTGTACGATATTTACCGCAGTCACCACTTCCTTGCTCAAGGAGCTTCTCATCGAGGCGATGATGAAGGTGAGCGGCGTAACCTACATTGCTCCGGTAAACGTCAGGCAGGTATTCCTGAATCCAATATCCATCGTTTTGATGATATTATTCGCGATCCTCGTTACGCTCATGTCCCTGTTCGAGATCGCGGGCTTGCTCCATACCTTTTCGGTCGCCCAGGTGGGAAGGGAGACCAATCTGACCTGCATGTTCATCGCGGGCTTCAAGGCTTGCGTAAAGGCCCTTCACCCGAAGAACTGGCTGCTCATCGTTTTCATTCTCGTGCTTTTCCCGCTGACCAAACTGCTTCCGCTTTCCGGCTCGACCTTTAAGCTCATCCTGCCGGGCTTCGTCAACCAGACGATCGATTATACGAGCGGACTTAACGTCCTATATAACATCATCTACGTGGCCCTCATCTTTTTCCTTACCGTTTACATCTTTTCGATCAACAGCTTCGTCCTGCAGAAGGAATCCCTCTTTAAGAGCTGCAGAAGGTCCAGAAAGCTTGAGCACGGGCATTTCCTCGAGACCTTGTTCACAATGTTCCTTTTGACGGCGCTCATGAATTTCCTGATCAACTCCGTTTCTTCGATAATCGTCATCAACTGGAAGGAGCTGATCTCCTTCTTCACAAGGAATAAGAACATAATCGCAAAATCGGAAAACATCGGAACTTACACCTACGTCATCAGGCAGATCCTAAAGAGCTTCATTTCCCCGGCGATCAACAACGCGGCCCTTACGGTATTGTTCTACAGGTACGTGGATGAAAGGAGCGAGCTTTACTCATTGTCTTACGACATATTCAAGGTCAGGGAATACTCAGTAAAGCGTTCCGCTTTGGTAGTCGGGATCCTGCTTTCGATCTCCTCGCTGTTCATCGGGGCGTTTGCCTACAGGTATTCCTACCTGTTCCAGGAAGTCGACAGGCCTTTGGTCTGCGCGCACAGGGGAGACAACGTCAATGCTCCTGAAAACACCATGCCCGCTTTTGAACTGGCCGCCAGCGAGAACCTCCAATGGATCGAGCTTGACGTGCACCAGACTTCGGACGGCGTGATCGTATGCTGTCACGATTCAACGCTGAAGCGCGTCATCGGATACAATCTCGCCATACATGACCTTTCATATTCAGATCTTTCGGCTTGCGAAATGGGTTCATGGATGCCCGGTGATTATGAGCACGTTAGGATACCAAAGCTCGAGGAGGTCTTGAGGTTTGCGAAAGTGAACGACATGAAGGTTCAGGTGGAGCTCAAAGGACATCCGGCCGACAAGGGTTTTGAAGAGAACGTTCTCAAGATCATAAACGATACCGGCATGCATGACGACGTCATGGTGATCTGCCAGAACGCGGCAAGGCTTCAGCGCGTGATGGAGCTTGATCCGACGATCACAAAGGGCTACTGCATGGTGATTGCGCTGGGCGATCTGAACGACATTCCGTTCACGGACAACATAACCATCGAAGAAACCTACGTTACGCCTGAACTTGTCAGAAAGATGCACGAGAAGGGTATAAAGGTGTTCTGCTGGACCGTTGACCGCGACGATACCGTGCAGTATCTCGTAAGCTGCGGCGTCGACGTCATCGGTACCGACAACCCTATGCTCATCAGCAACGCGCTTGAAAAGGCGGATTATTCCGGAGGATTTGCCAGGGTCTTCCACATCGTCATGCACATGATCGCCAACATGGACAAGTAATGGGAGTTACTCTGAAACCCTGTCCAGCGTTGCGTTACAGTTGATTATGTAGAAAACGTCGCCTTTGGCCAGTTCCATTTTTGCAGGCAGCGGAGTGTATTCATAAAGCGAATCTGAATGGCCGTCCCTGTAGTAGCCGTCGATCCTGTATTTGAAGTTTCCTTCCGCATCCGTGACGTGGATAATGCCGCGCTTGTTGGGAAAGTCGACGGTGTAAGCGCCGGCTTCGATCGGGCAGTCCTTTTCGCCGATAACGAACCTTTCCCTGTGGTTTATAGTGTCTCCGGGGATGAAGGTGATGTCGTGCTCGCTCTTGTCAGGCTTTACTTGCTTATCATTCGGGTAGTTTTCAGAAAACCACTCCCTGAACTGATCGGACAGTTCTTTGCTGATGCCGGTCATTTTGTAGAACTCTTCGGGCGTCTGCTTGTTCTTCTTGTAATCGGGTGAAGTAAAACAATCTATGTTATTCACAAAGTTCATGGCTATCAGCATGTCGTCATAATAGTATTCGGCGTTGTAGCCCGTGTATTTGTCCGTGAATCCGCCATAGCAGATCTCCTTGTGCTCTTTGTCGTAAAAGCTCATGGAGAATTCCAGATGCTTTAACTCGCAGCAACCGAAACGCAGCCACCTGCGGTAGGTAATTACGAGTTCCTGAAGCTTTTCTATGGAGTTCGGGGAATCGACGTAAACCTTGAAATATTGCGCTCCCTGCATGACTTCGGCCGCGTCGGGATCTATCCCGTATTCGCCGGCCTTTTCCTGCAAGACCTTCTCATACTTGTCTTCAAAACCGTTATCGATGGCCTTTACGCCGCGGTATACGAACGAACAGCCGGATGCTGAGAGAAGCATCGCGGGGATCATCAAAAAACTCAGGATCTTCTTATACGTGACGGCCATTTTCCGGTTCCTTCTTTTCTAAAAGTCTCAGAGAATTCTATCATTTTATTTTGCCGATTCCAGCGCCAAACTCAGGCAAACGGGCCCAAAGCGCAACTTGTCAAAATTCCCTGCCTATATTTTATAAAGTCTTGTATGTTATTATTTTAACTATCGTATTCGGTGTTATAGAGGGGTGAATTTATGACGAAGTGGATCATTGTCGTTGACGACGATACTGCCAATCTTAAGATGGCTGGACATATCCTTAGCAAGAACAACATGCGTGTAACGGCCCTTAAGTCGGGCAGTTCCTTCCTTGAATACGTCAACGAAAACGGCATGCCGGACCTTGTCCTTCTGGACATCAAGATGCCGGTGATGGACGGCTTTGAGACCCTCGGCAAGTTAAGACAGATCGAGCAGCAGAAAGGCCTGATGAAGACCCCGGTCATCTTCCTTACCGCCGATGAAGACGTCGACACCGAGAAGAGGGGATTTGAGGTCGGCGTTTCTGACTTTATAAGAAAGCCCTTCAATCCTGACGTCCTTCTTCGAAGGATCGACAACATCATGTCCAATTCCCAGGAGATGCACGACCTCAAGAGCGAGGCGACGATAGACAAGCTGACGGGCCTTCTCAACAAGGGAGCCACGGGCGTTGAGCTTTCCAGGATGTGTTCGGAAAAGACCGGCTGCCTGATGATGATCGACCTTGATTCCTTCAAGCTCGTAAACGACATATATGGTCACGAGATGGGCGACAAAGTCCTGATCTCGTGCGCAAACATAATCAGGAACGCGGTCCCTTCGGGAAGCAAATGCGGAAGGCTCGGAGGAGACGAATTCGCTTCCTTCGCGTTGGGCGTGTCCAGCGAAGAAACGGTTGCGGAGATCTCCGCCAAGATCAATGACGAGATAACCAAGAGCGCGAAGGAACTCATGGGAGATGACATGAGCATCCCGCTCGGCGCGTCGATCGGAGGCATTTTCGTTCCCAGATTCGGAAATGAATACAATTCGCTCTTGAAGCTCGCGGACAAGTCCCTCTATACGGTAAAGAAGAACGGCAAGCACGGCTACGGCCTTTACGATGACGACATGGAAGAAGAGGGAGAGAGCACGGTGCTCGACATTCATTCCATTTCCGAGATCTTGGGCGAACGCTCCATCCAGGACGTCGCGCTGCAGCTCGACAAGGATTCGTTCTCACCTGTTTACCGCTACGTAATCAGATATGCCCTAAGGCATCACATAAACGCCTGCAAGATCCTGTTTACGCTTGCTCCCGCAAACGGCAAGGCGGATACGGAATTCTACGACAAAGTCGATGAGTTCGGAAACAACATAAGGGGTTCGCTCCGCAAATC
>Ga0310690_10010784_pt1 | contig 11338 bp, 7 predicted proteins | sample AusTroGonzalo_MG_2_FD_207661 | JGI IMG/M metagenome (GOLD analysis project Ga0310690, IMG submission 207661) | Bovine rumen microbial communities from tropical cattle in Woodstock, Queensland, Australia - Gonzalo_04 (v2) (version 2) | ecosystem: Host-associated > Mammals > Digestive system >...
GAAGAGAGCATCGCAACCTGCAAGTACAACCAGGAACATATCATTGACTACGCCGTGAACCACTTCAAGAACATCTTGAAGAAATATGGCGAAGGCAAGGAACGCCGCACGCAGATTGCCGAATTCGGTAAGGTGAACGCCGTACACGTGGCACTTGCAAACCAGAAGCTCTACGTGAACCGCAAGGAAGGTTTCGTGGGTACCGGCATGAAGAAGGAAGAATACCTCTTCGACGTGTCCGAATACGATGACTTGATCGTGTTCAAGGCCGACGGTAGCTTCAAGGTCGTGAAGGTCAGTGACAAGGACTTTGTCGGTAAGGATATCATCCTCGTTGAAAAGTTCAACAAGGACGACGAACGCCATATTTACAACGTCATCCATCAGGACGGCAAGGACGGCTACGCTTATATCAAGCGCTTTAACGTCGGCGGCGTGACCCGCGACAAGGATTACTACATGGGCAAGAACAAGCCCGGCAGCAAGATCCTTTACATGTCGAGCAACATGAACGGCGAAGCCGAAGTCGTCGAAGTCATCTTGAAGCCGCGTCCGCGTATCAAGCTGAACTTTGAAGTAGACTTCAGCGAAGTCGAAGTCAAGGGCCGTGGTGCCATTGGCAACATCGTTTCGAAGTACCCGGTCAAGACGGTCAAGAGACTTCGCAAGGGCGTAAGTACGCTTGGCGCAAGAGTGCTCTACTTTGACGCTCCGAGCGGTATCGTCTCGACGCAGAAGAAGGGCGATTGCCTCGGTGAATTCGGCGAAAACGACAAGCTCTTGATTATCAAGCAAGACGGTAGTGCCCGCGTCCACAACATGGCCGACCCGATTCTCGTGGGTTCGAACATCAAGTATCTGCACAAGTACGACCCGGCACAGGTCTTTACGGTGCTTTACTTCGAAGGCTCGAATTTCAACTACATGGTCAAGCGCTTCAACCTCGAAGGTTGCCCCATGACGACGGAATTCAGCGTGGTCTCCGACCATAAGGACACGAAGCTGATCGAACTCTTTGCTACTGACGACGCCCGCGAACTGATGGAATACCAAGTCGGTCGCGAAGTGCAGAAGGAAGAACTCGACTTGACGGAAATTGCCGAAGTCAAGGGCTACAAGGCTCTCGGAAGCAAGTTCACCGCCAAGAAGATCAAGCGCGTGAGCCGCATTTCGCCGGCCGATCCGTTTAGCGACGGAAGTGGCGAAAGCGACGCAAGCGAAAGCGAAGACCCGAGCTTGTTCTAGGAAATTCATGGATTCTTCGCAACGCTCAGGATGACAACGGAATGGTAAGCTGTCATCCCGAATGCAATGAGGGATCCAGTTAAATTAATAACTGTGACTGGATGGGGCAAGCCCCAACCCTTTGGCTCGGTCATATCCATGCACGCATGGCTGCGACACTCGCTTTCTGGGTTGTCTTCGCGTTGCTCAGGATGACACTGCAAAAAAATTAGACCGGTGGTGAGCCGGTCTTTTTCGTTTAAGAAAGCACGCTTTTTAAAATTTCGACTCACTTATTCTCAATCAGTCTCCCCTAAAGCAACCTTCAAATAAATGCGCGGTCCCCTTTTAAGATCGTATGTATTCGTAACCACATATGCATACGATGCAGAAACTCTCAAGATTGCCAAATTGACATTCAAATCGGCATGCGGCCTGAAATAGAACTTTTTACCAGGACTAAAAATAAACCAGTCCGTCTTATACCCCGCACCCACTGATACAGGAACCCTTCCTTTCCAAAAGTAATACTCCACAGTCGGATTCAACAAAAATAATGTTCTAAAAAAAAACTTACCTAAAGCATCATCATCAACTTTGTGACCGTCACCTTGAAACATGATATACGGAGCAAAGCACAAGGAAATAAGAGAATTGATTCCAGACACTCTGATATCAGAATGACCCGTATCAATTTTATCCGGAATAAAGTGCAAGCTGAACACATCGGCACTCAAATAAAGATTTTTATAAATTTTCTTTCCCCCGTCAAGAACGATATTAAAGTCAGCAGTGTTAACCTTCCAATCATTAATACGGGTTTCCCATGTCGATACTTCTATTCCTATATAACTACTACCACCATTCCATTTGGCAAAAGTCTGGGAACAAAGCACCACTAAACAACATAAAAATACAAACAACCTCATTTCCCTACCTTATGCAAAATTGCGATTACAGAATATCTCTGTTAAGCAATTCGCCGTGGCTGAGTTCCAAACGGCGGAAGGGGCTATTCAAATAAAAGTCCGGGTTATGCGTTGCCATCAGAATGGTCGTGCCGCGGGCATTGATTTCCTTGAAAATGCAGAACACTTCTTCGGCGTTTTTCGGGTCCAAGTTACCGGTCGGTTCGTCAGCCAAAAGCAAGTACGGATTGTGCACCATCGCGCGGGCAATCGCGACGCGCTGCTGCTCACCGCCCGAGAGCGTGTAAGGCATCGCAAAGCGTTTCTGGGAAATTCCCACAAGCGCCAAAGCGTCAAAGACAGCGGCGTTAATCTTGTTACTCGGAGTGCCTACAATGCGGAGCGCCAGCGCCACGTTTTCAAAAACATTGCGGTCCGGCAACAGCTTAAAGTCCTGGAAGATAATCCCCATTTTGCGGCGAAGCGCCTGGATCCTATCGTCCGGAGTGTTCTTGCTATCGTATAAAACGTTGTCCGAAAACTTGACCATCACCTGGCCACCGCGCTGTTCGTCCGGGCGTTCATCCATGTAAATGAGCTTCAAGACCGTAGACTTACCGGCGCCAGAATGCCCCGTCAAGAAAACAAACTCGCCCTTGTTAATACGGAAGGTGACGTTGTTCAACGCCTTCCAGTTGGCTTCGTAAGATTTCGTGACGTGGGTAAAATGGATCATATTATTCCGTCATTCTGATTTCGACGAGAACTTCCTTGCGCCACTTCTGGATAAGCTTCTGGAGTTTTTCGTTTTCCAAATGTGTAGCAGCCATGAGTTCAATCTTGCCGTAATCTTCTTCGAGCGTGAGTTCGCGCACCTGGCGAGAATCGTCCAAACGGAACAAGTGATAAGCGCCATCAATCAAGACCGGCTCAGAAATTTCACCGACGCTCAAGTTGGCCACCGGGTCCACATAAGCGGGTTCCATTTCGTTACGCTGGAACCAGCCGAGTAAACCGCCCTGGAAATTGCTGGACTTGTCTTCGCTATACTGCTTGGCAGCTGCGGCAAACTGGTCCTTAGACTTGATGTTCTTGCGGAGAGAATCAGCGAGAGCCACCACAGCGGCGGAATCCTTAGCCGTCGGGATTGTGCGCAAGAGGATCTGTGCAGAACGGACACCGTCTTCTTTACGGCCAATCACGCGAGCAATGTGCCAACCCAAATCCGTCTTGACCGGAGTCGAAGCGTAGTGACCATTCTTCAAATGTTCAATGGCCTTTTCGAAAGCCGGGTCCAAAAGACCGCGCTTAAAGTAACCGAGATCGCCACCCTTTGCGGCAGCCGTATCCTGAGAATGGTTCTTGGCCAAAAGTTCAAATTTGATGCCGAGGTTCAAGCTATCGATCAAGGCTTCTGCGACGCGCTTGACGGAGTCGACGATCATGGAATCGGGCTTGATCGGAATCTGGATATGGCTCAACAGCACGCAGTTGAACTGACGCGGCAAAGAGTCCTTGTAATCCTTGTAGAACAGATCCACTTCTTTTTTGGTCGGGTGAATCGTTCCCACATGCATCTGACGCACACGTGCGATTTCCATGTGGCTACGGATCTGCTTGCCGAGCTGTTCACGGTACTGAATCATCGATAGACCGAGCTGGGCACGGACAGCCTTTTCAAGCGTGGCCATATCAATCTTCTGGCTTGCAGCAATCGACTGGAGGTGCGAAGTCACGCGCTGGTCCACTTCGGATTCCGAAATCACGATAGAGTCGCGGTCGATGCGGCTCAGCAAAACCTTCTCTTCGATCATGCGGTCAAGAACAGCATCCTTCTGTTGTTGTTCCGTCATGTTTGCCGCTTCGGGAGTTTCTTGGAACCTGTAAAGGTTATTCATGAACTCCGAGCGCATAATCGGCTTGCCATCGACAACGGCAGCAATACCTTCCATCAACACGGGTTCGGCAAAGCAAGCTGTGCAAAGAGCAAAGACAAAAGAGGCAATACGATTACTGGTCATTATTTTTCCTTTTCACTAAGTGCATTAGTCTTCGTAATGATGGGAATTCCGGTTTTCCATTCGTCCTTGAGACGCTTGATCACCCTATTCTGGTGTTCGACCCAAGCCTGCATGGAAACATCTTCAATCACTTCGTCGAGCGGACGTGCATCGGCAGAGTCTAGACGGTTCGTCACCACGGCAATCTTTGCGGCGCCATCGCAAACCTTCATCGGCGTAATGCGGCCCACCACAGCAGAACGAATAGACGGAATCATGCACGGGTCCGGCGTCCTATCCACGCCATCAAATTCTCTCATACGCTTGATCAGGCGGTGGTTTGGCGGAATCAATTCAAACTTGGTATTCTTGAATTCCTTGTAGTACAGCACGGCGGACTTCCAGTCGGCAAACGAAAGGATGGCCCCCGAAACCGTCGTTTTCCCGTTCAAGTACAGATTCGTATTCTTGTTGTAAAAATCGATTTTTTCTACGTCGCTCACCATCATCGTATCGAGGAAGGTCTGCATGTAGTAATCAGCCACCAGTTTGCGCCTAGTACGTTCAATCATGCGGATTAACGCAGAGTCGTTCAAGGCCCCGTTTTTCACGGCCTGCTGGTACACAAGTTCTTCATCGATCCAGCGCTGCAAAAACAGGACACGTTCATGGCCGCTCCAGGTATCCCAATCCGGAGCATAAGTATAAATCTCCGACTGGCGCAACTTGGAATCACCCACCGTAACAATGACGGGATCTTCGAGCTTGCAGGCGGCCATCATGACCAAACTGAAGCCAAGCAATATACGAATAAGGGATTTCATCGGCTCAAATTTAGAAAATTCGAAGCCACGAAAGTAGTTACAACCGACCAAAACGGCCTTTCAACCTCGCTAAAGCGTCCTCTTCCACGACATCTTCGGCATCATTGCCCTTGCGCTTGTAGCGTAAGATTTCAAAGTCTTCCAACAAAGCCTTCGCCTGCAGGTAAAGTTCGGCATAATCCTTGTTGTCGGTCGGAGTGCGGTCGATTTTTCCGAGGAGTTCACGGGCATTTTTCAACTCATGATCTTTGAGGTAACGGGCCTTCAAATACGGGCGGAAATACTCGCGGAGGGTATTGGCGGAAAGTTCCGTGTTTTCGCGGGAATCATTACCAAGTGATGCGCCGGAATTGAGGACTGCGCCGAGAAGCTGCGAAACCACGCGCAGACGTTCAAACAAAGTAATGTCTTTTTGGTACGCTTGGTGGATTACTGTTATGGATCTATTTTTTAGGGTTTTCTCGCTCACGTTACGCATGTTTACGCTGAATTCCTTGAGCAGGTTCCAGCACTTGACAAACGCCTCGGCACTCACAAGCCCAGACTCATACGTCGCACGCACAAGCGACAAGCGGATTTCGTCATCTTCGCTGCGGGTATTGGCAGCAAGGCTCTTAAAGTCGCGAATCTTTTTGCCACGCGAAAATTCAAGTCCCGAAAAGCGCACACAGCGGTTCGCATCAAGGCCATCTGCGGTAAGCGATTTTGCCACCCAGATTTTAAGGGCGGTGTCGAAACCATCGGCAAACACGCCACCCATTTCGAGCAAATTCAAACGGTCTGCAATGAGCTGTTTTTGCTCTTCCGAAAGTTGCGCCTTGTTCGTTTCCAAACGTTTGCGAAAACCTTGCCAAAAGTGCGATTCTTCGGGAACCATCAACGCCGATTCGCCAAGACGCCAACCAAAGCGCATTTCTTCAAGCGGGAAGTCAATGCCAAAGCTGACTACCGCCGGGCGCACTGCAAGGAACATGCGGTAAGAGCCCCATTCCGGAGAAATTTCAAGTTTGTACGGTTCCTGGAAGCCAGGCTTCGAAACCACCAAATGCAAGCGCAAATGGTTTTCTTTGTCCGTGTTGACCGTCGGCACATCGATGCTTGCTCCGTTTGCACCAGAGCGGATTTCCTTCGTGTTCGAAAGGACTTCATAAAGGAGCAAGAGCGGAGCCTTATGCGGGAAATTTTCAAGCGCCGCATAGAATTCGTCATCAATCGCAGTGCGCTTGGCTTCGAGCGATTTCTTGACGCTCTTCGGCATTTCGCGAATCACGGATTCTATCATCCATTCGCGCCATTGCTGGATGCTCATGGCAAACTTCGCCGGAGAAATTTCCGTCAGCAAGTCATAGGGCAAATTGAGCGTGATACCGTCGCAATCGCGGGTGGCATCAAACACCATCTCGCCCACCACCAAGCGGTCGCCAATGCGGAATTTTTCGATGCTACCGCCTAAAGAAGGCGTGAGCTCGCCCGCGGTCGCGGGCTTTGAGGATTGAGCCGTGAGTTTTGAATTTCCATTCTTCGAACGGGAAGGCGATTCCGGGTCGGAGCCCGGAATGACAATACGATTAGAAAATCCGCTTTTGTCGAACGATTCGGTCAGGCCACTCACGCCATTGCCGTTGATCGACAGCCAATAAGCTTCGTCAAATTTAAGGAACTGGTCCGTATGTTCGGCGATGTAATCCTTGAGCGTCTTGATGGAATTGACTTTACCTGCAATGCGCGTGTAGTATTCCACAAGCGCATCTTCGCTCGGCGCAAGCCCGAACTGGCGTTTACGCGCTTCGAGAGCATGGAGATTTTCGACGACACGTTCGTTGTGCGTCATGAACGAGAACGGTCGAGCCACCTCGCCCATCACCACCGCCTCACGCCAGAAAATCTGGGCGCAGTCTTCGGGATTCACGCGAGCGTAATCGACGCGATGGCCACGGCTAATCACGAGCCCGCGGAAGCTTACTTCTTCGACCGCTTCGACAAAACCTCGTTCCTTGTTCCACGTGGGTTCAAACCAGCGACGTGTGCAGAACGGCTCTGCCACCTGCATAATCCATTCCGGTCTGATTTCGGCAGCCTTCGTGAGGAAGGTGCGGCTCGTTTCGCGGACTTCGGCACTGAACAGCCATTCCACGCTTTTTGCGTAAAGGTCGCTGCCCGGGAACACGTGCGTTTCGCGTCCGCTCACCAAGCGGTAGCAACCGTTTTCGATATCGCGATGCGCCACACCGCCCAAGAATCCGGAAAGAAGCGCAATGTGCAGATTGTCGCGGTGGAACGAATCAAACGGACAGACTTTATTTTCAAACTTCGCATCGAGAATGCGGCTGAACTGTTCGTACAAATCTACCCATTCACGCAAGCGTAAAAAGTGCATACTGTTCTTGTCGCAGAACTTGCGGAGTTTGTTCCAGGACTTTCCATCCCATTCATCGCAGAACGCATTCCACATTGCCACATAGACGAGAAAATCGCTCTTGTGACCGCAGAACTTGCGGTGCAACTGACGGATGCGAGTGCGTTCCGGTTCATCGTTCGGTACCACTCGCGGGTCCTGGATGCTAAGGGCAGAACACACAATCAGCGCCGGCTGCAACACGCCCGATTCACGAGCACGGAGCAACACCGCCGAAAGCGAAACGTCCATCGGCAAGCGTGTCATTTCGCGACCGAGCTTGGTCACATGCCCGCTAGAATTATCCGCCGTGAGCGCCCCAAGTTCAAACAACGTCTTGTAAGCTCCGCGGAAAGCGGAATGCGGAGGCGACTGCAAGAACGGGAACGATTCCATTTCGAGCCCGAGGCTACGCAACTGCAAAACGACGTTTGCCAAATTGCTACGGCGGATTTCGGGTTCCGTAAATTCATCGCGCTTTTCAAAGTTCTCGGGAGAGTAAAGGCGGATGCAAACGCCGGGCTTCACGCGCCCCGCGCGTCCAGTGCGCTGCCGCGCACTGGCCTTCGAAATTTCTTCGACGGGAAGCCCCTGGATTCTCGCCTGCGCATTGTAGCGCGAGATTCGGGCCATACCCGTATCGACAACGTAAGCAATTCCCGGAATCGTCAAGGAAGTTTCTGCAATGTTCGTCGCCAAGACCACGCGGGTCTTGCCCGTATGCTTGAAAATGCGTCGCTGTTCGTCAGGACTCATGCGTCCATAAAGCGGCATAACATCAAACGTCGCGGCATCCAATTCGTGGTGCAGTTCATTTGCCAAATCCTGAATATCGCGTTCCGTCGGCAAAAAGCAGAGCAAGTGATCGCGGTGACGCGTTTCCAAATCGAGAATCGCATCGCGGGCTTCTTCGATCAAACCCGAATCACCCTTACCGGAAATGTCCCGGAGATCCTTCGACTCCGCGCCTCGCACTCCGCTCAGGATGACACCATTCTCTCGTCTCTCGTCTCTCGTCTCTCCTCTAAAATAATATTCGACATCAACGGGGAACGTGCGGCCCTCGGCCTCCATCACGCAACTGTTGTCGTAAAATTCTTCAAAGAGCTTGGCATCGAGCGTAGCCGAAGCGACAATCAACTTGAAGTCCGGACGACGAGCAAGAACTGTCTTGAAAATACCCAGCAAAATATCAATGTTCAACGAACGCTCGTGCGCTTCGTCAATCATGATGGCGTCGTACTGGCGGAACAGCCTATCCTTGCGGAACTCCTGTAGCAAAATACCGTCCGTCATCACCTTGATGGGGGCATCGTTCGTACCTTGCTCCCAGAAGCGAATTTTCGTACTGACAAGAGATTCGTCCTTGAGTTCTTCGCGCAAACGGTCTGCAATAGAAATCGCCGCCAAGCGCCTCGGCTCCGTCACACCGATTTTGAAACGCCGTTGCTCTGGATCCTTCGACTCCGCTTCGCTCCGTTCAGGATGACACACGGCATCATCCGCGCGGCAGAACCACTCGAGCAAAAACTTCGGCAGCTGTGTGGACTTGCCAGAACCCGTATCGGCCTTGACGATAATAACCTGATGTTTTTCTAGTAATTCAAAAAACTCTTCCCGATGTTCAACGACGGGAAGTTCCGGGTACTCAATTTTCAAGTCTGTCAATAACATTCTAGCAATGAGGTCGCAGCTACGCTGCTTTGAGGTATGAGCGCGGTCGCTTTCAGCTCCCTTTGGGTTTTTAGTTAGACGCCTTCGGCGTGATTATAAAAGGCTCAGAGCGAAGCGTACTCAAAGGGACTTCGCACCGTCCTCAAAGCTCGTCACTCTTTGATATGCCCGCACTTGTCGCAGGTGAGCTTGTAGCTGTTATCAGGGTCAACTACCATCACGCCGTCACATTCCGGCACTTCGCACGGGAGTTCCCCCGGCATTACTTCTCTATAAGTCTTTTTTTCTTCCATAATGCCCCGAATATAGAAATTCGCCGCCCAACACACCCACGACAATATTTATTTTTCGAATATGGAAAACGCAAAGACAGTCAAGCAATCGCAAGTTGAAACCCGCGACATCGTCCACCCCTCCGACGTAAACGCCTACAATTTTGTATTCGGCGGACACCTGACGTCGCTCCTCGACAAGGCAGCCTGCATTGCAGCCTACACACATTCCAGATGCCGAGTGACTACGATTTCGATTGACAACGTGCGCTTTTTCAAACCGGCTACCGTCGGCACCATCCTCACCATCAAGGCTTCCATCAACCGCGCCTTCAACACCTCCATGGAAGTCGGCGTCAAGGTCATGGGAGTCGACCCCAAAGTTTCGTGGGAACCCCAACTCATCTGCCATGCGTACATGACATTCGTCGCCATCGACGACAACGGAAAACCAGTCCCGATACCCGCCATCATCCCCGAAACAGAGGATGAAATCCGCCGCTACGAAGAGGCCGGCATCCGCCGCGAAGCACGCAAAAAACTCGCAGAACAGCTCGCAAGCAAATAAAATTCCGTTTTTCATGCGAGAAGGCGATTCCGTGTCGGTGCACGGAATGACAGAATCATTCTCATTGCTCATAGCGAAGCGACCTCACTACTCATCACCTCCCAAAAACACTGGATACAGTCGAAAACATTTTATTTAAAACGCCCCTTTGATGCCAGGGTCCCTGTTTCTAGATTTTTACACATGAAACAGATAGATGTCAAGGACCGTTCGCTTATCAGCCTTTCGTGGCCGCTAATTCTCACGTTCGCCGTGAGCATGATCCAGCCCATGATGGACAGCTGGTTCTTGTCGCGCACTTCCGAAACAGCAGCCGCAGGCGTCGGTGCCATGCTCCCGATTCTCGGGGCGCTTTTTACCGCCCTCCACGCCTTTTCGCAATCCGGCGCGAGCATCGTTTCGCAGTACATCGGCGCGAAGCAGAACAGCCACGCCAACAGCACGCAGACGATGGTCCTGTTCGGGAGCATCCTCCTCGGAGTGGCACTCACCCTTATCGTCTATCCGCTTTCGGGTAACATTCCCCGCTGGATGGGATTGACCGAAGCCCCTGCCGTTTACGCGCAGCAGTTCCTCAGCATCGTCTCGTTCGGATTTGCATTCCGCGCCTTGCAAACCATCCTGACCGCCCTCATCGCGACCCACGGGCTCACCATCTGGAATCTCGTCGGTAACACCATCACCATCGCTTCGAACGCCGCCTTGAACGTCGTGTTCCTCGAAGGATACTTTGGACTCCCCAAGATGGGCGTGTACGGTGTCGGTCTTGCGACCGCACTTTCCTGGTTGATTTCTTCGGGCATTCTCTGGCTCGTGCTCAAATTCAAGGTCAAGCACCACAGCAAGGCCCGCGACTGGAAACGCACCCGCATTCTTCTGCCCGACTGGATCCGCATCGGCCTCCCGGCAGCCGCAGAACCCATCAGCTTCCAGCTTTTCCAAGTGTTCATCACCGCGATGGTCGTCTACATCGGCACAACCGCCATGACCTCCCGCGTATTTGCCGGTAACTTTGCCGCACTATCCGTCATTCTCGGCGTAGGCCTCGGCAGCGGCAACCAGATTCTCGTTGCCCACCTCGTCGGCGCTCACGATTACGACAAGGCAAACCGCCGCGTCCGCCAAACGCTTACCGTCGGCATTATCAGCGGATTCTTGCTTTCCGTCGCGGTCGCCCTCCTCGGCGAACACCTCATCAGACTCTATACCGACAATCCCGAAGTTATCCGCCTCGGCAAAATCTGCCTCTGGTGCGATGTCGCGGTGCAACCCTTCAAGGCCGTCAACTTTATCCTCACGACATCTCTGCGTGCCGCGGGAGATTCCAAGTTCCCCGCCATCGTCGGAAGTGGCATGATGTGGACGCTCGGGCTAGCCACCTCGCTCATCCTCGCATTCGTTGTAGGCCTTGGGCTCCCCGGACTTTGGCTCGGCATGGCCGCCGACGAACTCTACCGCTCGTTCGCCAACACC
>Ga0310690_10010785_pt1 | contig 11338 bp, 13 predicted proteins | sample AusTroGonzalo_MG_2_FD_207661 | JGI IMG/M metagenome (GOLD analysis project Ga0310690, IMG submission 207661) | Bovine rumen microbial communities from tropical cattle in Woodstock, Queensland, Australia - Gonzalo_04 (v2) (version 2) | ecosystem: Host-associated > Mammals > Digestive system >...
CATTGGTAAAGTCATAGTAATAGCAAATGTACTAACAGTTTTTAATGAACTGGCAATTTCTTCTGTCGGTAATTGTTGTGTATTCGTAGACATACTATAGGAAATATTAAACGATAATGGTTTTAATTCTTCATTATCAATCGTGACGTCTGTTACATCCACGACATTTTCCATTATATATAATGTACCAGTTACATATAATACACTACGATAACCGTATGCAACCTCTACATAATTATTTAAAACTACGGGACTATTATATTGCTGCTTAATATATGTGCCACCTTCTGTAATTACGGCCCAGTTATTTTCATTAGCAAATTTACCTAAAATCGTTTGTGCCTTTTCTAAACTATTCTGTTCTGATAAAACCAATAATTGTATTGGCATCGTCTCTGCATAATATTCAATGCTGCTACTTAAATATCTAATAACCACATAAATTGTATCGGGTGTAAATTTATCCATTTTGGCAAAATTCTGTTCTTCCGATACATAAATAGTAATATCATCATAACCTAATTCTACAGCGGCAGCTGTTAATTTATTAAATAAATGACTTTCAAAATCGTAATTCATATTAACCTAACGGGAGTTCGTTAATAACCTCGGCACCAATCTCTGATGCGAACGTACATACTGCATCATAAATCGCTCTATGTACCCAGTTAACATCCCTACCTCCTTTCGCGAATGCGCCTAAAGCGTTTACCCAATATGCATAGTCGTGCTTACCGTCAATAATTTTACCGGTAAATTTAATACGATGGTTTTTTTCCCATTCTTTTAAATCATAAAATGGCGCACTAATAACAATTTCAACTTCTTCATCACCTTTTAAAACAGTATTTACATCAATGTGATGGCGCATATTACCGGATAATACCGGACATGATAAATAAAGATTTTCATCTACCAAATTATATAATTTTTCCAGGTAATAGCTTGGCATCTTATTTATCTCCTCACATAAATATATGTTTCATAGTGATCGTGGCCAAATTCCGATTCTTTTAAATGTAATTCTTTTCTTACATTATCCACAATAAACGGGTGGCCTCTATACAATAAAACTGAACCTCTGTTTAATCCATCGCATTCATCGCTAGTTAATAAAACGACCGAGTCTTTATCCAACATCATAGCATTATTAATCAGATTGGCTTGTAACGAACGTGAGTCCACGGGCTGGCAATAAATATAACCAGAGGGTCTATTAAGTAAGACCCATTTTTCTAAATCTCTGTCTGGTGCTTGTAAATAATACGGCACTTTTTCATATTTTGTACGTCTGGAGTGATAAATATCTATCATAATCACTTTTCCTATTATAAAATTGCCCAAAATGGTGACATATTAGGAATATTTCTGTTCCAAATACCGCACAATCTTAATTCTGCTTTACAATTAGGCGCAATAGCATAACGTTCAGTACGTGCAATTTCACCTTTTTCGGGATCGTAACCACTATCCACAGAAATGTCACCGTTTCTAAAAATATAAATCGCTTGTTCTAATAATGCATGTTTATAGTGATATTTTTGATAATCTGTGAAACAAGGATAGCGTCTGTTAATATTAGCATTAAAATTACTATCCACGAATGTTTCCAAACGATCTTCAATACGTTTTAAGAATGCTAAAGCTTTAGCTTCAGTGCCAAATTCTTCACGTAAATCAATACCGAAGTATTCATTAAATTCATCTAGTGAGATATATTTCGTTTGTAACATAAATTAATCCTTTTCTTCTTCTACGTCTTCACCGTAAGCATCTTTAAGTGATTTTAAATCTGGAAATTTATTATCATTAGAAATATTACCATCCACATCTACTGGATAATATAAACCATTTTTAACTTTATATTTTTGCTTTGGTTTATTTGATTTATTTAACCAACTATCAGCAAGATTTTCTAATTTAGAATAACCATAAAATTTATGAGTTTTATCTCTAATTGCATCCATTACTTCATATTTTGATAAATCTTTAGGTGATTTTCCAGCAAATTTTTCATCAAGATAATCATGTAATGACTCTTCTTCTAAATCAAAATTATCAATATTAAATTTTTCACCACGATAGAATTTTTTATGGAATTCTTTTAATTGACTTGGTGTACCACTGAATTTGACTTTTCCGTCTGGCATTTCTTCAAGTTTTACACCAGTTTTTTCAGCTTGCGCTCTAACATAATCCATTTCATCTTCATCAAATTCATCAATTGCTGAATATTTCATTTCTTTTTTCTTTGGTTGTTCTTGTCCACCTTGTCTTTTTGCTTCAAATTCAGCAATAGCAACATCATCTAATTCACCTTTACTAATTTCACCACGTTTATAACGCTCTCTTGCTTCAGCTACTGCAGGTGAGTCACCGTTATCGCCACCGATTTTACCTTTATAGCCATTCATTTCATCTAACCACTCTTTAAATTTACCACTTCTAACTTCATCCATTGTTTCATTAAAAGCATCTTTTAAAGAATATTCATTAATATTCACTCTATCAGAAATTCTTTTTCTAACTTCTTCTGGGTTAATATTAAATTCTTTAGCCCATCTATCAATCATCTCTTCTTGGTCTTTACTTAATGTAGCTTTATCACCTTTGATTTTATCGGATTGATTATCATATTCTTTAAATTCTTCTTCATAATCATCATCAAATGCGTCCAAACCATCTTTATCTGATTCACCATAATTTGTTTTTTCTGCCCATTCCATAAAATCGGAATAGTTTTTAGTATCGTGTTCTAGCCCTCTATCTTCTAAATATTTTTTATATGCTGCTCTATGTTCTGCATCATCTTTATAATTAAATTTTTTACTTCCGCCACCTTGATGTTGACATTTTTGACCATCTACTTCATCGTTACTAATAACGTGACCGTGGTCATCTCTTTTCATATTTTTAAAACCCATAATTATAAGCCTTTCTTTATTAAGTATACCTCTAATAATATTATACAATAAAAAATTCACAATGTTAATAAAAAAGAGCCCTCTTACGAGAGCCCTTAATCGGCCGCTATATTAATTAGGCGTGTTGTGCTAATGAAACAGCAGTGGCACCGCTTGTAGCAATGATTGTGTCGCTATCATCAACTAAAGCGAAGAATGCTTTAACTGAACCAGCAGCTTCAGTAACATCAGCATTTAAAGCCGCGAACTTATAATCTGTACCAGCAGTACCGGTTAATGTCGCACCTAATGTGAAGCCGTCTTTTTCATAACCTGAACCGGCATCGTTTTCTTCAATATACACGACTCTGCCTCTTAAACCGGCTGGAGATGTATAGAAGTTAACAAGCTTCCAAGCATATTGTGCAGCACCTGGTCTTGTATCAACAGCTAATGTATTAACTTTTGTGCTTGCAGCAGCTTCACTGACGGAAACGTATGTGCCAACAATTTTGTTTCTTGGAACAACCACACCATGGTAGAGTAAGTAGTTGATTAAGTAACCATGGAAGCCAGCTAAACCAGATTGTTCTGGACCATAGATTTTATTCCATTCAAGTTTTCTGATTGGGACAACGGCTTTGGTGGAAACAATCATATAGTTAATAACGGCAGAACCGTCTTGTGCACGATAACCATTTTGTGTTAATAATGGGTTTGTGAAGAAACGGTTGCTTGGAACCATAATAATTGGTCTACCAGCATATTTTTCAACTGTGAAATCTAAACCAGCTGGTGAACGATAGTCGCCTTGGGTTAAGAATTTTGTTAATTCACTGGTGTTACGGATTAATGTCATAACGGATGGATTAACGAAAATAACTTGTTCTTCTTCTGGAACTTCATGTTCACTTAACCATTCAAATGCAGCATTGAATTTACCAATGATTTGGTTCGCACTGATTGTTTCAACGTGCATATTGCCTAAAGACACGCTTGCTTTGTCGGCGATAACGCCAAATCTGCAAACATCAACTTCAGGAATAACTTTTGTTCTGTTAAATTCTTCAACAGCATTACCGATAACAATACCAGCTGTTTCTTCATCACTGATATAGTCAATACGGAATTGTTTACCTCTGACCCATTGGAGTCTGAAGATTTCCCATTGAAGTGAAACGTTACCTAAACGGAAACCGTCTCTTTCACCAGAACCTAAATTACCAGCATATGCAGCATAATTCGCTGGGTCGCTTGGTCTGGCTTGGCTTGGACTTAAATAACCTTCAGAACCAACTTGTGTTTGGTAATAATCTGAAAGACCGTCCATTAAGAATGAAGCAATTTTGACGTAACCAGTTTGGTCAAATTTAACATCAATAAATTTGCTTCCTTGTTCAAGGATTGCTGTCTTAGCATCCTCAAAGAAATATTTATCAATTGCTTTTGGTAAATATTTTTCAATAAGCTCAAAACTATTCATCTTTTAATCTCCTTATAAATCAACGCCTAATAATTCACCAGCAGCTTTGGCGTCTTTATCTTCAGCTGCCATTTCTTCGTCATGTTCTTCAAAATCATGACCTAATGCATCCAAAGCATCTTTTAAGAGACCTTTAATTGTGTCATCGTCAAGACCCTTTTCTTGGAGCATTTGTAATAATTCTTCTACTGACATTATTGTGTCTCCTTTATTTAAAATTTAACGCCTAGCAACTTACCTGCGATATCAGCTTCATTAGCTTTAGGTAATGTATGAGCTTCAGAACCCAAAGACCTAATTGTCGTTGCTGGCGCTGCTTGCTTTAACCATTCACTATGTGTAGGAAGTGCTTTTAACAACTCTTCTTCAGAAAAATCTAAATTATTTCCTTTAAAATATGCAATAATATCATCATATTTATCTGGATTAATATTATTCCTTAAAAATGCATTTTCACGCATTAATTCAGAATTTCTTAATTGAATTTTTCCAAATTCGTCATTCATTGAACCAAATTGTTTACTTTTTTCAAATAAATCATCTAGTCCTTGTAAATTTTCAACACCATACCTTTTGAAGAAAGCACCATGTGAGCGCATTACTCTTTTTTTCATCATGTTAATTACTTCTTCTTTAGTATAGCGTCTTTCAGAAGTGACTGAATTATCCACAGTTGATGGCGTTTCGGTCATCTGAGGCTCAGTTACTTCTGGTTGTTCTTCTACTCCAGCCGTTGGAGTAACATTATTTTCCGGCATTTCAATCATAAAATTGAGTTTTCCTCCTCCGAGTCATTTTTATTATAAATTACAAACGGACATTTTAGAACACTTTTTTCCATTTTGCAATTAATAATTTAGTTTTTTCTATTTGGCGTCTCAGAAGGTCTGTAGGATGCTTTTTATATAGACTTTGCAACAAACGTAACCTATCTTCATAATATTGTAAATTTGCATCTTTTGGAGTCTGCAATCTTTTATCACCAATTTTTCTATGCGGAATTTTAAATTTACCTTCTAAAATCTCATCAATACTATAATTTGTGAAATAGTGTCTACAATTCGGTCTAGTAATAAACCACACTGGTGCACCTGTCACCCATTGTACCGTTTTAATTCCATTCTCTCTAATATATTCACCTAATTTACCATCAGTGTCATAATTATGCCAATATCTATCAACATAAATCTTACCTTGCCAAGGAGCGTGGTCTTTAGCTGAGTCTTTATGACTACTTGCAACATAGAATATCTTACCGTTCATACGGTTTTCTTTCCAAGCATTATCTAATATCTCAATCTTACGATCGCTTTCATATCTTCTTACTTCATAATGTACAATTTTACTGGCTTCATAATTAACAGCTTTTTTATTGTACATTTGCAAAATTGCCACTGCTAATACGTCCAAACCACCTGTACCATAATACTGACCTGCACCTTTATCTAATTTTTTAACTCTATTTGTGAGTTTAACCATATATGCTAAAAGCACTTTATTCGGATTTACAGTCGCTTTAAATAAATCTTTATGAATATCTCTTACAGGTTTATGCTGTAATATATCACTATAAATTATCGTCAGATATTGGTTCTTCTGGTTCAACAGTTGGTTCTTCATCTTCTCCTGTTGGTACCATAGCTTCGTTAGTTCCTTGTTCATTATTACCACCTAACATACTATTTAAATCAAAATCATCTTTTTGTCTATTCTCTTCTAACCATGCAATTTCTTTTTCACGTTCTTCATCGCTATCATCTGGCCACATCATCTTTACAAATCTTTCTGTACTCATTTGTCCTTGTGACCAAGCATTACCTAAAATTGGTAACATTGTCTCTGTAGCTGGATTTGCAAATTCACAATATTTAACATTAATATCATAGTCCATTAATGTAATTATTCCAGTGTCCATATATTCTTGTAACATTAATGATAAAGTAACAATTTGTTTAATCATTCTTTCTTCACCATTCATAATATTATTACGGGTCATAATAGACACTTTTTCTTTCTCTCTTTGAGCCATTGCATTATCTTTTTTAGCCACATCAATACCTAATGTCGCTGGTGATAATACACCAGTAAAAATATAATCCATGACATCTTTACTTAAATTACCATATTTATCAAAATTTAAATCTGGTTGTTCAGTTACAATATCTTGATTGACATGACCCTCACCATCAGGAATTCCTTCCTTCATCATAATCTGTCTGTTATATAAATTTTCGTAACCAATCGCACCATTTGGTCCTCTTTGCATCACATCCGGATTAATCCATGTAATTGGTGTAGATACACGGTTAGTTTGAGAGGCTTGTGACCAAATTTCATCTAACATATCAAATAAATCTAATTTACCAGCATAAATACTCTTACCATATTTCGGATTTAATGGGTCATAGAAATATCTGCTTGGAACAGCCAAAATCATATCTAAGCCTTCTACAACTTGTTTTTCTCTTGGAATATCAGCTAATTCAGGAATATCATCCAAATTTGCTTCTAAAATTTCATTATTTTTCGCTAATTTAAATAAATTATATTCAATGTAGCTATTTCCATCTGCTTTATAACGTTGTTCAATTAATACGTAATTATCGTTATTTTTCTTATAATACGATTTAAATAACATACCAATTAATAAACCGCATTTATAAATATATTCAACATCTAGACCTTCATAAAATTCCCAAATCGGATGCTTACATAAATCCTTATTAAAATTCGGTTTCCAACCACCCCAGCCTTCTGCTAACGTTAGTGGTCTAGCTTGTTGTGTTAATTTATTGGTAAAATCATTCTCTTCAGCAATTGCATCCCATACTTCTTGTTTATCAGCTATTGTGATTTTTGGCATATCCACAATATTGGTAATAGTTTGTATAATCGCATGAGGAATACCAGAATGGACTCTTTTAATATTACACTCTTGGCTGCTTTTACCCCAGAAATAGTTACGTTTATTACGATCATAAATAGGTTCTTTATTAAATCCACTAACATTCTCGCCAGTATAAAATGCCAATAAATCATCACCGTTACCTAAATACCAAATTTTATTAGCAATAACTTCTTCACTTTTTATATTCTCTGTATCATTAATGAATAATAATCGGTCATTGTTTGGATTTTCAGGTAATTTATCCAAACCTAAGAATTTCATTATTTTCTTTTTAATCCACTCAGTAATTGTCATCTCTCTTTAAACTCCTTATATCGTTTTATATACGGAAGCATCGGTATCCACGAATATTCGGAGCCATTTAATGCATGGTCGTTACCATCTGCTCGGCAATGGCCTTCCTCATCCTTTTTAGATGCTTTTATTTCTCGTATTAAATTATAACACATATCAGTAAATAAGTGTTCAGAAAATGCCATTAATAAATTATCAAAGTCAACTCTGGATTGAATTTTATTTTTAGTTGAATTAACAAATCTTATATTGATTAATCCTCTTTGCTGAGCTTTTATACGTAATAAACCTTGAAAATCACCAGGGTCAGCAGATTCAACATAACATATAATCATCTGTGACCTCATAAATGGATATAATTCTCGCCATTCTATTAATTTTTGTATCATATCATCAGCAATTTCAGGTCCATCCTTATGCACATTTTTGCCTTCGTTTGTATAAAAATACTCATTTATTGATACTAATGTACTATTATCGGCAGTTAATCCTGTCAATTCCATTGTCATTGCACTTCTATAATTTTCTTTCAATACCTTATTCTCACCATTAGTACCACCAATATCTATACCAATATAAAACCTACTATACGTAAAATTCATCGCTCTATTGTGTGGAATAATAAGTGAGTCATTAAAATATGGATATGTCGCATCGCCAATATGACCCCAACAACCTAAACCTTCAACCTTATAAATATCATACGCATTATTCTTTAAAATTAGCATGGACTCATCCTTCTCAGGACGTCTGTAAGTATTACACCTAAATGAGCTTATATGCAATGCCAGACCATACCCATAACCTAAATTAAAATCTTTAATATATTTGTACATATAACGCTCATTTTCAAGTGTCTGGATGTCATCTTCTAAATTGCCTTTAAAAAATACATCGTATAGCCAATGACCAACATCCCACGCATTAAATAGAAATGTGATTTGGCAGAATAATCCATCTGTATCAGGTGTATTTGGAAGTCTGAGAGAGCCATCTACAACACGAAAATCATCATAACTTTCTAACTGACTAGCTTCTTCAAAATATATATCAGTCCAATAACCAGTTACGACACTAGTGGATGTGATATTTTCTACGTCATTCATACCGCTGAATAATATTACTTGACCTGTATCTTTACGCTCTATCTGCAATGGTGATTTAGTAAATTTAAATAAATGCTTAATTCCGAGTTTATTACAGACACTTTTAATAATAGTGTAATTTGAATTAGCATTATCTTTATCATGCTGACGTATCATCATAATGTTGCGTCGTTCATCAGATAAAATTTTAAATATTACCTCTAAAGCAGCAAAATTATATGTTTTACCAGTCTCACGAGCACCTTTAAGTGCTTTATATCTCGCATCACAATTAGTAAACCAAATATCTTGAAAATCAGTAAGCGTTAGCTCTGTATCACTTATCTGTGTCATTACGTTTTATATCCTTAATTTTACCACCTAATACAACTTGTACCTTACCTTCTTCAGCTACAAATTCTTGTTTAGGCATATATTTCTGATTAGTACGTTCTAATACCCAAGCTTTACCTTGCCAACCAGGACGACCACTACCAATATCTTCTAACGCAGCTTCTTCAAATTCAGCACGTGATTTTTTAATGGTGTAAAAGTATGACGAATATAAAGAGTCAATATCAGCTACATAATCAGACTCACCTTGACTCATCCAATTAGAATGACTCATAGTTGTAATTCCAAGCAAATCGCAAGCAGAAGTAATTGGTAATCCTTTACGCAATTTACTTGCCATTAGTTCTATTAATTCTTCATTTAACTTACTTGGTCTACCCATACTCATTATTATTATATAGCATAAACATGAAAGAGTAAATATCGGATAAGACGCGCGGTTTTATTAATTATGTGTAAAAAACTTTCGTGATTATCTGCTTGAGTCATGACGCAGAATTAATAGTTTTAATAGTTTTTTAATAGTTTTTTAATAGTTTTATCGGTATATAATACCGTAATAATAGTTTTAATAGTTTGCTATATATACGTATATATACATAAGAATAAGTTTATAAAAAAGCAAAAAACTATTAAAACTATTAAAGGCATCATTCCATAAGCTAGCTTAAAAACGAATTTGTGATGGATGTCACATTTTCTTGCGTATGCGTAACACAATTAGTAATGGAAAAGGCCGCTTTCGCGACCCATATATACGACCCATAGTAATGGTAGGTTTAATGTACCAAAACTCTGATGTGATAACGTTGAATATTATAACCGCCTGCTCCAATACTTTCAACTCTACATTCACCATCAGTACCGATAATTTTACCATTGATAATTAAGTAACCAGCATTGTCTTGGTCTAAATGTAAATCATCAACATTCACAATTTGACCGACTCTTTCAGTAACACGATTGATAAGATTTAAGATAAGGTTTTCTGCATCTTTAGCATTTTGTTTGTAGAGGTCTTCCAATTTGGTCATATAATATTCTTCCCAATTTCTACCCCATTTATGAGCCATTTCTCTACGGAAAGCTTTGCATTCATCGTATGTATGACGTTCGGAATGGAATGCTTTATATTCTTTACCGATTTCATCTTGCTTCCACTCATCGTATCTGTTCCAGCGTTGGATTAAATTATCACGGAATTCAATGAGAGCTTCTGGTAATTGATTGAGAGTATTACGCTTCGCTTCTTCAACAGCAAGTTGATTTTCATATTTTCTGAGAGTGGCAACTGCATCACGGAGGTTACTAGCAGCATCATATAAACTATAATCATCGCCTTGTAAGAAGCAATCGTATGGATAAACTCTCTTACGGTATTCTCTCAATGGTTCGTAATTACCGTCTTCCATATATTGATTGATGAGTGAGAGAAATTCAGCACTGACTAAAGCAGCGTATTTATTGAATTTCTTTTGAAGTTTTTCAATTTGGGTGGTCTTACTTGTAATTCTTTCTTGGATTGTCATATATTAAATTCTCCTTCTGACAAGTCTATTGTAATATATTTATAATAAAAAGTAAATAATTATTTGCATAAAAAAGCACTATCATTCCGACAGTGCGATAAGATTAGAATTTTAATTCTTCACCATAAATTAATTTTGACATTTCAATATCATCAGCAGGAGAGTATTCATACCAATATAGTTCGTCGTATTTTTTTAATAATTTATTATAAAATACAGTTAATGGTTCTGATTTACCTGTCTCTAAGACACAGATATATTCATCATCATTCTCATAAATACTTCTGATTGGTTGGTATTGTTTAAATAATTCCATTACTTCTTCCATTTGATTATATCCTCCAATCTGTTGCTTAAAGTTTTATTATCTACTCGTGTACATTCTAATGTCGTAGCTTTTAAAGCCTTTCTATCAATTAAATCTTGGATTGTATAAGTTTTATTTATTTGTGAGTCAAATACTTTAATTTCTCCATTTACTACTTCAGCATTTACTGTATGACCGGAACTACAATTCTTCCAGTCCCACGCTAATACAAATCGTGCACCTTCTCCTTCAGCAAGCATATCCTTCTCCATATCTTTAATTAATGCTTTACGTGATGGATAATTTTCACCATTTGGTCGTTTATCATATCTTTTTTGATGAAGCGAACTATCAAAATCTAAAAATGCTTTTTCCATTGCTAAAGTTTGATTATATATTCTATCACTATTGCTTAAATATTTATTAGCTTCAACATCATAACCTCTTCTTCTCATTTCATATGCAATAATACATC
>Ga0310690_10010786_pt1 | contig 11337 bp, 8 predicted proteins | sample AusTroGonzalo_MG_2_FD_207661 | JGI IMG/M metagenome (GOLD analysis project Ga0310690, IMG submission 207661) | Bovine rumen microbial communities from tropical cattle in Woodstock, Queensland, Australia - Gonzalo_04 (v2) (version 2) | ecosystem: Host-associated > Mammals > Digestive system >...
AGAAGCTAAAATGTTACCCAACATCTTGGTTATTGATGATAAAACAGTAAGAGAAGATATTACGCCATCTTCAATTATAAAAGTTTCTGGTTATGTTACGATTGAAGATTATGAACATTTATCCTATCTTATGGATAACTTCAATGATATTGGATTAGCAGTAGCCAATATGCAGATGCAAAGCAACGACACAAATAAGAAGTCTAATAATTCTATAGAGAAATATGCTAAAGAAACCGGATTAACACTTGATAAAAAATTCACTGCAAGCATTGTTAAAATATTAGAGAACTTTCACGGCGATTCAATGGAAATAGTAATAGAAAATAGTGAATCCACTCTGGATATAGGTTTTAAAGCATTACTTGATCCAAATTATCTAAGGATTTCACCTAATGCATTAAGAATTTTATACGGACACAAACCATGTATGAAATGGACAATGGTAGGAGAAGTAACAGATATATCATATATTGCAGAAAGACATCAGGGGCAAAGCAAGAATGCTTTTTCAGAGTTATTTATGCATCTGAATGATGTGGATCATTCGTTTTCAAAATCAACAGACGATTCTTGTGATATGATTCGTATTTCTCCTATTGCGGTGTATATTGAACATGAAAGCATTACGGCTGCACCCGAAGGCACAGCCGTTGATCCTCAAATATAAACCATACACTCAAACACCGCTTCTCTCGCCATATGGACGAAGCAGTTCTCCAGACCGAGCATCTTCTCGGCATCACCACTGATGACAGCTTTCTGATAGCAACTGTCGCTCTGCTTCCAAAGCTCTACCTGGAGTGAGATAGCGTCACTGACTTTCAGCTCCATATCATCAAGGTACTGAATTATCTTGCCCTCGTTGACGAGCCTGCGAAGTCTGTCAGGGAAATAGCTGTCAGAGAAATGAAGATGATTCTTGATGAAGTCGGAGCTGTATGTCTTGCTCTCGACAGCGAGCGTATCACTATTGAAGTGAGTAACGGTCATTGTATTGGTGTCTAAGCTCCACAGCGGAACGCATTTCTTTTTCAGTGGATTGTAAACGGTTTGCTCGCTCTTATATCTGCTCATGATTTTAACCTCCGTTATATCTCATTACCGTGGTGTGATTCCAATTCACGGATAACAAATTTGTGATCCGTGGCATGAAATGATAATAACAGGAGTATGCACATAACGTTGTCCTTTGTTTGTCCTTTACACGTTCCGAAAAGTTACGATAAAGGACAGGATTATAAAACACATTAAAACTAAAAAACGTCGTAAATACGGGCTATTTCCCATATCACGGCAGGTTAGAAAATCTGAAAAATTTAATTCAATTCTTTTCAAGGCGTAAAAACCGCGTCTTAAGGCAAAATCTCTAAATTAAAAACATATTATTCGTAAGCGCCAATCAAACCCAGCCCTTATGATAACAAAAAAGCAGCCATTAGGCTGCTTTTTGTTAAAAATTCATATTCATGCAATGGCATTGACAGTTACGCCTTTAGCAACTGAAATATCCAAACCATAACGTGAAACATTATCAAGCTTCATAGCCTTGAATTCTTCCGCAGTTACATAGATCACCAGTCGCTTAGGTTCTGTCATATACTCATATTTGATGTTCTGCTTATCGAGTTGCTTTATAGCTTCATCAGATATGTAACTGTAAAATGCTTTTTCAGCTTCTTCATTAGCAATACGGTTATTTTTCATTAATTCGTTGATATCAACTCTGAGTTTTTCTTCAAGGAATTCTCCGTCAACAATATACTTTGAAAGGAGCTCTTCACCAAAGTATTCAACTCTTTCTTCATACCATTCTTTGGTTCGCTTTGTACCATCAGGCATTCCTGTTGTATATATGGTTTCTCCGTATTTAAGCTGATTGCCATACATTTGCAGATCTTTAAGCTTCATCATCTCTTCACTGTAATTAGCATTTGAATATTCAGACAATTTTTTGCCTTTATATTCAAAATTGTAGTCAGGACTCATTGATAGCTTAAAGTTTATCGGAAGAACTGCATCACTCGGTTTACGAAGCGCATCGTACAAGTTAGACATTACTTCTTTGCCATTCCATTTTACATAGAGTGAATCATAGAACATGATGTCATTATCTGACTTGTCTTCATATGCCTTTTGAGCAGCTTCCCAGCCATTATTGCTGATGCCTGTTCCGTTTTCACCAACGTAGAAATATATCGTCTGACTTGTTCCGTCGAAATCACTTGACGTATTATGGGGATTTACACCGTCAGCTTTCCAGCCAAAGCTTACGGAAATGCAGCCTGTGCTGCCTGATGGATAGCTTGAGAAATCTATCTCGGCAGTGTCGGTATAATATGCAGTGTAGTCACCCTCTTTGCCTGTAATATCAAGCGACTTCATATCTTCCTTTGTAAAAGCTTTTGTATACTCGCTTTTCGCACCATTAACAACAAGTCTTTCATCGTTTATTTTCTTATAGTTCTCAGTAGCAAATATTGTATATTCAGGATTTCCATCGGAATCAAAATTGGGATAACTGTTATGCTCCTGATTATATGTGTATTTATCACCCATTAACATTTGAATCTTGAGGGTTTCACCATTTGCACAGAAAGAATTGCAGTTTAATGCAAGCCTTTGCGGTTTCATAACACTAACTGACGGTTCATTTCCAATAAGATATTCGGAGTTGTCAATGTTTTTATCATTATCACTTTTGCCCAACTTCCATACCAAATTGCTGAACTCCTGACTTTCCTCATAGGTCATTTCATACCACTTACGGTCTGTGCCGTGAATGAATTTTCCCAAATCATATAAAGTGACAGTATCGCCGTTCTCGTAGTTAAGCTTTATCACCCATGTCATTCCGTTCAGCTGTCCCGGATCTTCTACGGAAAGATTCGTAGACAGGCTAATGTTTGACAGGTAATCGACAACAGCCTGAGCATTTTTATCTGTGAAAGAGTAGTCATAGCCCTCTGGGAGAGACGTTACCTTAACGCCTATTACTTTGGCTTTGTCGATACCGAGAAGCGTTGCTGAAAAGCTTTTTTCTTCGTCATCAAGTCCGAGGAGTTTCCTCTGTATCGCTTGTGCATCGCCAACAGTAAGACCGTTGCCGTCCATATCACCATTGAGCTTGCCCTGCTCGGTAAGATGATGCTCTGCTGTACCGTCTATACCGTATTTATTGGGGTTTGCAAGAGCTTGCATTATCATAACTGCATCTGAAAGATCAACCTGACTATCGCAGTTAGAATCGCCTTTGACTGTACTTTCATTTATTGAAGTGAGTTCTTCCCAGAAAGCATCATCATTTTCCGCAGAGAAAACAAGACCTTTTGTTAAACTAATGCCTTTTTCATCGGACTGACTTATAAAATGAGCGTCCTCTTTGTGCAAAACATAAACATTTGTGGAACCGTTTTCAGCGTACAGATACAAATCGTTACCCTTTCTCTCAAATCTGCCGAAGACAGCAAAATTCTGATAAGTACTTCCTGACATACTGAAAGTCCCCGATTTAAGATCAAGGTGTATATAGCAGCCATTATCTCCTGATTCTGTTGTCAGCATCACAGAGTTTACCTGAGTTTTTTCTGTACTGTCATCAACGAACTCAACATTGAATAATACATCGTCAGAACCAATAACTTTTATTGCAACAGTTCCGACCTTGTCTCTTTTGTAATCACCGCTGAGAGTAACTGTTGGCGCCTTCGGGATATCTGACTGATAATCAAAAGCTACATCAGGATATGTATAAATAACAGGTTCTTCATTGCCTTTTTTCACTTCTACCTGTATGCCTTTAAGGCTGATGGATTCACCGAGTTTGTATACGGTTTTATCGGGAAGTGTGATTATTTTGTATGTCACAGTTTCATTTTCATTAACAACAGGAACTGTCATTGAAGCTATATATTCCTTTACATCATCTGTACGGATATCAATTCCCTTGTCATCAGCGTGTGAAAGCAGAATATAAAGCGGTTTTTTGTCGGTTGTACCGCCTACATCGAGAACATAGTTGTCTTCAAGCGTAAATTCCCATATATACAGACCTGAACCAACATCTCTGCCCTTATAGTCCTTGAAATCCGCCCAGTCAAGTTCATCGCCTAATTCGGCAAGTCTCATAACATCGTTAAGAGTCATATCCTTTGTGCCTTTAAGCAGTGTCGGATCTTCTTTTATAGTATCATCTTTGACTTCAACAACTTTCTGTACATTTCCGAACATGGCAGGATATGTTTCAAGAATACCACCATTGTATGTGATTTCAAGCTTCATACCAACTTTTGGAGTGATAGCGGCAGGGAGCTGCTTTACTGATAAAGAAAACTTAGACGAGGACTTCAGTTCAGGCGAATCGTCCACGGGCTTTACTAAGACATTATCACCGCTTATGTCCATAATTGTAACTGTAACCACTGCGGTCTGCACAATCGGATCATCTACGGCAGGCATAGTAGTGGTTGTGACAGACGTTGTTTCGGCAGCTATAGCAGTAATGGGGAGCGCAGCACTGCACGCGATCATTGAAGCTGTAAGTAATATACTAACAACCTTTTTCATAATATCAACTCCTTTTAGTAAAACGGGCGTTATAATATCCTTTACTACTTAGACGAAGAAACAGCTGCTATATTTCACCCTTTTTTAATTTTTGTAAACGTATACTTTGTCACTTTAATAATACTATATAAACAGCTAAAAATCAATGCTTTGAAAATATTTTATTATTTTACCCCCCCTGAAAAATTTTTCAACATTTATTGTTAAAGTGTCTATCTTTACATATTTCACGATATGAAAAAGTGACCGATATCAGCCGCTTTTTATAAATTGTTATATTTGACTTTCTTTTGTTTGTTAGTACCATGTACATGGAGAAAGCTCGCCTCTGTCTCTCAGTGACTTGAATATGCTGAGCGTTTCAGATGTAAGATCAGCTTCTTCAGGTTCGGTTTCTCCGTGCCATGTTATTGAATTCAACAACTATATTCCGTGATATTCCACGATATTGAGCTGATCCCAATTTGCATATATCGTATCAATAACCTGTTTTGTAAGCGGAGCCTCATTATCTGCATCAGCAATCAAACTCGGTCTGCGCCATACATAAGAATAGGATGCGTTTTCGTCAAGATGAAGATAGTAAACGATTCCATTCGGAGATGTCAACTTGTGTGTAGGAAGTCCGTCACAGCTTATTGGTTGATAATTCAGACTATCGAGCATATTGAACACATTTGTAACTGTTGGTGTTTCGTTTACAGTTCCTTGTCCGTATAGCATATTATATTGTTCAGGTGTAGCGAGCACAGCTCTCTGGCTTATGAAGAATTTTATTATATCAGTAATTTCTGGTGTCAGTGATGCTTGTAGGTTTGCATCATTTCTTTGAACGAAATTTAAACTCAAACTGAGCTTGTACACCTTACCGTCTCTGGCTGTAAAATAATATTCAGGTTCAGCTTCAACACAGGCGTCGATGTAATTAAGGTTATTCAGCTTATCTGTAAGCTCAATTTGTTTTTTTACAATTTGAGTCATATTATCATCCATGTACTCTGATGTCGGTTTTTCTACATTTTCAGAAGCATGGGTAGTTGTCTGATTATCATTTATGTCAGGCTTATGAGTTGTTTGGGGCTCGGATGAGTTATTTGCTTCGGATTCATTTAAAGCGGTGTCAGTATTCAGACTATTATTATCTTTATCTGTTTTTGTAACACTACTTGCTGAATGAGAAGTTGTCTTTTCCTTACCTATCTTTTCGTCTTTTTTATCTGTAGGATTTACTGAACTATTATTATCTGTTTCTGTTTGCGATTCCGTAGCTAATATCTCAGGCTGAGGTGATGGATTTAGTTTATTATTTTTAGGACCTTTCATTTTAATAATACCTACTGTTGCACCTATTAAAAGTACAAATGCAGCACCATATGCAGCAAGAGCGGCAATACGCCTTAATATATGTGTGTTTTCAAATTTGTATATCTCGGAATTTTCAGTTGTTTCGCTGAACTGATTGTTTGCGGTTCCTACTTTTTTCAGATAACTGCTGAACATCCGCCGACTTGTTTTGCGATCTACCACTTTGTAGTCTTCAGATATTTTTTCCGCATCTGCGGAGCCTAAGATTTCCTTTATATCGCGTTTCATGATAAATCCTCCTTTATATAGTAATATCCATATCTGACAAGAATTTTCTGAGCTTTTTCATCGAGCGTCTCAGACAGCTTCTGACAGTTACAGGATTCATTTTCAGTATCTTGGCAATTTCAAATGAATTTCTTCCAAAATAATATTTTTGTATTATTATATCTGAATTTGGTTTGCCAAGCATTTTGATCTTTTCAAGAAGAAGTTTTGCTATCTCAGCACTTTCGACATCAGCTTCCGTATCTTCACCTGAGCTGATATGTTTTGTTACTTCATCATCAAAAGAGATAACCTTATTGTCATTGGATAGTCTGTGGTATCTGTCAATAGCACGATTTCTTGCCGCAGCAGCTATATATGGTTTTATCACAGAGTTATGAGCGGCATCAAAAGACAATGCAACATCGCTCAGAACATCAGTAGTACATTCTTCAACATCTCTGCTGCTGAAGTTCTTCAAAACACTGAAAACTATCGTATATACATAGCCGTGGTACTCGTCGAATAAAGCTCTGTAACCCTTGTCGGGAGATTCTTGTAACAAACGGCATATCTCACTGTCTGTCATGCTCTCCCTCCTTTCAAGCATTAACACGTGTTGGGTGCTTTCATTATACCATAAACGGCAAAATCTGAAAAGTGTTGCACTTTTTTAGAAAATAATTAGATTTTTTTGAAATATTATTACATTATCTCGCTGTACATCTGCCTGCAATATACAGGCAAAGTCATACTCCAAGGCATGACAGCTTCGAGCTGTGCTTCTGTAGGATCATTGCCCAGTTCTGGCAGAATTGTCAGAAGATATAGCAGATAACCGTAGACATCAAGGGTATTTCTCTTAGCCGTTTCTATGATACTCATTACTGCTGCACTTGCATCAGCGCCTTTTTCAGTATCGCTGAACAGGAAGTTTTTACGGTTGATAACATAAGGCTTTACTGTTCGCTCGGCTAATTATCTGAATATTCGCATAATTAGCCGAAAATGCCATAAGGCCCTTTGCTGTTGGCAGAAAGAACTGGATGCACAGCAATACGGCGAACGGTGCGAAAGCAAGCGCAGCGCTGTATTCAATCATTGCAACGGCTCAGGCTAACGGGCTGAACACAGAGAAGTATCTGACAGAGCTGTTCTCACATCCGGCAGGAACAATTCTCCTTCCATTCACTATATGATATTCAGACAGGCTCACCGAGGTGAGCCTGTTTCTTTGATACTATGTATCGGCGGTTTACGCTTACACTGCAACCCCACCGAAAGAGCTCTCCTTATGGATATGCTCAAGCACATGAAAGCACTCCTTCTGGAGCACGGTATCTAAAACAATAACACTGCCCGCATAGGTGGCGGAGCATCCCGGACTTGCTCTTGGATGCTTCTGCACTCTACATGGGCAGTGTTTTATTGTGTAGTATAATACCTTATCATAAACAAATCTTATACTGCCACGATTCATTGTATAAGTCTTGATATGTAATCGGTTTCTTTAATTACTTTTCCATATGTCTGTTCCATTTCATTTTTTACTATAGAAAAAGTCAATAATTGCAAATTCCATAGTATTTTATCACTAAAAACATCTTTTGGATTTCCATGAACAATCATATTTTCAGAACATCTCTTCATCTCTTTTTTTGTTAGATTACATTTTTGTAAATCTTCACATACACAGCTTCCATGATGAGCTGCACAGCATCTTCTTTGGTAACATACACTTAAAAACTCTTTCGGCGTTGTTATTGACTCAACTTTAAAGAAATCTTCTGAATATAATGAAGAGCGACGTATCAATTCAAATACAATATCGAGAGATTTGTCGCCAACATACACAGTATCTCCCTTTTTATTTTTAACTACATCTCCATTCCACTTTTTCATCTCCTCCTTTTCATAATTCTTTATTGATGCTATTCCTTCTAAAACAATCCATAGTCGATAATACTTTATTATTTTATCTTCTTCATTCATTGCATCAGTCAAGAGTTTAATATATAGTTTTAGATATGAATTTGAATCCTTTAGCGCGTCATAATATGTTCTTATAAAATGTCCCTGATTTATCCATTTTAATAGATTTCCAACATAATTCGGTTGTATAGGGCGAAATTGAGCTGCTTTCTTATTTTTATCGAAAACAACAACTGCAAAAAAACTTCCATTACCTTGCATCATCAACGTAAAAAGGTTATTAACTAATCCAGCTCGTTTAATTGCATAATCTACGGCTTCATCATCACTGGTAGCGTAAATATTAGTTATTCTAAAGACAGCCGCAGGTCTATTAGAACAATATTTGTTTACATCAAACTTTAAATCATATCCAACATCCAAAAGGAAACCATTAATGTACTCAACTTCACTTAGTAGACTATAATTTTTATATGGTATTAATTCAATATCTCCATAATTAACTTGAACATCAACATTTATGTTTTTTATAAAAATAGCTACATCAAATGGAATTGAGCCTTCATTGTCACTTTTATATTTTGGTAAACAGAATAATTCATTTCTATTATTTACCACTGATTGATACATTTCAATTGGGCTCATTTCACTTGTCCCATCTACGATAAATGCATCTAATATCCTAGTAGTATCATGAGTGTATCCTGCTATTACTGCTCCTTCTATATTCTTTAAACATAGTATTAAATATAATCCTTTATCTAAAGTACACTTACAATCAATATTAACCATCCCCTCATTAATATTACATGCACCGTCTATATCAAAGTCCTCATCATACCAATCATGTACTTTAACCACTTCGACCTTTATAATATCACTATCATGTATATTTAAGCTAGGAACCATTGTTATCGATATCTCTATCGTTTCACCCTGTTTTAGTTTTTTACACTTCAGAACACTCATATCACACCTACTTTAATTTAAAACATTTTTTAAAACAAGCGAAAAAGCAAGGAAAATAGGCGAATTCTCCTTACTTTCCGTTTAATAGATCATCCCTGTTTTACCGTCTTTGATCGCCTTCGGCTGATCGATCTTCAGACCTTCAAGCAGCCATCTTGTCTGCTGAGGTGTCAGCAGTTTTGCCTCAATTTCATTGCGTGGCCATTGGAACTGTCCGTTGTCCAGCCGCTTGTAGACCAATAGAAATCCGTCTCCTTCCCAAAGAAGGCCTTTGATACGGTCACGGCGTCTGCCGCAGAACAGGAAGAATGCGCTGCTGAACGGATCGAGCCGGAGCTGTCCCTGTATTATCATTGCAAGTCCGTCTATGGAGCGCCTCAGATCTGTGTAGCCTGTGACGAGGTAGACCTGCTGATTTGAAGAAATATCGTTCAGCATAGGGCTTTCACCAGAGCAAGGAGTGTCTCAGGATCAATGTCTGACGGCAGCGAGATCTGAAGATCGTTCTTCCCGATGCGGATCTCTGACTGACATTGCTGCTGAGGAACGTTGAGAGGAACGATGGCCGGAGCTTCAACAAACTGTTCACGGATCTTTTTCAGCCGGCAGTAGTAAGTGTTCGGCTTGATGCCGTTTTCTTCACACCATTGCTTTATGGTCAGGCCGCTTGCCTGCTGTGCTTTGATAAGTTCCGACCATTCCTGCAAGCGTACTGCCTGTCTGATCGTTGCGATCTCTGTTGTTTTATTCTGCATAATGATACCTCCCGTGTTCACCGGACTCCAATTTACTACATGGAGCTTTTTGGAGTTTTTTGGAATGTCCAATTTACTCCGTCAAGTTTCTTGGAGTTTATTATATATCATTGGACAGCGGGAGGGAAGACGCGGAATATTTTACTCTTACCTTCTTTCTCACTTTTAGTACTTGTAATCTGTACGTATAAGATAACTTAAACTTTAACACACAAAGGATAAATCTATATTATTCTCTTTTTGAATATACTCAAGACTTTTCTCAATTCTAGATTTATTGGCAAAAGCAAAATTCTTTTTGCATAAAGATAATAATAAAGAGTTAAGAAAAAACACATCTGATGAAGATAATTGTCTTATTTCCATAGTATATTCCTTATCACCGTTGAGCATATTTTTTACCTTTGGATCTTCGATTATACTTAAATCGCCAAAGCCTAAAACAGAATTGATTGTCGATGATAAATTAGAAAGCATTGTTCTGTATGGAGATACCTTTGTAAACAATTTAAAGAATACACTCATATTTATAATAGCCATATTCTTTGTAATTGGGAATAAGGAATAATCATGAATCGTAACCATTGAAGCAAGTTGCCATAAAAACTGATCGTTTGTTTTTTCTGCAACATCTAATAACATAAAGGCTTTATCAACACTTAATGGTCCTGAATACCTTGTACATCCTCTATCTGTTATCAAAAAGTCTTGTTTACAATTATTTGTCTTTACGATTACGGTATAGGAATGCATTATATTCTTAACATAAGAGAATAATCCTAAATTCTTCATTTTATAATTAACGTCAATAAGCTGAAGCATTTCATATTGATTCTTACAATTGAGTACTTCATTGATTCTGCCATAAAAATCGCCTATCAACTTAATTCTTTCATCTCTTGGCATTTGTGAAATGATTGGATCATCTTCTAATTCTCTTGAGTTATACCTTAAAGCTGTTATGATCATATACTTTTTTAGTATAAACATTTCTTCCGAATTGATCGTTACCTTATAACGCGAAACCGCTAGTTTTTCATTTAAAAGCTTAGAAAACTGAAATTCTATTTTGTTACATAAGTCGTGTTCCACTTCATCAGGGTAATATCCCTTTTCAGAAAAAACAGAACGAGTATTTCTTGCTTCAACTTTCCTATTTTCAATATCACAGTATTGAATCATTCCGTTTTCACAGAAATGCTTTAATAAAAACTGAGGTATATAATGATTGTTCATCATTTAACTCCTATCTGTTATAGATTCTGTCACGTATATACTTTACAGGAACTACTACATTACACCAAACCTCATCTTCCAATGTATTTGTTGTTCATTCCCATCATAAATATAACCAAATCAAATTTACTGAAGTAATATTTGATTTGGTTAAATTCAAAATTAAAATTCTCTTTAATCGTCTCTTTTTTCTATATTTCTCTCTACTGCATTACAAATCCAACTCAGCTGCAATCTTTTTATGCAATCCAAATCAATATCCTCTTTTTGAAGTAATAACGATATTTCATCTTTAAATTTCATTATA
>Ga0310690_10010788_pt1 | contig 11335 bp, 11 predicted proteins | sample AusTroGonzalo_MG_2_FD_207661 | JGI IMG/M metagenome (GOLD analysis project Ga0310690, IMG submission 207661) | Bovine rumen microbial communities from tropical cattle in Woodstock, Queensland, Australia - Gonzalo_04 (v2) (version 2) | ecosystem: Host-associated > Mammals > Digestive system >...
CAGCCGCGGGCGGAGAGCCAGCGGTCGCCGTGGCCGGCGGCGTTGCAGTGGATGGAGATGAGGATGACGTTCTGGCGGCGCAGCTGTCGGCACCACTCGTTCACGCGGCGGCAGCGCTCGGGCAGGGAGATGTCCGCTTCCTCGGGCACCAGGAGGGAGGCGTCCAGGCCACGGGCGGTGAGGGCGTCCACGATGCCGCGGGCGATGATGCGGTTTTCGAGGTATTCCAGCAGGCGGCCGTCGGGAGAACGCTTGCCTCGCGTCTCGGCCCCGTGGCCATTGTCGATGAGGATCTTCATAGCTGATTAAGTGCTTAGGTTTACACCTTTAAGTTACACAAAATCAGCGGGTAATGCAAGAGGTATGGCGTGGGCGTTAACCCCGTTTGGGCGTAGTGAATCCTTTTGAACTGTACTGCCAGAAACTTTTTTTAACTTTGTATTTGCATACCCCCAGAACCATGGCCGATAGACTGTCAAAAGAGGAGAGATCCGAGTTGATGTCGCACATCCGCTCCGTGAACACGAAGCCGGAAGTGGCCCTCCGGCGTGCCCTCTGGCGGCGCGGATTCAGGTACCGGCTAAACGTCAAGAGCCTGCCTGGGTCCCCGGACATCGTGCTACCCAAGCACCGGACAGTTGTCTTTGTCCACGGGTGCTTCTGGCACGGGCATAATGGGTGCAAAGAATTTACGGTTCCAAAGACGAATACAGAATTCTGGGTTAAAAAAGTCGCGCGGAATCAAGAAAGGGACCAAGAAGTTTGGCGTAAGCTGGAAGCCAATGGGTGGTCCGTCGTAATCGTCTGGGAATGCGAACTGGTGAAAGCCAAATTCGACGGCACTGTGGAAAGAGTGACCGGCGAAATAATAGAAAACGGCGAACTATACCGAAAGCATCGGCAGGAACGACGCGAAGCAAGGGAATTGAGACGGCAGGAACAAATAATGGCCGAGAAAAAGAGGGATTCGTTAATGGCCGAAATAAAGGGAATGGTTCTTTAACCGGCCTGGAGCACTACTTGCTTCCGCATTCAAACTCCTCTATCTTTTTCTTCATCTCTTTGAAGATTTTGAAGTTATCTGTTGCGTCTCCTTTGTTCAAACGAGTCGCACCAAGATTGTTGGAGGGACGTTTCATCTCAGTGTGTAACACTTTGCTGAATGTCTCGAAAACAACCTTCTCAGAAGCATCTCTTCCGTTTTCAAGCTTGAAGAAACCGAGTTTCCACATCGCATATAGGACACGGATGAGGTCGACTTTGTCAATGGCTTCCTCATTGAAATACAGCGGACTCTCTTGTTTTGAAGCCTTGGGTGATTTCGATTCAGGTTGCACTATGGACTGATTGACGGTCGTTCCCTGAGGACTGATCGTTATGATTGAACCGGAATTGTCGTTAAAAGTGCTTCCGGGATGTGCGTTGAATTCTTTTATGTTGGCCATTACTCAAGTTGCGGTGGGGTATCAGAAGAAATGCTCTTGCCCGGGAAGAAGATACTTGCCCCCGACAAGTCATTGAAGGTCCCTTGGTTGGTAAAGTGTTCAATATTCACGGTGGTCGCATTGGCGAACGGCGTGACACCCTCTGCCGAGAATGACGATCCGGCAACAGATGCGCGTTTTGCTATGATTTTCCTTGCATCAGGATCGTAGACATAATCTTTAATAGTTCCAAGAAGGATCAATTTAACGGCTTCGCTTACGGCTTCAATACTGACACAGAACCACTCCCGGGGTGAAATAACCGCACCTTTCTCATCTGGAATATTGATATTTAGCCTGACCTGATCAAAGAATGTGTGAAGTTGGTCCTCAAGTTCCCGGGCCGGTATATTAAAACAACGGTATGTCTCAACAATATCCACTCCGGCATACAAATAAGTGGGTTCATTTACGGCATTGCGAATTCTGTCTGATACAGTCGTGTTCGTGCTACCGATTTTGTAGACATCCGGGACGTTTTTCAGCTTGGCGTGACGGCTTCGGAGGACATACACATAACCCTTAGGTCGGTCCTCGTCAGATACATTCTCGTTGTCCAACGAAAGGTCTTCCACATAATCCGAGATGGCATAACCATCACGCTGCAAAGCTTTATCGAGAGATCGGAAGAGCATGTCAGATGTGGTCCCATTGTCAAAAATGCATTCTGTACGTCCGTCATACCTACGCCGTTCACCGCTCATATACTGATAACTGGAGACATTCCCTTCGACAGACTTAAGGAAAAGGATTACGCCACCAAGCACGTAGAAATTGTTAGGTGCCAGCTCCTGGGAATTGTACACAGCAAGTTTTCTGCGACCACTTTCAAGGTCTTGACGCAAAGTTTCGAACATCGGCTGATAGTTCTCGAAGTCTTTGCAGAACTTCCTTCTGGCAATATATTCGGGAGATATGCGGTCCGATCTGCGTACATTCTTAAGGGTGAAAATGGTTTCGTCGTAATCGCTACCAAGCAAGCCGCAAGGGTCATCATCAAGGATGTCTTCAAGCGGAATGTCCAGCACGCCGTCTTTATTCAAGAGGCCGTATAAGTCGTATTCTTTTAGCTTCTTTACTTTGTCAGCACTGGAACGTATAGCCTTCAACCTGCAAAACAGCTGGAACTCCTTAATATCCTTGGTCGAATCCTGCGGCTCACGATTATGCTCTTCGAAGAAAGACACAATTTCTTCGAAGTTGTTGAGCAGCACAGAATTCTTCGCTTTAGGTCTGACTTTGGGCTTTTCAGCCAGCAGGCCTAAAGGGTCGTTTTCAGTTAGGAAATCAAGAAAATCAGTTTCAGCCATTCTTTTCCATTTTTCTTCTTCTTGCGTATAAAAGCACCTCTGCCAGTCTACGTTCGTAAGGGTCAACGCTGTCGAGATTAGGCTCGCGTTGGAATTTCTTAACAAAGTCGTTGATTTGGGGCCAAAGGACCCTTGCCTCATCTTCAGTCACGTCTATTCTCAATGCACGGATATATGTCTGAACCGACTTAAACACACGAGCATCCAGCGATTTGGACATAACCTCATATGCGTCCATAAAAGGATTGACGGAATAGATCAAGTCAAGATTCAGTTCAGTAACGTTGATAAGGCGATTTGCAAACTCCAAAAACTTCTGACCGTTTATATCCTTGACATCTTTATGCGACAGGACCGTATCGATAACGACATAAGTGCTCAATTCCTTGGTTGCATCGTCATCGAGGTCCGGATACACATTGCGTATAACCTTTGGAATGAGGCCATTGTTGATTGTTTCAGCTGGGACATTCTGGCCAATTGCCTTCTGAACGTCAGGATCTTGCAGGATTTTGGCCTTGAGGTCCACAATATCATTTTCGATAATGTCTTTTACGCGATCCGACTTGATGCCGCGGAAGCCATCAATAAATACGGTATGACCGCGTCCATCGTCAAAGCCACCACCTTCTCCCGAACCAGCCCCATCTGTGTCCAGATTCTTGGGCTTGAAATTGAACTTGGGGGCAATCACTTCTTCCATAAGGAGAGAGGCTGTGATTGCCTTCAGGATATTGTTGACGCTTTCAACGATTTCTTCCCGGTTGGCATTCGGCTCAGCAACAAGGTTGGTGAATTGTGCGTGGTCCTTATTTGCGCTATCGCGAGTACAACGGCCAATAATCTGGACAATCTCAGTGAGGGAGCCACGGTAGCCAATGGTCAATGTTGTTTCACAGAAGGGCCAGTCAAATCCCTCCTTAGCCATTCCCAGGGCAATGATGATGTCAATATCTTCCGGTTTCTTTACATTCCGGAGATACGCCATTACCTTTTCTCTCTGTTCAAAATCAGTATCGTCGACAAGATCTGCGATTTTCAGCTCACGGCCATCCTCCGTTTGGACATGGTAAATACCCGAATCGTCAATACCCTTATACTTTCCGATGCACTCGAGAATCTGGTCCACTTCCATCAACTTCTCCTTTGTAGATTCGGCAGAATTCACATTGGGGATGTAGATGATTGTCTTTTTATTGAGATCAAGCACATTGCGGTCCTTCAGGGCATTGAGATAGACACCATTGTAAAAATGGAATCCTATACCCAAGGACTTTAGGTATTGATAACCGTTGAGCTGTTCATAGTAGTTGTACGTGACTTTGGTGAATTTTCGTTCGTCAGAGGGGCTGAGAACGGCCACGCAATCTCCACGGAAATAGGAACCGGTCATTGCGAGAATGTGGGCGTTGGTTTCATTCATGACGGCTCGCAACAACTCACCAAGTTTGCTGTCAGCTTCAGCAGACACGTGGTGGAACTCGTCTACAGCAAGAAGGCATCCGTTGAATTTTTCGCTTCCAATTTTGTCGTAGGCGAAACGAAGGGTGGAGTGAGTGCAGAGAAGGACAGTCGCATCCGGATCATCCATGAACTCTGCGAAGGCTGCGGTTTTCATTGGCTCACCGCCTGGAGTACACAAGTCGTATTTCCTCGTAACAGCCCAGTTGGTATGAAATCCATTGCTAACCAGATCGGTGGACGCAAAAGACTTGCCTATTGAGCGTTCTGGAACGGCAACAATAACCTTCTTTACCTGTTTGCTACGCAACTTTTCAAGAGCAACGAACATAAGCGCCCTTGATTTACCCGATGCAGGAGGCGCTTTCAGGAGTAAGTACTGAGATTCAAACTTCTCGTATACGCGACGCTGCATCTCGCGCATGCCCAGCTCGTCGGTCGTAATACTGCGGCCGTTGTGCTCGTATTGTGTCTCAAAAAAGTTATTCATTTTCAATCAATTCGTTATAAAGGTTTTGGAGCCAGAGCAGACGTTCCTCGTCACTTTCAAAAGGTCGGCTACGGTAAAGGGAATCGACGGTAGCATCAATCCAGGAATGAACCCTGGCAAGTTCCGGAGGCATATTCGTATAGAGGTTGCCCAGGGACCTGTCGCAATAATTCTCTCTAACTTCGAGAAGCGTGATGGATAGATTGGCGAGAATATCTTTTTGCCGTTTCTCTATAACAGGAGCAGGGAACGTATTATAGCATAATTCGGATGAATACCGGGGCCTTGTTTCATGTCCGCCGCAACAACTCTTGACCCACACCATATGCATTCTTGACTCAAGAAGCGCGAGCAACCAAATTTCGCCATCGAACACGACGCTAACATTGTTGTTGACTATTGCCTTAGAATCAAGGATGCCCATCTGGAAATAGGCCCGGTTCTCTGAGGTGACACACGGTGCCACGATAGACACCTTTCCCTTGGAAGTCATATTTGTCTCCCTGAACTTGTGAGGATTCTCCCGGCTCTTTTCTGATGCAGTGGAACCGGCGGCATTGCGTGTGGCTCGAACAATTTCAATGCGGTCCGCGATGCCCTTGATCTTAAGAGCATCCTCAAGTTCTTTATCTGAGATCCACAAAACCCATCTTGGAGTCGATTTCACGAACTCATCACCGCCATATAAAGGACGGATAAATCGCTCGGCTTCAGGGAACTCCTCAAGAAACACATCGCGTTCTGTTGAAGTGAACTGCAGGGCAGTTGCACCATCAGGCATATTGCCTTTTCTCATTTCAGGAAGGTAAGGAGAGAGTGGCTTCTTCCTTTTCTTTACGCGTATGTCTATGTTTGGCAGCAAGGTGGCACCAATACGTTCACATTCTATTCGCTTGCCATCATCTACTATTAACTTGTGCGGGGTGGTACCTCTGGAGGAAATGCCAATGATAACCACGGTAACACCAGCATTATCGTTGCTTGTCTTCCATTTGAAAGAACGGTACGCAAATTCATACTCGCAGCCAAACTCGTTGACCTTATCGAGAATGAATGTGGATTGGACACCCTGGGAAACAGAATTAGTTAGAACGAAAGCGGCCTTTGCCGGTGTAGTGCCAATATACTTTGCGGCCTTGATGAGCCAAGTGGAGCAATAGTCCGCTGAATTAAGGGTTTGAGATTCGAAAATGCGTTGCATCTTCTCTTTCTCCACGACATCGAGGTTTCGATGTGCGCCAAGAAACCGGGGGCTGCCAATTACATATACACCTTCCTGGGCAGGGACATATCTGTCCCAATCCTCTGTTAGTTCGTCACCAATAGATACGCGCAGATCTTGCTCCAGTTGCATCATAGACGGGAATACAAGGTTGGAGAATCTCAGGGCTTCCGTCGTATGGGCGAATACAAGAGCGAGCGTTGTAAGGTCTTTTGTAAGCTCATTAGAAACAAGGCCTACAAAATTGGAAAGAGGCAAAAGGTTCTCGCATTTCACACCGAACCTTTGCTCAATATCTTTTAATATCTCATTCAGTCCGGAATATGCAGCCGCCAGGAAACAACCGGGACCGTTAGTCGGGTCGAAGAACTTTAGGTGGTATATCTCGTCGATTATCTGGCCAATATTTTCTTTAGAAGCACACTCAATCTTCTTCTGCAACCCATCGAACACAAAGGGCTGAAGCAGTTTGTTTACGTTTTCGAAGGAGGTCTGATGTCCAAATAGACCAGAATCAGCAGAATTGGTCATCCTGTAAATCAGAGAAGTAAGCAGTTCCACGTCAATAAGGCGCGTGTCAAACTTCAAGATTGCAAAGATGTATCTGAAGGCTTCCTTTGATATTCGTATAGTTGTGCTGACTTCGCGAAGGAAGGGTATCTCAGAGGATTGGTAGTGGTTGAGTATGTTTGCGAGTTTGACCTCGTCTTCTTTAAGGGGGGCCGCAAGATTAGTTTCGATGACTTCTTCGCCAAGAATATTCGAGAAATGGACTATGTAAAGAAGGTTGAAAATAAAAGTCTGAGTGTCCCGAGTTGAATTGTCATTCAGAATCAGCGCCCTGTTCAAGGACTCGACGAGCTGGTCGAACTCCAGCGTCAAGTATTTGTCTCTCTTATTGTTCTGGAACGTGAAAAGCGAAGAGAAAAGGGGAATATTATCTAACAACTGATCGTATGGGACCGCAACAGGTTCTTCTGCCTGACGAATCACAATAATCTGTTGTGGCTGGATGACAATACCGAGCGGATATGACTGGAGTGACCTCTCAATCTTCGGCATGTAATCATCTCCGTCCATGCAAAGGATTACGGCGCGCCTGTAAACAGGAAGAGGGCCATTGTCTCCCTGATTAATCCTGTCTACGATTTTGGCAATCGTGGTTTCACCTATGCCAAGACTGGATAGTAGCTGCGCCGTAGTCTTAGCGTAACCCTGAAACTCAAGATCACCGATAACAAACCCTTTTGCGTCCTGGTCAATCATTCTCGCGCATATAGTTAATGATCCTTGTTCCAATGTATTCGGCCATCTTGACCGGGACCGCATTCCCTATGGCCTGCTCGACGTCAGTTTTCGCCCCGACAAAAACGAAATCGGGAGGGAAAGTCTGAATGTAACTCCTTTCTGCAGAAGTCAGGGCACGGACATTCGCAATGTTGAATGTCTTGTCTGCCGGATGGAAGTGATAACCTTCTGGTATGGGGCGATTGACACCACGAATTGTGGAGCTTGGCTCATCAACCGAGAAGATTGCCCGTCGTGCATAGCTGCGAGGGTGCATGTAATAGTATTCCGTGTCTAATGGCCTGTCGGCAAGGTATTGCCTGACTGTCATGCGATGCTCTGAAAGACCCGCCAACAGCGGTTCAAGAAGGAAGTTGTCCGGAGTGTCCAAGCGGCCAATGACGAAATAACGACGCCTCATTTGGGGAACGCCCATATAACTCGCATCCCATACTCGTTTGGTTATTCCATAGCCGGCTGCTTTGAAAATGCCTATGACCTCGTTGAAGATGGGCGATTTGTCAATGTTGTACACGTTCTCCATAACAAACCATCTGGGGCGTACCGCAGATATGATATTGCCATAGATGCGAGTCAAATTGGCCCGTTTGCCTTCAAATTCTCTTTTACCGGCAATGGAGAAGTCCTGGCAAGGAGGACCTCCAATGATAATGTCAGGGCGAAGTGCTATCAACTCATCAACAATATCCTCACGTGCAAGATCCCTTTTGTAGATGGGGTGATCAAAGTTGGCGCGGTATATATCAATAGCAGGCTGCCAATTGTCATAGGCAGCCACAATTTCAAACCCGGCCTGCTGGAATCCGAGGCTAAGGCCTCCGCAGCCGGAAAACAAGTCAATTAACCTTGCCATTCAGATACTCTAACAAGCAGTTTGCTACATATTCGGCCAACTTCACGGGGACCGCATTACCAATCGCCTGATTAAGATTGGTCTTACTTCCTTCACCCCAATCAAAATCCTTCGGGAACGTCTGAATCCAGCTGCGCTCCTGATAGGTAAGGGTGCGAATGCTGTCATTCAGAGGAACTGGATCTCCAGGGTGTCCCTTGTATCCTGAAGGAACGGGGCGATCAACACCTCGAACAGTCATAGCGGGTTCATCAATGCTGAAAACCCCGCGGCGACTATATGAACGGGGAACTCGGAAATAATACTCGAACCCCAATGAATCTCCAAAATAGTCACGGAGAGTCATACTCTTTTCGGACAGGTGAGAATCGAGAATTGAATCCAGGAACCCATCTTTTTCGCCAAGTTTCCCAACCAGGATAAAACGCTTTCTTTTTTGAGGTACACCACACTTGCTGGCGTCCATGACCTTCATCGAAAGGCCATATCCGGCGGCCTTGAACATCTCGGTAACAATCCTTAGTTTGTCGCTCTTTTGTATAGTCGGAACATTCTCCATCAGGAATAATGCCGGACGGACCTTGGTGACAATTTCAGCGTAAGAGATAGTCAAATTGGCGCGGCCGAGGGTCTCATCACGATGCCCGGCACTGGAATAATCTTGACAGGGCGGACCGCCAATAATCATGTCGGGATGCAAGGATTCAATATCATTGATATCTTCTGTTTGGGAGAGATCCCGCTTGATGATAGGATGAGAAAAGTTCTTTTTGTAGATGCTAATAGCTTCGTCCCAGTTATCGAAAGCTGAAACAATCTCGTATCCAGCATTCTGAAAGCCGAGGGACAATCCACCACACCCGCAAAATAGGTCTATTACTCGTATGGGTTTTCCGCCGCTCATTTATGACGATTCTTTCTGATTGTGAATAAATTGGTCAACAATAACCTACAAATTTACGGTTTTTTGGCCGAAATTCCGATATAATATGGTATAAAGAAGAATCAGCGCCATGAGAATCGGGCTCTCATGGCGCTGAAACAGGGTTTACTTTTTGTCTTGTTTTCGTCGGCTCCGACGTTCATTCAGACCTTTTTGTATGCAAGGCAATCTTCGGAGAGTCTTGCCGTATTCATCGTCGGGATCTTCTGCGATGTCCAGAAGGATGTCCTTGATGGAGCGGGGCTCCCGTTTCTCTATCTTCATCTCCGCGTAATCCATTTGTCTATTTCCGGGCGGTAGAAGCAAAGTGTTTTTCCGCAGCGATGAAAAGGGATGACAGCCTGCTGAACCCACGAATATATCGTGCATTTAGCCGGATGCCCGGGCAGGTACTCGCACAGTTCATCAACATCCATCCAGGGCGAGAAGCCGCCATAGGTGGTGTGATTCTCCGTCAGGGTGCGCAGTTCCCGGACTTCTTGGAGCAGTGTGGCAACCGCCTGGGGCAGGTTGTCGAATGTAATGGCTTTTTCTGTTTTGTCCATTGCTTACAGGGATTAAGTGAAACAATGGCTTCTCATTTTGTGGCCACAGAAAAAGAAACCAGATCTCCGTTGTGGAAATCTGGTCGCAAGGTAGGCATTATAAAATGAGCAGACTTGGAGTCCAATTGGAGTCCAGTTTGATTTTTCATTCCTCTGGCTCCTCCATCTTTTCAACCCCCACAAACTCGAGATCCAGGTCGTGAATGAGCGCCCGGATCTCCTCGTGGACCTCCGGGGAGAAGAACTGCGCCACGGCGGCAAAGGTGGCATCGGCCCGGGGATTGGGCGTGCGGTGCCAGCGGATGAGCCAGTCGGCGATGTCGATGTGGTTCTCTCGGTCTTCGGCGGTGCCGTGCTTCTGGAGGAGGTCGGCCACCTTGATGCCCAGGTCGGGGAATTCTGCGGCTTTCTGGCACCAGGTGTCGTAGCCGTCAATGTCCGGGAAGGCGGTGATGGAACGGCCCTTCAGGACGTACAGACGGGCGTTGAGCTGGGACTTTCCGCCGGTGGCCAGCCAGATGAACTTGGGGATGAGGCCGGCGCAAATGATGGCGGTCTTCTCGCTTTCGACGAGGGCCACTGGCTTCTCAGGGAAGAGGGGCAGGAGGTGCTCGCCGAAGAGGCACTGCGTGAGCGTCCATTCCTGCGGTAACTGGCCGGAGTATTTGAGGAGGGAGTGAACCCAGGTGATGCGGCCTTTGGTGTTCTCGTCCTTGATGCGGTGGCCGGTCTCGGGGTCGTATTTCATGACTTTGCCGGTGCGGATGCGGCCTTGAACGTCAATCTGGTAGAAGATGACGGCACGGTCGCGAGTGACGCCGATGCGGTATTCGTCGATGAGGCCTTCCAGGATGATGGGGTCGAAGAGGGTGGCCAGGAACTGGGTGAAGTCCGAAGGGCGGTCGGGTCTCAGGGTCTTGGCCACGATGTCTTCGGGGAGCGTGTCCACTTTGTCCACCGGGTGGACGGGTGGACAGGGTGGACAACGGTGGACGGATTTGTCAAGCCACTCGGGGGCCTTGCGCCAGTCTTCGGCGTTTGGTTTGGCGTCCGGGTGGTCCTTGAAGTACTGGCTGGGGGTGTAGTGGTAGCCGCAGCCGGATTCGTGGTCGCATCGGCCTACAGCGTCGTTCAGAGGCTCATTGTTGGAGTCAACGTAGAGCGTGAAGCAGCGCTTGCCGCCACAGTTGGGGCAGGTGTGGCGGGAGGCGGTGCCGGCGTATTTCTGGAGGTGATATTCGTAGTCCATACTATTCCTCCTCTTTCTGGTCGAACAGGTCTTGTCCACCGGTGTCCACCTTGTCCACTGTGTCCACTGCGTTTACCCCTGTCTGCGCGGTGGACGCTTCGGCCTGCTTGATGATTTTGGCGACCATGGATTTGCTGAGGCCTACTTCCTGGGCGATTTCCCGGTAGGATTTGCCTTGCTGGAAGAGCTGGATGATGTTCTCCACGCGGTTCAGGGTCTCGGTCTCCTTCTGCTCGCGGAGGTGCTCGCGCTCGGTGGAGTACTCCTTGAATTCGAAGTGGGTGAAGCCGCCGGTCTTCTCGATTTCGTAGACGATGACGTTGTCGGAGTCGTACCGGAAGGCTCCGGCGCGGACCTTGAGCTGCTTGACGTAGCGCAGGCGGTCGTCTTTGGCCGATTTGCCGATGGCGAAGACGCTGTCGAAGAAGTTGTAGAGCTTCTTGGAGCCTGCGAGGTCGTTCTGGGTGATG
>Ga0310690_10010790_pt1 | contig 11332 bp, 10 predicted proteins | sample AusTroGonzalo_MG_2_FD_207661 | JGI IMG/M metagenome (GOLD analysis project Ga0310690, IMG submission 207661) | Bovine rumen microbial communities from tropical cattle in Woodstock, Queensland, Australia - Gonzalo_04 (v2) (version 2) | ecosystem: Host-associated > Mammals > Digestive system >...
CCGGCCAGGTGCTCGCCGAAATGGACCGCGTGCAGCTCGACCAGGCCGCGCTGCGGCTCAAGAACGACGAGACCGAACTCGCCCGCGTGAAGCAGCTCTTCGAAGAGGGCGGCGTCTCGCAGTCGGACTACGAGGCCCTAGAACTGGCCTTCAACGTGTCCAAGAGCAGCTATGACAACCTGGTGGAGAACACCATCCTGCGCGCTCCGGTGAGCGGCGTGGTGTCCGCCCGCAACTATGACCGCGGCGACCTCTACTCGATGAGCCAGCCGATCTATACGGTCCAGCAGATCACCCCGGTGAAACTGCTGGTCCCCATCTCCGAAGCGGACTACACCAAGGTGAAGCGCGGCGACAAGGTGGCCATCGCGGCCGACGCCCTGCCGGGCCGGAGCTATACGGGCACCATCGTGCGCCTCTATCCGACCATCGATCCGGCTTCCCACACCTTCAACGCGGAGGTGCGTGTGGCCAACGAGAACCGTGAACTCCGTCCGGGCATGTACGCCCGCGTGACGGTGGACTACGGCGCCGTCGAGAATATCGTCGTGCCGGACGCCGCCGTGATGAAGCTGCAGGGCTCCGGCCAGCGGACCGTGTTCGTGCTGAACGCCGACAACACCGTCTCTGTGCGCACGGTCGAGACCGGCCGCCATTTCGGCGACCGGTATGAAATCCTTTCCGGCCTGGAAGAGGGCGAGCAGGTGCTTACCGGCGGCCATTCCAACCTCAAGTCCGGCGATAAAGTGGAGGTCAAGCGATGAGTATCTACCGATCCGCGGTCGAACATCCTGTCACGACGACGCTGCTCTTCGTCGCCCTCGCCATCCTGGGTGTCTTCTCCCTGAGCCGGACGTCCATCGCCCTGCTCCCGGAGTTCGACTCCAACACGATCATGGTGATGGCGTCGTACCAGGGCGCCAACGCGCAGGAGATTGAGACCAACCTGACCAAGGTCCTGGAGAACGCCCTGAACGGCGTCGAGGACCTGAAGGAGATGACCTCCCAGTCCAAGGAGAACATCTCCCTGCTGACGCTGACATTCAATTACGGCGTGGATATCGAGGCGGCGACCAACAGCGTGCGGGACAAGCTGGACATGGTCAATTCGATGCTGCCGGACGGCGTGTCGAACCCCGTCATCTTCAAGTTCAGCGCCTCCGACATGCCGATCATGCTGCTCTCCGCCACGGCGGACGAGAGCCTGTCCGGCCTTGACAAGATCCTGGACGACAAGGTGTCCACCCCGCTGGCGCGCGTCTCCGGTGTGGGTACGGTGTCCGTGAGCGGTGCTCCCGGACGCGAGATCCAGGTCTACTGCGACCCGAACAAGCTGCAGGCCTACGGACTCAGCATCAGCGGCATCGCGAGCGTGATCTCGGCCGAGAACCGCAACCTCCCTTCGGGCAACATCGACATCGGCTCCGAGACCTACACGCTGCGTGTGCAGAAGGAGTTCTCCGATCCGTCCGAACTGCTGGACATCGTGGTCGGCGCCATGAACGGCCGGGCCGTGTACCTGCGTGACGTGGCCACCGTGACCGACGGAGAGCAGGAGCGCGAGCAGGAGTCCTACACCAACGGCGAGCGTTCCGCCCGTATCATCATCCAGAAGCAGAGCGACGCCAACACGGTCAACGTCATCAATGGCGTCAAGAAGCAGCTGGCCCAGATCGAGAAGACGCTCCCGGCCGACGTGAAGATCACCACGATCGTCGACGGTTCCCGGGAGATCAAGAACACCATCCGGACGCTCGTCGAGACCATCCTCATCACCTTCCTGGTGGTCATGCTCGTGGTCTTCATCTTCCTGGGCAACTGGAAGTCGACCATCGTCATCGTCCTGTCCATCCCGCTGGCCCTGCTGGCCTCGCTGATGTATCTGTTCGCCTCGGGCAACACGCTCAACATCATCTCGATGTCGGCGCTCACCATTGCCATCGGCATGGTCGTGGACGACGCCATCGTGGTGCTGGAGAACGTGTCCTCGCACATCGCCCGCGGCGAGAAGCCGAAAGAGGCGGCCGTGCACGGCACGGGCGAGGTGGGTATCTCCGTCATCGCGTCCACGCTGACGATGCTCTGCGTGTTCCTGCCGCTGACCATGATCAACGGCATGGCCGGAATCATGTTCCGCCAGCTGGGCTGGATCGTGTCGATCATCATGATCGTCTCCACGACCGCCGCTCTGACCTTCGTGCCGATGCTGTGCTCCCGCTGGCTCAAGCGCGATGTGCACCACGGGAAGGCCTACAATGCCGTTTTCATCCCGATCAACAAATTCATCGACAGGATATCCCGCGGCTACGCGCACGTCATCCACTGGGCCACCAAGCGCCGCAAGGTGGTGATCCTGGGCTTCGCCGCCGTGTTCGTCGCGGCCATCGCCCTGCTGGCTCCCGGCCTCAAGACGGAATACTTCCCGCGTGGCGATTCCGAGCGCCTGACCGTCACGATCAACCTGCCGATGGGTACGGCGCAGGATGTCACGCGCGGCGTCTATGAGCGCCTCTATGCGGACATCATGGAGGCCGTGCCGGAGATCCAGGTGCTCAACGCCACCTTCGGCCAAGCCGACACCGACAACACCTTCGCGAGCATGCAGAGCAACGGTACGCACATCATCTCGCTGAACCTCAATATCGGCACCTCGAGCACGCGCAAGCGCTCTTCCGCCGAGATCTCCGACGTGCTGCGCCAGGTCTGTGCGAAGTATCCGGAGATCCGCCGCACCATGGTGTCCGAAGGTATGGGCATGGGTATGGGCGCGTCCACCGTCGAGGTGGAGGTCTACGGCTACGATTTCGCCGAGACGGACCGCGTGGCGCAGGAGCTGCAGGCCCGCCTGGCGAAGGAAGCCTCGTTCACGCAGGTGACCATCAGCCGCGAGGAATACACCCCCGAGTTGCGCATGGATTTCGACCGTACCAAGCTGGCCCTGAACGGGCTCAATTCCACCACCGCGGCGTCCGCTTTCAGCGCGGCGATGAGCGGTACGGTGGCCTCGCTCTACCGTGAGGACGGCGAGGAATACAACATCCGCGTGCGCTACGCGCCGCAATACCGTTCCAGCGTCGAGGACATGGAGAACATCGTGGTCACGACGCCGACCGGCGCCACGGTCAAGATGAAGGAACTCGGCACCGTGGTCGAAGGCCTGGTGCCGCCGACCATCGAGCGCAAGGACCGCTCCCGCCTCATCACCGTCCGCGGCATCGTGGCGAAGGGCGCCGCCCTGAGCGACGCCGTGGAGAGCTGCAACCGCGTCCTCGACGGGATGACGGTCCCGTCCGATATCTCGACGGTCATCGCCGGCGACTACGAGGACCAGCAGGAGATGTTCGGCCAGATGGCCGTGCTGATCGTTCTGATGATCCTGCTCGTCTACATGGTGATGGCCTCGCAGTTCGAGAACCTGATGGGGCCGTTCGTCATTATGTTCAGCGTGCCGTTCGCCCTGGTGGGCGTGCTGCTCGGCCTGCGCATCACCGGAATGGCCCTGGGCATGATGTCCATCATCGGTATCATCATCCTGATCGGTATCGTGGTGAAGAACGGTATCGTGCTCATCGACTACACGATCCTGTGCCGCGAGCGCGGCATGAACATCCGCGACGCGTCCACGACGGCGGCCAAGAGCCGTCTGCGCCCGATCCTGATGACCACGCTGACCACCGTGCTGGGTATGCTCCCGATGGCCATCGGCACGGGCGAAGGTTCCGAGATGTGGCGCGGACTGGGTGTCACCGTGTGCTGGGGTCTGACCGTCTCCACGCTCATCACCCTCGTGCTCATCCCGACGGTCTACTGCTCGTTCACCAACCGGATGGAAAGAAGACTTGAAAGAAGGAGGAATCGCCAATGAAAGCCATGTTCATCGCCTACAACCAGGCCTATAATCAGGAAATCGTAGATCTGCTCGCCGCCCACGGCCAGCGGGGCTTCACCCGCTGGGAAGGTGTGGAAGGGAAGGGAGACTTCAACGGATTTCCCCGTTTCGGCAGCCACGCATGGCCGGAAATGAACCATGCGCTGCTCGTGATGATGGCGGACGAGAAAGTCGCCCCGCTGCTCGAGGCGCTTGGCGCCAAGGACAGGGAAGCGCCTGACCTGGGGCTCCGGGCCTTCGTCTGGAATGTTGAATCTTTCTATTAATTTACTATCTTTGCAGATGCAGATGTTTGTCTGCAGACAAATAACCGATAGTTTTTTATTATGGAAGTAGTTATCAATCCGAACAATATCAGCGAGGTGCTCGCCTCCCCGGTTCCTGTCCTGATCGACTTCTGGGCCTCCTGGTGCGGCCCTTGCCGCATCCTTTCCCCGACCGTGGACGATGTGGCCAAGGAGATGGAGGGCAAGGCCGTCGTCGCCAAGTGCAACGTCGACGACTGCGAGGACATCGCCGTCCAGTATGGCATCCGCAACATCCCGACCCTGCTCTTCTTCAAGGACGGGCAGCTGGCGGACCGTACCGTGGGCGTGGTCCCCAAGCAGGAGATCATCGACCGCCTCAACAAATTGAAGTAATCACTTTTTAACCTTTTAATAATGAAAAAGTTTCTTGTTGTTATCGCCGCCCTGCTCATCGCAGTGAGCGCGCATGCCCAGTTCGGCATTGTTGCCGGCATCACCTCCTCCAAGACCAATATGAAGGACGCTATCGCCGACGCCAGCAATATCACGCAGTACCACGTGGGTGTCACCTACAAGATGGATCTCGGCCTCCTCGCCATCCAGCCTTCCATTCTTTACAACATGAAGGGAACCAAGCTGAATATCGCCGAGCTCACTTCCACCGAGCTTGATTACAAGACCGGTTATATCGAGATTCCTGTTCAGCTGCAGGTGGGCCTCAACCTGGGTATCGCCCGCATCTATGGTTTCGCCGAGCCGTTCATCGGCTACGCGATCTCCAATGCGGCCACGCTGTCCGGCCAGGACCTCAAGGCCGACTGGGACAACGTGAAGAGCCGTCTGGAGTACGGTGTCGGCCTCGGTGCCGGCGTCGAGCTGATCAAGCATGTCCAGGTGTCCGTCAAGTACTTCTGGAACATGGGCGACATGTACGGCACCACCCTGAGCATCGCTGGTATTTCGAAGACCATCAGTGAGCAGAAGGCCAGCGGTATCGCCGCTTCCGTGGCTCTGCTCTTCTAGTCAGCTATGTCGGACAAACGGGCAGTTATCTATTGCTCTTCCAGTTCCGACATCGATCCGGCCTACAATCAAGCTGCGCGGCAAATCGTCCGCGCAGCTTGTTTGGCTGGATATGATATCGTTTCCGGAGGATCCTGGCGCGGCACGATGGGCCATGTCTGTGACGAGGCTCTCTCGCACGGCGTACGCGTGATCGGCGTGCTCCCCCGGTTCATGAAAGGCTTCGAGCATCCCCGCCTGACGGAATGTATCTGGACGGAGCGGATGTCGGAGCGCAAGGACGTGATGCGGGAGGGAACCTCCCTTGCCATCGCCCTGCCGGGCGGTATCGGAACCCTGGACGAGGCGGCCGAGACCTATTGCCTTGTTAGACTGGGCCGTTATCCGGGCCGGGTTGTATTTTTCAATTTAGACGGCTTCTACGAGCCGTTCAAGCGGCAGCTGGATCTCTATGTGGAGCGGGGGATGATGGAGCCGGAAATCCGGGCCCTGGCCCACTTCCCGGAGACGGTCGCCGAACTGGAGAAACTGTTATGACCAGGAAGGAGGAGATATTCGACTTCATCGGGAAGGATTGGGGCCGCGTGCAGGACCTGATCCGGGCCAACCTGCATTCTGACGTGCAGCTGCTCGAGGAGACGAATGACCGTATCCTCTCCAATTCGGGTAAAATGCTGCGCCCGGCGATAGCCATGCTCCTGGCCCGGCTGATCGGTCCGGCCACGGAGGACAGCTGCCGTTTCGCCGCCGCTTCCGAGATGCTGCATAACGCGACCCTGATGCACGACGACGTGGCCGACGAGAGCGCCGAGCGGCGCGGCCGTCCCACGCTCACTTCGCTGCTGGGGCCCGGCGCGGCGGTGCTGGTGGGGGATTACTGGCTGGCCCGGGCGGTGTCCGTCATTTCCGCTTCGGAGCACCACGAAGACGTGATTCCGCTCTTCGCGCGCACGTTGACCGACCTGGCCGAGGGAGAGATGCTTCAGCTGGAGAAGGCGAGCAGCGCCGACACCTCGGAGGAGGACTACCTCCGGATCATCTACTGCAAGACCGCTTCGCTCTTCAGCGTGGCGGCGGAGACAGCGGCCATTTCCGTCGCGGCCACGCCCGAACAGCGGGAGGCGGCCCGCGCCTACGGTTCCGCGTTCGGAATCGCTTTCCAGATCAAGGATGACATCCTGGACTATGCCGGCACGGACGCCCTGGGCAAACCGGTCGGCGTGGACCTCAAGGAACAGAAAATTACGCTCCCCCTGCTGGGTGCCCTGGAGGGCTCCCCGCGTGCGGCGGAGATCCGGGCGATGGTGCAGGATATTCCCGCCCATCCGGAATATTGCGATGCGATCCGCGACTTTGTCGCCGAGCGTGACGGAATCGCCTTCGCCTCCCGGCGGCTTGAAGAATGGGTTGACCGCGCCGTGGCGGCGCTGGACATCTTCCCGGACGGGCAGGCCAAACAGATGCTCATCCATGTCGCGCGTTTTAATCTGAAACGGGAAATATGAAGTTTGCGCAGGTGCAGGGCAATGAAGACGTGAAGCAGGCGCTGGTCGGCATGGTGGATTCCGGCCGCATCCCGCATGCGATCCTCTTCCATGAAGACGACGGTGGCGGGGCGTTCCCGCTTGCGCTCGCCTTCCTGCAGTACCTGTTCTGCCGCGACCGGTACGACGGCGATTGCTGCGGCGTCTGCCCGTCCTGCGGCAAGATCGCGAAACTGATCCACCCGGACGTGCATTTCGTCTTCCCGACGGCGGCCGGTGTGCTTTCCGAGCAGTACATGGAGCAGCTGCGCAAGCTGGTGGCCGAACGGCCCGATTTCCGCGAGGCGGAGCTTGCCGACGCGCTGGGCATCGAGGGCAAGAATTCGGTGATCGCCGTCACCGAGTCGCGCCGCCTGCTGGAGAAGCTGTCCCTGAGCGCCCTGGAAGGGGGCTGGCGGGCGGTGGTCATCTACCTGCCGGAACGGCTGAACGCCGAGGCGGCGAACCGCCTGCTCAAGATGATCGAGGAGCCGCCCGCACAGACGCAGTTCCTGCTGATCGCGCACCAGTTGGAGCGCGTGCTGACGACGATTTCGTCCCGTTGCCAGCGCATCCGTATCCGGCCCGCAGGCGAAGCGGCGGGGCCCGTTTTCGCGGATGCGGAACTGTTGGACGAACTGATGAGCGCGCTGCTGGGAAGGAACCTGCCGGACGCCCTGGAGGTGTCGGAGCGTATCGCTTCCCTGCCGTCGCGCGAGCAGGCAAAAGCTTTCTGCACCTTCGTGGCAGACCGCTTCCGCCAGGTTTTCCTGGCGCAGCAGGGGGTGGAAGGTGCCGGGGAGATCTCCCCGCAGGCCCGTGCCTGGGCCGCGAAATGCCGCAAGACCTTCCCGCGCCAGGCGCTGGAGGTCATGAACCGGACACAGACACTGATCGGCCGGAATGTCAACATGAAGATCCTCTTCACCGACATGGCCGACCGCTTGTATTTACAGATATGACGACAAACGAATCCATTCAATACGATTGCTTCCGGGGTTGCGTGGTCACGCACGAGGCGGAGACGGGCGAGACCCGTTGCACCTATCGTGCCGGCTGCTGCAAGCTTGGGGACTACAACTGGCTGAAGGATGCTTCCGACGGCACCTGGCGGGGCCTGTTCGAGGTGCGCTTCAAGAACACCCGCAAGGGCTTCTATGTCAATGATTCCCAGCAGAACGTCCGCCTGGGCGACCTGGTGGTCGTGGAGGCCACGACCGGCCAGGATCTGGGCATCGTGACGCTCGAGGGGCCGATCGTCGGCCGCCAGATGCGCGCCCGGGGGATCGATCCGGAGACGGCCCAGTTCAAGCGTATCTACCGCAAGGCGCGCCAGAGCGATATCGAGAAGTGGCAGGAGGCCATCGCCCGCGAGCAGGACACGATGATCAAGGCCCGGCGCATCGCCGCCGAGATGGGTCTGGAGATGAAGATCGGCGACGTGGAGTTCCAGGGAGACGGCTCGAAGGCCATTTTCTATTATATCGCCGACGGGCGCGTGGATTTCCGCCAGCTGATCAAGGTGTTCGCGGAGGAGTTCCGCATCCGCATCGAGATGAAGCAGATCGGCGCGCGGCAGGAGGCCGGCCTCATCGGAGGCCTGGGCATCTGCGGCCGCGAGCTGTGCTGCGCCAACTATATTTCCTCGTTCCAGAGCATCTCCACGGCGGCTGCGCGCTGCCAGGACCTGTCACTCAATCCGCAGAAGCTGGCGGGCCAGTGCGGTAAGCTGAAGTGCTGCCTGAACTACGAGGTGGCCACCTACCTGGACGCCCAGTCCCGCATTCCCAAGGTCAACGGGCCGCTGGAGTTCGAGGACGGCCTGGCCTGGCTGCGCAAGACGGATATCCTGCGCGAGGTGATGTATTTCTCTTACGACAAGTCTTCCGACGCGGACCTGTATGCGCTGGATGCCGCCGAGGTGTGGGATATCATCGAGATGAACCGCAACGGCGAGCGTCCGGAGTCGCTGCGCTCCGAACCGGAGCCGTATGTGCCGGAGTTCGTGACGGCGGTCGGCGACGACAGCATCAGTCGTTTCGACGCGCCGAAGCGCAAGCGTTCCCGCGGCGGCAAGAACCGCGGCCGGGGCGGCCGGAACAAGGGACGTCAGGAGGGCGGCCAGAAGTCGCCGAAATCTTCCGAGTAATCATGGCGCGCCGTCGCCTGGGTGCCGTGCTGGCGGTGCTGGTCTGCGGGCTGGCGCTGTCGGCCTGCGCGGTTCCCGACTCGCTGGAGCAGTTCGTCCGGAAGGACGAGGCGCGGGGTGGCGTCTATATTTTCAGTCTGCCGCTGACGGATACGACGGCAGCGTATGATTTCTGGTTTTACAGCCGCACCGAGTACCGGAAGCTGGAGAGCCTCCGGCTCAATGTCCAGTGGCTGGCGCCGTCGGGCGACGGTTTCGCGGAGACGGTCTACATGCGTTCCGTGGAGCCGAAGGGCTCGAAGGAGCTGTACCGCAGCGGGATGGTGCCCGCGGAGGCGGGCGACTGGCAGCTGAGTGTGCGGCCGGTCGGGGTGGATGAGGATTTCCTCGGGCTCGGGGTCATTTGCAGAAAGCACGATGGGACACGATAAATTGCGCAAATTCGCGGAGAACGAGACCTTCTCCTGTCTCCTGCAGCCCTCGGCGGAAGAACTTCTCGCCGACGGCTACTTCCATCTCCGTGACCATACCGTCAAAGGCAACTGGAACGATAGATTTCAGAATAATAATCCTATTGTTCTGGAACTGGGTTGCGGAAAGGGGGAGTATACGGTGGCGCTGGCGGAGCGGGATCCGGAGCGGAACTATATCGGCGTGGACATCAAGGGCGCGCGGCTGTGGAAGGGGGCGAAGTATGCGACGGAGCACGCGATGCCGAATGTGGCGTTCCTGCGGACGCGCGTCGAGTTCATTACGGCGTTCTTTGCGCCCGGCGAGGTGTCCGAAATCTGGCTGACCTTCTCCGATCCGCAGTACCGCAGCGAAAACTCGCGTCTCAGCTCGCCGCTCTTCCTGGAGCGCTATCGCAGTTTCATGAAACCCGGCGGCATCGTCCACCTCAAGACCGACTCCCGCTTCCTGCACGAATACACCCGCGCCGTCTGCGAGGCCAACGGCCTCCGCATCCTCGCCTGCACGACGGATTTATACGGCACGACCGGTTTGGATAAAGCCGGAGCGGCAGTCGCCCCAGAAAACCGTGCCACCCTCGGCATCGTAAGAGGGGGGACCGCAAGCGAAGCGCAGCGGTGGGGTCCGAAGGACGTTTTCGGGGGCGAGCTGCCGGCCGGCATCCAGCCGGTCGTCCGGGAGGTGAAGACGTTTTACGAACAGCTGTTCCTGGAGCAGGGATATCCGATTACGTATCTATCGTTCGTGATCGATCATGAGGGGCCGTTTGTGAGCCCCCGGGATCCGGAACAGTTCGACAGCAAGGCCTGGCGGGCCGCCGAAGGCCCGCGCCTCCTCTTCGGCCACGACTCCGCCGAAACCCGCCGCCAGAAACTCCACTCCACAGAAGCCTGACCTTCTGCCACTACTGTGGGTAAATTCCTCCACAGTAGCCGAGGGTTTTTGGAAAAAACGGCTATCTTTGCAGGACACACCGTTTTTATCCACAGTATGTTAAGAAAAATCCGCATCGCCCTGGCAGCGATCTTCTTCGTCGGGATCACGCTGCTCTTCGTGGGCATCGGCCACAACTGGTGGGGCTGGATGGCCAAGCTCCAGTTCCTGCCTTCGGCGCTCGCGCTGAACCTGGTCGTGGTCGTCATCATCCTGCTGGCCTGCTTCCTCTTCGGGCGCGTCTACTGCTCGACCATCTGCCCGATGGGCGTTTTCCAGGACGTCGTGATCTGGCTGCGCCGCACCATCGGCAAATGGCAGCGCAACCGGGGCGTCCGCAAACTGCAGAAGATGAAAGAACAGGGCATCAAACCCGGCCCGGAGGCGAAGAACCTCATCAAGCATTTTGAATACGTATATGTTCCGGAGCACAAGTGGGCGCGCTACGGCTTCCTGGTCCTGTCGCTGGTCTCCCTCTTCGTCAGCGGCCAGATGCTGATCGCCCTCATCGCGCCGTACAGCGCCTACGGGCGCATGGTGCGCAGCATCGTCGGCATCGTCTCGGGCTCCGTCGTCCTGCCGCTGCTGATCACGGGGCTGGTGACGCTGGTGTTCATCGGCTGCTGCGCCTGGTTCTGGGGTCGCGAATACTGCAACACCATCTGTCCGGTCGGTACGACCCTGAGTCTGGTGAGCCGCTTCGCGCTCTTCCGCCCGACCATCGACCGGTCCAAGTGCGTCGACTGCGGCCGTTGCGGCCGGGGCTGCAAGGCCTCCTGCATCGACACCGTCAACCACAAGATCGACTACTCCCGCTGCGTGGGTTGCTTCGACTGCATGGAGCGGTGCAAGGAGGGGGCGCTGAAGTACCGGTTCGTGGGGTTCAAGAAAGGAGATTCGCCGGTCAAGCCGGCGAATGACGGAGCGGACACCGGCCGGCGGGCGTTCTTGGCCACGACCGCGTTCGTGGGTACCGCGCTGGCGGCCAAGGCCCAGCACGGACAGGGCGGCCTCGCCGAGGTCGTCCCCAAGCAGGTGCCCGAACGCGGGACGCGCCTCGTGCCGCCCGGTGCCGGGAGCGTCAAGTCCTTCTACG
>Ga0310690_10010794_pt1 | contig 11329 bp, 5 predicted proteins | sample AusTroGonzalo_MG_2_FD_207661 | JGI IMG/M metagenome (GOLD analysis project Ga0310690, IMG submission 207661) | Bovine rumen microbial communities from tropical cattle in Woodstock, Queensland, Australia - Gonzalo_04 (v2) (version 2) | ecosystem: Host-associated > Mammals > Digestive system >...
CCGCACGCTTCTTTTCCTTGAACAGGTTCAGGTTGTTGTGACGCGCGATGCGCTCAAATTCCGAAATCACCTTGGAGGCGAACAGCGGTTTGGTCAGGAAACTGTCAATCCCGGCATCCAGCGCTTTATCCAGAACATCGTACCAGTTGTATGCCGTAAGCAGGATAACGACTGTTTCTTTGCCGTAATTTTTTCTGATTCTCTTCGCGGTTTCCAGACCGTCCATCTCCGGCATCTTCCAGTCCATCAGCACAAGGTTGTACGGCTCCTGTTTGGTATGCTGGATTTCCAGCATATGCAGGGCTTCCTGACCGCTCATGCAGATATCCGCCCGAACGCCGGCATCGTTCAGGACCGTCCGCGCATGTTCGGCAGCATATTCTTCGTCATCCACGATCAACACATGGATCCTGCCCGGTTCGATGGAATTTTCATGCGCTTCGTCCTCGTGTTCGCTGTTCTTCAGTGTTACCACGACCGTGAACTCTGTGCCGACACCCTTTTCAGACTGCACGCTGATGGTTCCGTTCATCATCTCAACGATTCTCTTTGTGATGGCCATACCCAGACCGGTGCTGCCGTATTTGTTCTTGTTGCTGCTGTCCTCCTGGGAAAAAGCATCAAAGATCCTGGGAATGAATTCCTTGTCCATGCCGATACCGGTATCCCGGATACAGAACCTGAGCGTGGACTGATCTTCAAAGACCGTTGTTCGTTCCACGGTCATCCGGATACTGCCGGGGGCATCCGTAAATTTGACTGCATTGGAAAGGATATTGATGAGCACTTCCTTGAACCTTGTATCATCCCCAATGTAGTAGTCATCCACGCGGCTGAGCACACGGCATTCATAATCAAGCCCCTTTTCGCTGCACTGCGACATGACCATAGTGTTGATCTGCTCCAGCATGGCACTGAAGGAAAATTCTTCTTTCCTCAGTATGATGCGTCCGGACTCAATGCGGCTCATATCCAGAATATCGTTGATCAGGCCCAGAAGATGACGGGCGCTCGATCCGATCTTCTCCAGATAGTCCCGCGTCTGTTCATCCAGCGTATCGTTGTGCAGCGCAAGATTATCAAGGCCGATGATGGCGTTCATGGGCGTGCGGATCTCGTGACTCATATTGGAGAGGAACGCGGTTTTGGCTTTGTTGGCTTCTTCAGCTGCAGCAAGTGCCTCACTCAGTGCACGGTTTGTTGCTAAAGTGTCCCTCATTTCAGCGTCAATATCTGTAAAGCCCAGACCTATTGCATGAACGATATGATCATCTCTGTCTTTAGGATGGCGTACCCCGGCCATACGCAGCATTTCATAATACTCTGTGTCGTTTCTTCTTGCCAGATAACGATAAGCGATGATGTCCCTTGCAGCGAGAGCAGCACGTATATTGTCCGGATCGGCAAACTTCCGGAATCCCTCCTTATATTCCGTATCTACGTAGAGATCACAGTATTCCATTATCCATGCGTAATATGGAAAATGAACACCCTCAGGGGTCTGATTCGGATCATCCGGATCAGCTCGGTAGCATACTGCGTCATCGGCGTCAATATCAACATGATATACACTTCGATAATCAGACGCCATGGCCGTTATCATACTGTCCAGATCTTTCCGGTGCTTTTCCCTCGAAAGAACCTTCTCGGTGATATCTGAGATGAAGACAACATATATGCCTCCATATGTTTTTGTCTCCGCATAATGACCGTAGTCATCCACCCAGCGGACAGCTCCGTCCTTACGAATGATCCGGTATTCAGCATAATCCATCCGATCCGTGCTGGTATCTATCTGCTGTACTATGGAATCGGAGATCTTTTGATAATCTTCCGGGTGAACCATACCCTTGAATGTGAATCCGGTATATTTCCTGAACTCTTCCATATCCGAGCAGCCGTATATGTTGAATACGGCTTTATTTGCATAGATCAGTTTCTCTGATGTTTCCGCTTGATAAATAAAGAAGCCACCGGGCATGTGACCTCCAATCTCTTCAATAACGGAGAGGGTCTGCTCGTTTAATTCAAGTGTATTCATTGTCATACCTCACAACCTCCGATGTCTTACTCATAAATGAGTAACTGTTTATTTCGAAATATTAATACTGCCTGGCATTCAGCATTCAGCATTGGAGAATCCGACAGTCTCTCCATTTTCACATTTAACTGAATCCGCCGCGAGCTTCGCTTTGTCAAAGCGTTGCCTGATTTCCAGATTCTTGTCCACCTCGCTATACACACCCAGTCTCAGCTGCACCTTTCCGGTGAAGTCTTTATCTTCGGTGAGATCCTCCGAGAGCTGGTTCAGCAGTTCTGAATAGTTCTCCTGATGGGGACAATAGATCAGGAAGGTGTCAGCTCCCTGACGGCTGCCCACTCCGCCCAGTTTCCGGGAGAGCGTCCGCACACGCTCACCGATACGCTGAAGCAGTTTATCACCATACTGCCTGCCGCAGCGTTCATTGATCAGGCGGAACTGATTGACATCCACCACCACAGCATCCATCGGCATATCCCAATAGTTCTGGTCATACATTTTCACGTAGCGGAGGAAGTAGTCAATATTGAACAGGCTTGTGAGGCTGTCACGCTCGGTCGCACGAATAATAGCGCGGTCTTCGGACAGCTCAATGCATTTGTTGACCCGCGCACGGATGATTTCCCACATAGGATATGGCTTAGGTATAAAATCTAAAGCGCCAAGATTCAGACATTCCAGCTCTGCTTTCTCATCAGCAGTCATAACGATAACAGGAATATTCATGAGTTCCTCATCGTTCTTCAGGATTCTCAGCACCTCTTTACCAGTCAGCCGGGGCATTTGCAGATCCAGCAGGATCAGTGCGAGTTTATCCTTGTGGGTCCGTACCTGCTCCAGAGCCTCATATCCGTCAGCAGCGTAGAGCAATTCGTAACCATTTTCCAGAGAATCGCTCAAAATATCACGGTTGAGTTCTTCGTCATCTACGATGAGCAGATGACGCTTCACCTTGATAATAGACCGCTGATCTTCAGCTTCCTGAGCAAGAGCCGTTTTCTGCTCCTCATCCTCCGAATCGTCACGGGTGACAGCCCCCAGACTTTTGAGGAGCTTCTTCTCCTCATACATCCGTTCATCAGCACGTTGGAACACATCATGCACGCTCTCATCTTCTCCGGCACGGAAGTTGGACAAGCCTCCTGAGATCACCGCGCCTCCGGCGGTGATGTGATCCACGGAGCGATCATGAAGGGCTGCCATCAGGTCTTTACGCAGGGCATAGTCCCGGTCTGTCAGAATCACGGTGAATTCATCTCCGCCTACACGGAACACGGGGCTGTGCTGGAAGATGTCACAGACCATACTGCAGGATTCCCGAATGTATTCATCCCCTGCCTTGTGACCATAAGTATCATTGATTTTCTTCAGGCCGTTTACATCACAGACAACAATGGCAAATTTCCCGGCTGCGCCCTCTTTAATGGAAGCGTTGATCTCCTTCTCGTTCAGGAGGAAAGCGTGCTTGCTCTTGACCCCGGTCATAGGATCGGTAAGTGCAGCTGTGCGGGCCTTATCGCGCTCACTGGCAGCCTTCTTCTCCCACTTGTTTATGGTGCTGTAATTGACGAACATGACGACGAGGGACACTCCGAACAGCCCTGCTATGATCATAGCGCTGGCATTGTCTGCGTCATAAATCCGATCAAGCTGAACAGCAAGAAATTCATCGTTGTCCATTGCTAGGGTCTCGCTGTCAGCTGTACCATTATTATAGCTGGATATTTCTGCCATTACCATGCTTTCCTTCTCTTCATTCAGTCTCGTTGACCAGGTCATGCCATTTAAGACAGCGAAGATAAGCAAACCGATCCAGACGAAAAAAGCCCGTCCGAATTTTCTTTCATTATCCTTCCGGATCACAAAGTTAAAATAGACCAGACCGAGAATCGACCAGACAGCCATGAGAACATAGGTTTCAGTCTTAAGGGTGTAGTCGGAGAAAGCACTCGGGAACAGTAAAAAGGCCATGAAAGCGACCAGGATGAACAGACATATACCGCTGATGAAGCGGTTCAGTTTCACGCCCTCCTTCCCGGAGACCTTGAAAACCGCAATGGATACGAAGCCGTATATGATAGTCGCTCCGATCGTCGTGATGTCCACGATCCAGCCGGTCGCCGTTCTTCCCAGGAATGGAATGGGCAGGGAGACAAGGAGCACCAGAAGAATCGCTTTCGCCGGAATCCGTTTGTTATTGAGCTTGGCAAAGCGCTTTGGCAGGATGCCATCCTGTGCAACAGAATAGCACAGACGGCTGACGGTGCGCAGCATACCGATCAGGCTTGTCAGTACCAGCGACAGCAGGGATGCCATCAGTATATAAACGCCTGCATCTCCGAGATAATAATGTGCCGCGTAGAAAACGGGAAGTCCCTCTATCCCTTCAAACTCGTTCAGCCGGCTGATGTAGTCCAGCCAGCTGGTACATCCCTCCGGATAGGCAGAAACGCTCAGAAGGGTGATGAAAACATACAATGCAGTCGTGACAGCCACAGAAATAACAAAGATGCGGAACAAGCTGCTGTGCTTCATTCGGTATTCTGCGGAAGCATGAGATATGCTTTCAAAGCCAATAAAAGCCCAGGGTGATATAAAAGCGATACGGATCACCTGACGTATGACGTCGGTATCCGGCAAGAAGGCCGGACTCATCGTCATCCCGGAGTCTTTGTGGCCTGTCATTGCAATGACAAAGCAGACCGTGATCCCGATGGTAAAGATCAGCGTCATCACCACCATTGAACGTGCAGTCGCCTTTTTACTCTTCATGCACAAAAGACCAATGAGCCATATCACAGCCAGCGTCAACAGCACTTCGCCCAGATAGACGTCATAGCCAAAAACCGTAAAAAGATAGAATTTTTGGAATACTCCCTGAAGGAAGTACCGTGCAAACAGAGGAATGCTTGTGGCATTGGCCCAGAAGATGGAAATGTAGATCAGGAACATGAACCAGGCGATCAGAAAGGCAAAGTCATAACCGAAGATTTTTTTCACATAGTGATAAAGACCGCCTGTACCGGGGTAGCGGTTCCCCAGGAAATGATAATGGCTTGACACCATCAGCATCATGACAAACCCGATCAGCAGCCCGATAATGGACCCCGCCGGCCCAGCCTGGGAAAGATAAGAAGTGCTGGTTACGACAAGCGATCCCCAGCCGATCGCTGAGCCTACAGACAGCGCCCATACTGCAATCGGCGAGAGATAGGGCTGCCATTCGGTTGAATTATTGGAGGCAGATGTTTTTTTCATGTGCTTCTTTCCTCTACCCGGATAATGAGCTTGTTAGGATTGCACCTGTTCATGCATCAGAAACACAAGCGATTGCGTTTATCTGTGAATCATCCGTTCAAGCGTTTCATACAGGTACTGCGGTTCGACCGGCTTGGAGAGATGTGCGTTCATCCCCGCCTGCAGGGACTGCTTCACATCCTCATCAAAGGCGTTGGCAGTCATGGCGACGATGGGAATGCTCTTTGCGTCGGGCCTGTCCAGAGCACGGATCGTGCGAGTAGCCTCAAGACCGTCCATCACAGGCATGCGGATATCCATAAGGATCGCGTCGTAATATCCCAAAGGATGCTTCGAGAACATGTCCACAGCAATCCGTCCGTTCTCAGCATGCTCGGAGCGGATCCCTTCCATCTCCAGCAGATCTATCAGGATCTCCGCGTTGAGTTCCATATCCTCCGCTACCAGAACCAGACAACCCTCAAGTCCTGTACTCACCGGTTTGTCCTGTTCATCAGTCAGATCAGTCTCCACATTCTGTTCCCGGCGGGAAAGGATTTCCTGCACACAGTGGGTCAGTGTGTCAGCGAACAGCGGCTTGGAAAGAATGGAGTCCACTCCTGCCCGGGCCGCTTCCTCCCGTTCCTCCTCCCAGTCATAACCGGTGATCAGGATCACGATTGTTTCGCCGCCGTCTATGCTGCGCAGTTCCCGCGTCAGAGCGATGCCATCCATATCCGGCATTTTCCAGTCCGGAAGAATCAGCTGATAGGGTTCTCCCTGCGCCATGTGCGTGCGGATCATCTCCATGGCCTCCGCGCCGCTGACGGCAATATCTGTCTGTATGCCGATGGACTCCGCTACCAGCTGCGCATGTTCACATGCCACCAGTTCGTCGTCCACGACCAGTGCCCGCAGCCCTGCCGGGAGCATCTCGCTGTGATCCACATGGACGCTGCGCCGGGAGTTTTTCAGTGTCACAGTAATGGTGAAGGTGGTACCCACGCCTTTTTCGCTCTCCACCGCAATGTCGCCGTTCATCATGGAAACGATGCTTTTGGTAATTGCCATACCGAGACCTGTGCTGCCAAGCTTGTTGCTGGTCCCCTCCGTCTCCTGAGAAAACGCCTCGAAAATTCTGGGAATATACTCTTTGCTCATACCAATTCCGGTATCGCTGATGATAAAGCGAAGACTGCGATGATTCTCAAAGCAGACAGTCTGTTCCACAGTGAAGGTGACCGAGCCCGGCGCTTCCGTAAATTTCACCGCGTTACCCAGGATGTTGATCAGTACCTGCTTGAGCTTCATCTCATCGCCGATGTAGTAGTCCTCAGTCTTCCCGATGATCCTGCACTCATATTTCAGGCCCTTATCCGCGCACTGCCCGCTCATCATCACATTGATCTGATCCAGGAATTCCCGGAAGCTGAACTCCTCGTTCTTGAGTTCCATGTGCCCGGATTCGATGCGGCTCATATCCAGAATGTCGTTGATGATGCCAAGCAGATGTTTGGCGCTTGCCCCGATCTTTTCCAGATGTTCCCTGGTCTGCTCGGTGAGGCCGGGGTCGTTCAGGGCGATGTTGTCGAGGCCAATGATGGCGTTCATAGGTGTACGGATCTCATGGCTCATATTGGACAGGAAACTCGTTTTGGCACGGTTCGCGCGCTCCGCCTCTTCCAGTGCCTCCTTCAAATGCTGCTGGCTTTCAGAGAGGTCCGCGTTCAGCTTGGAGATCTCCTCCAGCTTCTCCTTTTGATCCTCGTTCAGTGCGGCGATATCCTGCATGGCCTTCCGGGCCACTCTCGCGGAATGTATGCTGCGGAGCAAAAGAACAAAGATGAGCACAAGCACGACAACGATGACCATCAGCACCGGAAGCGTATTCTGACGCACAAAAGACGCGAAGGTCACCGGCTGTTCCACATAAGAATAGGAAGCCAGCGAGGCGTTCACGGAGGAATCAGGAACCAGATTTATCACCTTGTTCAGGATGGCGTAAAGGGTCACATCCTCATGTTTCAAGGCAAAGGAGCAGCCCATGGTTTCCCCTGTGGAGACCGTGGTCAGCCTGTATTTTTCCAGCGCCGCGGAAAGTCTGCTCACCCGGTAATTGCTGACGATCAGGCAGTCGGCTTTCCCCTCAGACACCGCGGCGAGGCAGGCTTCGGTGTCCTCAAAGTATTCCCGCTTCCAATTGGGGAAATGATCCATCAGGAAGGTTTCATAATCGGGATTTCCCTCGTTGATCGCCACCGTAACTTCACCCTGCAGGGAGAACTCGCGCTGCGCGTCTTTTTGAACCACCGCTACCATTCCTGTCTGCATCAGCGGTATCGTCAGCGACAAGCCAATCTCTTCCCCGTCAGAGTCGGAGACGTTCGTGGGAAACAGGCAATCTACCTCCCTGTTCATCAGCGCGTCCAGCGAGCCTTCGGGGGTGCTGATGGGTACCGACACAAATTCGATCTGCGCGTTTTCCGCGCTGTGGGAAGCCATATCCAGAAAGTCTTTGAGCGCGCCGGTCAGCTCCCCGGTATCCGGGTCCTGTGCGCAGAAAGCGAGGTAATCGTCCCGATAGCCCACCCGGATCGGCCCGTGTCCGTCAAGCCAGCTCTGCTCACTCGGGGAAAGGAACTGCTCCGCCCCGGAGTAGCCGATATATTTGTTATAAAGATCCTGTATGTAATAAACGTTCTCTTCCTGAATCCTGCTCATGGCAAAATCCAGCTCCGACAAAAGCTCCGGCCGGTTCTTATTCACCGCGAAGAAAAAGTCGGACGAGCCGATCTTACATACCGGTACAATGTCATGATAATAACCGTAGGCGTGAAGGGAAACCAAAGCGTCAAGCTCTCCCCGGTTCAGCATGGCAGCAGACTCATCTTCGCCCATCGTCAGCTCGACGATCTCCACCTGGAGGTTCTTGCTCTCTGCCCAGTCCAGGAACAGGGATTCCTGCAGGCTGCCCTTGTTAACGCCAAAGCGTTTACCGTTGAAGGAACTTAAATCTTCGGAATTGATACCGCTTTTGCTGTTCGACGCAACATAGACATAGTATTCCTCAGCGCCCATAGGCAGTTCGGAGAACAACATAATCTCCGAGCGCTCATCCGTATAGGAGACGTCGCTCATCAGGTCGATTTCACCGTCAATCAGCATCTGGAGCAGATCCGGCCAGCTTCCCTCCACATACTCATAGTTCCAGCCGGTATAGGCGGCGATCTTCTGCTGGTATTCATAGGCGTAGCCAGAGCGACGGCCGAATTCATCCGTCTGGTTGAACGGCGATTCGTACCAGCCGACACGTACGGTCTTACCTGTCTCTTCAGCATGCGTATTGACTGGCAGTATAATAACCATCAACATGACAAGGCATATCAAAAAGCCTGTGATTCGTTTTTTATTATAATTTATACTTTCACATGAAAACATTCAGCGTATCCTCTCCAGGTACAGGCAAAGCATTTCACCCTTCACCCAGTAAATTTTATTCTCTTCCGGTTTTATACAGTCAGCATCACAGCCGCTCCTTTTTCAGGATTAATCCCTCTATTGATTATAAAAAGACGCCCCGCTTTTCCTGGCAGAACGTCTTTGTGTTTTTTAGAACAGCTTGCGGGAAAAGGGTCAGGACCATGCAAAGCGAAAGTATTACAGCAAACAGTCTGCTGCCGGTTTTTTTCATAAGTACTACCTCCGTTCTGATAACTGTGCACGTTTGTTCTCAGATAAAAAAAGTGTATCATATCCGTCACCCATTGACAATAAAAAGCAGCTGCTTCATGCAGCATTCCGAAAGTCGATACCCTGGCACAAATCAACACATCACAGCACAGAAAAAGCGTACTCCCTATTCCGAACAGTACAGGTATTTTCTTCCTGGCTGTTGTCCATACCGTCAGTACATTAATTAACAGAAGCGAGATGTCCAGAATCCCGACCGCTGCAACAGCATTTAAAACTCCCAGTCTGAACGCAGCAAAAGCTGTTGCAAAAGAAGAAACGGCGAAACTCGCATTACAGATATGTCCGCATCTTCCCACATTATTGGGATGAAGTATATACAGCCCGTATATCTTTCCATCTTCTTCTGCTGCACCGGTATAACTCTGAGAAGCAAAGAATTCCGCCCCGGTTCTCATATCCAGTTATTCTTCCTGTGGAAAAGCAATGCCGTCTTCAACGACTTCATTCCATATTTTTATTAACTCAGGCAGATCCATATCTGCGTATTTTCTGATAATCATATACTTCTACCCTTTATGCTATCACAAAAAATGTAATATATTTCGTAACCATTTCTCATAGCTGATTCTCTTGACCGGCTTCCAGATCCTCTTGTTTTGGTGACCAGCTATCCTGCACATCCTCTATCACAATGTTTTCATCAACCTTTACCACGATCTGATACTCATCCTCATATACTATTTCGCCCGGAAAAAAGGATTGAAAAAGAAGCACCGGTCAATGGATAGCGGCACTTCATAGTATCCTGCATCCTCCTGCACGAAAGACACTTTCGAGGACGATACTGCCGTCACAAGGTTTTCCAGCCCTGCCGCATAGATCCGGTCATCCGCCTCAACGCCAATGCATCGGCATCCTGTCTGATAAGCCAGCAAAAAACCGACCCTGCCTTTTCCGCTCCCATAGTCCAGCAATGTATTCTTTTTCGTCAGGTGACCGCTGCCGGCCAGACGTTCCAGTACGCTGAACGGCGTAGGTTCGTAAGGATACCGGAAACGATCCGAATGGGTATCATCCCGACCGGAAGTCCGGATTTTTAACAGTTTGTCCCATTGCACGTCGGTCATTATTCTATAACACCCATTCCGTCTATTATATGATCTCCGTCAATATAGCTTCTATACATATTTCGAACCTCCAATCATCATGTATATCCATTAATGATCAGCTCTTCGCCAGTATGAATGTATTTTAGTTTATCTCCCATAATACCCTTCATTTCTTCATAAGCAGGTATTCCTGTACAGTGGCATGTATAAAATGCTGTCTTATAATCATTAAGAACACTGGCAATACTCCTGATCTCATCAATCTCCGGCTGTGTATACTCTGTTTTTTTCATCATATGGAATCCGCTTATGACCGCATTAAGAGAACCGCCATACTTTCTTTCGAAAGTATCCATTATATTTAATATTCCGGAGTGCGCGCATCCGGAAATCAACACCCTGATACCATTCTCCTGAATAACCAAAAAATGCTCGTGCTGAAAATGGTCCTGAATACTGACTCCATTTTTCATCTCTCTGATTCTTTTGTTCGAAGCAGGCAGATCGTATTTTCTCTGATCGACCCTAAAAACAGAAAGTTCCTCGTCAATACGAAGATCCCCCTCCAGCATTTCCACCTGTGTGAGATCCCTGATGCGTCTGTCAATGCCAATATATTTCAGCCCGTCTTCATGTTCTGCGCAATACTCCCCAAACGCTGTCTTCTGCATATATATTTTTGCATGATCGTTTATCCGCGCAAAGCTGAGAAGCCCGCCGGAATGGTCGTAATGGCCGTGACTTAATACTGCAGTATCCACGCAGGATAATTCTATCCCGAGTTTTTTCGCATTTTCCAGCATTCTATCAGACGGCCCGAAATCCGAAAGGATCCGGTGGCGTGCTGTTTCAATATAAAACGAAAGGCCGTGTTCCGTTATACATCCGACTTTTCCTGCTGTATTTTCAATAAGATTTACGATTCGCATTTATACAAATGCCTCCGGGCTGATCTCCGTTTCCGGTCCCGTCACCAGTTCCGTCAAATTCTCACATCCGGTAAACGCATGTGCTCTGATCTTTTTAAGACTTGCATTGCAGACAACCCTTTTCAGATTTCTGCAGTTGTAAAATGCAAAAGAAGGAATGCTCTTTAGCTTTTCAGGCAGTACGATTTCCTCGATCCCACTCCCTGCAAAGGTATATCCCCAAAGATTTTCCAGTCCTGAAGGCAGTTTAAGAGATTTGAGGCCAGTGCAGCCGTCAAATACGAACTCCCCCATATCCGTTACCGTATCCGGAATGTGGA
>Ga0310690_10010796_pt1 | contig 11327 bp, 17 predicted proteins | sample AusTroGonzalo_MG_2_FD_207661 | JGI IMG/M metagenome (GOLD analysis project Ga0310690, IMG submission 207661) | Bovine rumen microbial communities from tropical cattle in Woodstock, Queensland, Australia - Gonzalo_04 (v2) (version 2) | ecosystem: Host-associated > Mammals > Digestive system >...
ATCACAAGGACCTGACCAAGGCTCCGTTCGATTACGCCAACTGCCTCCAGTGCGACAAGTGTAGCGCATGCCAGACGGACCTCTTTGACGAGGACCAAAAGGCGATTTGCCTCGATCCGGATTGTTGGAAGAAGATGGTCAAAGCCGAAGCCTCCCGCCGCGTCGAGGAATATCGCGCAAATGGCACTGAAGCGACAACGGATGCGGAGGAATACCGCGAGAACGCAATCCCTGCATGGGAGCGTGACCGCATTTCAAAAGCCAAGGAGCAAGGCATCGCGGAACACATCTACATCGACGAGGACGACTGCGAGGAAACCCGCTACATCGACATGCGCGATTTGCCAGGTTACCACGAGGAATCCGAAGAGGAACGCGAGGAGCGCGAAAAACAGGAAGCCGCATCGAGAAAGTTCGAGGACGTCAAGGAAAATATGTTCAGGAAGCGGGCCGAAAAAAACTTGGAAAAGGCTCTCGAACAAGGCGACAACGAAGACCTGCTCGCCTACATCGTCGCCACCTGCATCGACCCATTCGAACTCACGACGGAAGACGCCAACAGGGACATCCTCGAAATGAAAGAGCCAGAATACGGCGGAGCGGCGGCCGAAAATTTGCCCGAAAACAAAGGAATCGAAGACATCGTCAAGGCAGTCCGCGCAAGCATCCCGAGTCTCACCAACAACATCTACAACATGGACAAGCTAAAAGCGCTGTACCGTATCTTTGTCGGAAAAGACATCGAAAAGCTCCAGCCCACCGACGAAGAAGTTCAAGCCGAAATTAACCGTCAAGAAACAGAAAAAGCAAAACAGGAATCCGAAGAGGAATAACCCATGTCCAAAGAAAAATCTCCATTCGAAAAGACCGCTGCAGCCCTCAAGATCATGGGCAAGAAGATTTCCGCCAAGAAGGGCACCGGCTCCAACATTCTCAAGTGCGTTTTCGTGCCCAACCGCACGGCGCACGCCATCGCCATGGACAGCCACGTCGCAGCCGTTTTGAACCTGAACCAGTACGAAGACTTTAGCAAGATTGACGTACTCCAGGAACTCGCTTTCTATGCAGACATGCAGGTCCTGAACTACCTCAATGGCTGTGCATTAGTCACCGCCGAAAAGAAAGAAGAGTTCGTCATGGAATACGGCCTCGGACTCGACAATCCGAGCTACGAAAAGCTCGAAGATACTAAACTCCCCTACCCGAACTTGCTCGCGACTTTGCCGCCAGCAGAAGCCCTGCAGAACGTATCCGCAACAGGGGCGACATTCCGCCCCGGCGAAATCGGCGTGCTGGATTCCGTCGCGGACGCTTTCGGAGTCCTGCCAGCCGGCACAGAAACAATCGCCAACGTGCTTTACGGTGCGGAAGCCGAAGGCGGCCACATCGCCACGCTTAGCGGCTTGATGCTCGTCGCATGGCCGCTCAGGCAAAATAAGGACAACATCGCAGTTGTCCCGTCCAAGGCTGTAATCCAGTCGTTCTTTGCGGAAAGAAGCGGAACTGATGAAAAGGACGAAGATAATGAACAGAGCTAGAATCAAGCACAGGGCCAATGCTCAGATGCGCGAAGTGTACGGTCGCCAATGGCGTCACGTAAAAAAGTTTGTAAAAAAGTTCCTTGACGAGAAAAACGTAGGTGACAAGACACTTTTTTCAGTAAAAGAAACTTACGTCGCTGTCAGAAAAGAAGACAACGACACAGTATCGCTCCGCCGTGTATGTCTGAAATAGAACTCAAAACTTACACCGATTGCTCGCAGTGCGGATACCGCAAGTGGTGTAAGATCATCCAAAATAAGCCCGTGTGTTCAGCCTGCGAAATACACGGGACCAACCCAAGATTCATCAAGCCTAAGTACAGATGAGCACGCAAAACGAAACAGAAGTCCAAATCATCATCGAGACGGACAACGACGGAAGATATTGCTCCTGCGAAATTGTAAAGGACAAGAACCTCGCAGAAAAAATCGTCAACATGCGCCGGTTCAGCAAGCAAGGATATCTCCACAACTACAACGCGGAAACGCACTACCTGGGGTAAAAATGTCTACCAACAATCCATTCAGTTTTGAAAATATGTTCGGGAATATTTTCGAACAAAAAAAAAGAGCCGTCAATCAAGGATATCGCAGACCACTACAAGGAAGTGCTTGTCAGGTGTCCGCACTGTCAAAAGACGATTAAGTTCAAGGTAAAAGTTTAATCATGTGCTCAAACAAAGAATTAAAACGCGTCCGTATGGAAGAAGACGACTGTTATGTCGATGTGTATTACGCGAATGCGGTTGACAATCTTGTATGCAAACTCAAGAGACAACTTTTCACGGAACGTGCATTACGAGCGAGAACTATACAGTTGCTGTTGATGAACGCCATTAACCACCTAGAAAGCAAGTACAAGCACAGATTCGATAACATGAGGTTACAATTCCATGTGTGGGGCGTCGTAAAACGCAAGTGCAAAAAATACGAAAACAAGCTACTAAACGAAAGAGTAAAGGAAGTTTATGCAGGACTGGGAATCGTTAATCGCTGAGCGCACTGAAGCTCACGGCACCGTAAAGACGTGCCTCGTCGAAGACCCCGTCAAGCGTAACCGTCACAACCACGATGTCAGATACGACAGGTCGCCAAAACGAATAGCACAGCACAGGGCATGGGCGTTAAGTCCTGCAGGCAAGAAGTCCATGCGGGAGCGCGGAGCCCGCTACAGGGCCACAGAAAAGGGAAAACAGGCCGCACGGCGCAAGAGCCTCCGTTATTTCTACGCGCACCGTGACGACCCCGTTTGGTGCGTACACCGGATCGAAGTGCAGAAAGCATGGAAAGCCCGGCGCAAGGCCGCAAAGATCCTCGTTGGAGTCCCGTTCGAAATCACGTTCATGCTCCAGGACGCCGGAACCATGACCGTCCACATCTACAAAGGAGCCGTGTAAATATGGCAGATTATCACGTTGGATGCGGCTTATCAGCAATCTACGCAGGTACGATAATTAAACCCGGCGTTTGGAAAACTAAGTCACCAGTAACTGATGAAGCTATTGGCGCGGCAGCTCAGTTTTTACTCTCGAATAAACAAGCTTTCATTTTTTCAATAAACGGCAAACGCTATAGAATGGAAGTTACAGAAGAAAAGGAGTAAGCGATGAATAATAAACAATATCCACTGCATCACGACCACGGCACGGTAACGATTTCCCGCGACGTATTCAAATCGATGACCGCCGAACTCGAACGTTTACGCCCCATGGAAGCAAGTCTTGAACTTGCCGAAGCTAACCGCGACGCTTATAAGAAGCGAGTCGAAGAACTTACCGCTGAACACCACAAGGAGCGCCATGAGTACATCGACTGGGTAAACCGTCTGCAAAAGGAAAATGCGGAATTCAAGGACGTTTACAAAGACTCCGTAGATGTAAAAGTCAAGATTTGGGAGCGTTGCAAAAAAGCGGAAGATGAACTCCGTCATCACAAGTACAAGCGGAGCTTGGCGATGTCGAGAATAGCGCTAGACGACTGGCATCTTCACAACTCTTTTTATGCAATGGGTCACCAAGAATTTGAAAAACGTAAATGCGAGTTTTACGAGAAATGGCGCCAGCGTTGGCTCGCCATTGCCGAGAAGTTCAAGGAGACGAACAAATGAAAATAATGATTGAAGCAAGTGTGTACAACAAGTACAAGGATATAGTCATCGCGATAGACGGCGACGGTTCCATTCTCCACGTCGGTATATCCAAAGTCGATAGTCTCACGAGCAATACAGTCTATGGTGACGGCCTCGCTATAGACTGTGATTTCATAGGAAAGGAGGCGAAGTGATGTGCGGGCGCAAACTTACGGAGGCGTGATGAATATCGGCGAATTACATGCAGCGCTTGGAGCCGTAATCAACGGCAACCCTAAAGCAAATAATCTCGATTGCTTCGTAAGCATCGATTTTGGCGACGGGAAAAAATCACGCATATATGAAATTGACGAAATATACGGTCTTCGCGACGATGCGCAAGTGCTGATCGTCAAGGCTTGGAAACAATAAGGATTTAAAATGAAACGTCCTCCCAAGAAATGGCTCTGCGATAATGTTCCGAAAACACCTGAAGAAATGGACGTTCCGGAACTGAAGAAACTCCTGAACATCTGTAACCAAATGCAAGGCATTTGCGGTTGGAATGAAGAAACCTACAATCAGCAGCTCTGGATCGACGAAGCTGAGAAAGTTGAAAATCTCATAAAAGAAAAGGAGGCCTCATGAATATCCTTTTATCCATCAAGCCCAAGTGGGCTCGCCTGATTTACGAAGGCAAAAAGACAATCGAATGGCGGAAATCCACGCCAAACGCATACCGCCCCGGAATGCGGGTCTATCTTTACGAATCCGCACCTGTCCAAAAAGTTACCGGCTACTTCGATTACCAAGCATTTTACGCCCATCTGAACTGCAACAGGCCCGAAGTCAACTTAAAAGAAATTGACGACCTCGTTAAGCAAGGATGCGTCCCATTCGAAAACCTCAAAGCCTACCAGGGTAACTCCGACCGCATTGTCGGATGGATAGTCAAGAATCCAACAAAGCTCGATATCCCGATGGATCTTGAAGACTTCGGCATCAACCAACCGCCACAGAGCTGGTGCTATATAAAGGAGAAAATTTAAAATGACAGCAGTAACATCTCTCGATTTTATGCAAGAAACAGTCATCTATCTCGATGACGAATTTTATACCACCATCGGCGCAATGAAGGCGATGGGAATCAAACAAACAACTTTATCTAAGGAAATTCGAGAAGGCAACATCACTCCCCAAATCCATCCTGGTGGATATCTTTTCAGCAAGGATTCCATTGCAATGTGGCTTGACCGCAGAACCAAGCGGATACTAGCGTCAAGAAAGAAAACAAGGTAAAATATGGCAATTACGATAGTCCAAAAAAACAAGTCCAAAGGAATCCTAACCTGGTACGCCCGCGTACCGGATCCTCGAAAAGGTTCACTGCACTACTACAGCCTCGGGACAACCAGTAAAACAGAAGCAAAAATCCGGAAAGACGAGCGACTCAAAGCCGGTGATTTTGACATCAAGGATGAGTCCGACTTGACAACGCTTGGCGAAGCCGTTGTCAAATTTGAAAAGTACGAACGTTCTAAAGGGACAAAGCCCAGGAGTATCAAAACCATGCTCCAGGCAACTTCAATGCTCAAGCCCATCTTCGACAGGAGAATTTCCGACCTCACGAAAAAGGAAATTTCCGAAACATTCATGACGGCGAGCGACGGGATTTCGCCCATTACCTACCGCAACCGCAAGGCAATCCTTTCGACCTTTTTCAATTATCTTGTCGATGTACTTGAGATTTTACCACACAACCCGATTCGCAAGGCAATTCCGCGACGCAAGATTCCCAAAAAGCAGCGCAACTTTTGGACCGCAGACCAAATCGACCGTATAATTGCCAACGCCCCTAATCCGCACGCACGCTTGCTATACGCTCTGATGGCTTTTGCCGGCCTGAGGCTCAGCGAAGCAAAGGCTATGCGTCCGGAAAAAATCCACGATGGCTACATACATGTTAAAGGCAAAGGCGACAAGGAAGCAACAATCCCTATATGTCCACGGCTCCAGAGAGAGATTGACAGATATGACGGTGACTGGAAGCTGACTTTTTCCAAAGATACGCTACGCAAGGTCGCGGCAAAAGCGATTCCCGAAGGCTTCGCCGGGAAGGCTCACGCCCATCGCTTTCGTTACAGCTTTGGGTCCAATATGCTTCGTTCCGGGAAAGTCATCAATTTGAAAATTATTCAGCGCTTGATGCGTCATGAAAATATTTCGCTAACAATGGACACATACGTATCAATCCTTGATGACGACTGCGAAAAGGCAATTAGCGAAGTATACAAGTAAAACCTTGACTTTTTCAGCTCAATAAAGTATTATTACATCACTGGATTATCATTACATCACTGGATTATCGTAATTAAAGGGTCCCGGAAGAAATTCCGGGACATTTTTTATAAAAAGTGAATAAACAAATTCATACACCTTTTCAAGGCCAACAACTAAGCGGAAAAAGAGAAATTTAATATATTTCAACTACAAGTTTAAGCAAATAAGCCTTTTTTACTCGTTTTCCAATTTTTGATTTAAAAAGAGCAATTTTTAAACAATATTCATTTTTATTTAGTTTCACTTAGTTTCACTTTATTTCGTGTTATTTTGATTTTTGATGAATAAAAAGTGTATAAAAACGTGCATACACATGGTTAAACATCCGGACTCCTAAGCGCTCCAAGAAAATCCTTCCTTAACCAGATTGAACGAATCCGAACCATTCCTGTAGAAGATTCCAATTTCTTGCATCTGGATCCACCGCCGCCAGCTTCGACCATCAAACCATCACCGATGGCAATGGCAACGTGAGTAATTTCGCGAAGATTTTTTCCAAAAAAGAGAATGTCGGATTCTTTAGCCTCAATTCCGCTAAAAATCTCCCATTTGAGCTTATGTAGGTAATTGTATAAGCCCTGAGCTGTCAAATCGCAATTTACGACACCAAAAGCCCGAAGGCATTCAACGACAAGACCGGAGCAGTCAAACCCTCCGCCACACTTGCCGGATCCATCACCGCCCCAAATGTAAGGGTGACCAAGGAATTTTAAAGCGTATTCCGAAATAGTCATCGTACAAACTCCAGGTAGCTTGAATGTCCAGCATTTTTATAGGAGTTATCGCCCCAATGCCCCCACGCGCCAAGCATCAAGAAGAAGTCAATTGTAGAAGCCTGGAAACGAGAACATCCAGCTTCGCGAAGGCCTCCACGACAAATGGCATCGGAGTCCTCACGGTCAAAAATGCCGTACCCCTTCTTTTGATAAAGGTCATCGTGCAGAAAGAAGAATGCGTTCTGCAGAGGGTTTTCCGGATCGTAGGATTTCACACGCAAAACTTTCTGGCCAATCCAAGGAATGGAGCCACAATTGCTCATATAATACGGAAACACTTGCCACAGGAATTTGCCACGATTGGTGAACAGATGCATTTCAAACACATCCGAAAAACGATAAACACCCTTGTTAACCTCAACGACTTTCAACGGCTTAATTATTTCAGCTTTTTTTAGAACAGCACAAGACATGGCTACCTCTTTATAATGGGAACCCCTTACCCTTCATGTACGAAATTATTGATGTCATGCCCTTGTCAATATCAACAACTTTCTCCATCAGCTTATCCATCTTGACATCAATTCCGTCAAAATGTTTGTCGCCTTCGTCAAGTCGTCGCTCTAATATAGAACATCGCTCTTCAAGACTTTTTTTAGATTCCTTCGCCGCGCTGTCAGATCGGAAACTTTTTATAAGTCCACCGATACCGACGAGAAGAGCACCAATATCAATTCCAGTCACATCCATACTAACCTTACCTTGATTACTTTAACAGTAATATACAATGCAAATAAGTCAACACGACATCTTTAGGCACAAAAGATTAGCGCGTCTATCTGTTCTCCTTTACCATACTAGATCTCCTACGACGGACACGTGCAAGTAACCGCAAAATTAAACCACTTCCCTCTAGAAAAGTTCGCAAAGTCATAATTGGAGTCAACTGTAAATGTCAGAACGCTATTTGCAAGCTTGACGAATACGCCATTGACACCGACATCATCAACTATGCCTGCGCCATACGCCGTTGTCGGAATAAGCGTTTCAGACAGATGAATTCTGATAGAGTGGGCGTGTACTGGCTGAAAAGACGTACCCTTGAATTGTTTCCCACTACCGCTAGCTTTGACCATCAAGTGCCAGTCAGCAGATTCCGTCAAAACAGTTGTACCGCTAGAATCAATCTTGTACGCAATAGGTCTGAAACAGACTGCGCCTGACAAGACTGCAATACCGCCTGAACGATGAAATCTAAGATACTTGAATACCTGACCAGTAGCGCCGTTACTTGACATTTCGGACGAAGTTCTTTCGGTCGTTCCGTTTGCAAGTCCTATTCTACGCGTATCAACGATCATGTTTGTGTTACTCAAATCCGGAGATGCACACGGAACATTGTAACATGTTCCATTTCCATCAACATACTGCACATAGTCAACGCTAGGATTTCCGCTTGTATTATTTTCGGCATAGCTATACGGAGTTTTACACGTATGTGCGTATAATCTACCAGCAGCACCTATAACAACTGGAATTTTCGCCATAATCCACGACAAAATCTTGCTGACAGGTCGTCGGTAAAAAGACGTCGTATTGGATGCGTCGTAAATTCCTGTAATAACGATAGGGTCTTCTGTCGGGGAAAAATCGCTATCACCTTCATCGAGTGCTGACAAGAACGAATTACAAGCAGCCTTCGCATTTGTTTCACCAGTGCCGCCGTATGCTTTCCCAAGCGTACCGAATCCAAGCTTCGTTCCGTTGTAATACAGCGCTCCATTAGCATTTGTGACGGCTCGTATAATGTCATTTGCACCACTAAAGTTATGGTCAATAAACAAGAGTTTGTCGCCTGCTTCAAATGTTCCATCGGTTGAAGTCATTACGCCAGCGTGATCGATAAAACCATGAGAATGTTGATAAGCCGCCTTTCCTTCGAGAGCGGCTTTGATTCCACCACTATTCGCGTCGTAATTTTTAGCTTCAATAGCTTTAGTTGCTGTTCCGGTAAGATCGCACACAATCGTGTTGCTTGCAAGGTTGTAAGTCGCGCTTCCATTGTATATATTCCCGTTTTCGTCAACAAGCGCTAAATAGCGGTCCGCAGACGACATACTGTTGACCGTGACCGTAGTCGCCTTGTCTGCGACGCCCGCAGTGCCTGTTATGCTGATTGCATACTTGAGCGAAGACCCGCTTCCGCTAGTGCCGAGCTTGTCCTGTTTGTTTGCGATAGCCCCCGCCACTGCAGTACCGCTCTGCGGATTGGTACTAGACGCGCTGTACGTCTGGTCAACCGTGACCGCCGCCGGAATCGCGGGCTTGTTGGACAAGTCATTGTAGCTGCCCGTACTGGCCACGGTCGCCAGTGTGCATGGAACCGCATTGCCAGCATTGTTAATGTGGACTGGAACCGATGTAGAGCCTACACCATCTTTCGCGGCACATACATTAAAGAGTCGGCTGGTCATCTCCACGGCACCGTCTGGAAGCGTTACAGCTCCAGTGGTCAGCATATCCTGCACACCTGGACGCATCCACAGTGGCATCACGTGCGTAATGCTACTGCCGCCATATACTCTGTAATAGACGTCGACATAGGGGTTACCGGCTACGGTGACTTTATTGTAGAAGAACTGCATCTTGACATCTGTTGCTCTTGAGAACAGATTTACGACCTTGTACACTACGTTGTTATCCTGATACTCGCGGGGCGAAACCCACAAAAGTACCAGGCCACTCGACTTATCATAGACTCTACTGGTAAAGACGAATGAGACGCCTGCCGCATATGCGGTTTCATCAGGGATGCGACAAAGTTTGAATATGGCATCTCCTTCTACGGTATATCCTTTATACATCTCGCTGTATGGCTGGACACTGTTAGAGCCAAGAGTTCCGACTCCGTTAGCTGCTCCCTTTTGGCTTGACGGAATATACTGCGTGAGGTCCGGCTTTTCCGAAAGGTCGTCGTATGAACCGGTGAAGGCGACCGTCTTCAGGTCAGCAAACCACTTGGCTATCTTGCCAAAGATCGCGGAGAGCTTTTCTCCCGTCGTAAGGTTCGTACGGGACGAAGCCTGCGAGAACGTCGCCGTATGGTTCGACGCATCAGTTACGTCCTCCCCGCCCACCTTGAGCGTCTGCGCGTCAAGCGAGTCCGCAACGCGCTCGCCGAGGTTGCTTGCGGAAAGCGCAGCCTTCAGCGCGTCTATCTCCGCCGCCATCACGCACAGTGCGTGCGCCAAGGTCTCCGGTACGTCACCCTTGAGGCGGTCCCGGATTTCCTTTTCCATCAGCTTAGAGAGCTGTTCGCCAAGTATGGCGTCACCGTTGTAGTCCTGCGGTGTTATAGGCATATTCAAAACCTCACCTTATACTTGCTCTGGAGCACGGCACGAAAACCGTACCGGTCACGCAGCGCAAAGCAATCCTTCTTGTCATTCCACTGCAAATACCGCCTGAACGATGTCAGCACTTCGCGCCTGAATCGCTCGGCGACATTCCGCATATCCTTTGTCCTTAAAATCCCGACGTATGTATTCATAGACGAAAGCAATCGCGCAGTTTTCCATTGCACGTTCCGAGTATGCTTCCATTCATTGATTTTCGCAAACGCCCGGTACACAGTTCCGTTGTCGGCATACTCGCGACCGAACTTCACCCGGCTTCCGAGTATATGCACGCCCTTCGTGTAGTGCTGGCAGTAAAACTTCCGTTCATTCAGTTGTACCTTCAGAGCCGAAAGCCTTGAGCGAATCTCCGGCATCATCGAGAGGAATTTCGCCTTGTCGGTAGTCACGATGTAGATGTCGTCAACGAAGACAACGACACGCAGGAAGCCGAAAGTATCCAGCCATTTCACGACATTGTTGATGTAGTGACCCATGGCATTTTGCCAGCAAAGAAATCCTATCGCGCCGCCAGTACCTACAGGCTTATTGAACAGGCTCTTTTCCGGAGCAATCGCGGACCAGTTCGAGCGCGGCACGTACACCTTGCAGTTCCTCGCTGGATCGGCACGCATGCAGGTTGTCATCATGTACATGATGTCAGCCTCGTCATCTCCGATGTAGTAACGGTCGATAATGTCCAACTGCTGTGCAAGCGCGATCTCGACATCCGCGTTCGGGAAATAGCCCTTTAGGTCCATGTGGACTATCCAGGCGTCACGCGTGTAGTTGCGGGTCATCTCGCGCACATCCTCGCGGAAGCGAGCGATGCAGGCGTGAAGGCCCTTGCCCTTGCGGTTGTTGTAGGTACGGTCCGAAAGCTCGTCCTCGTATATCGGGCGCAACTTGCGGTCCAGGTAGTGATGTACGATACGCACGTACATCGCCGTGGCGAAAATCTCCCTCGCCTTGGGGCTAAAAACGACGAAGGCATAGTTCGGTGTAGTATCGAGCATACGTCCGTTCAGGTCATTGCACAGACGGACGAGTGACTTTTCGAAGTCCATCTCGAACAGCACCGCATCTCGCGAGCGGCGCTTGTTGCTACGGGCAACAAAATAAGTCTCTAGCAATTCATCCAGCAATACCATACTATCCACCGAACGGCCTGCATTAGTCAAGTTCGCGACCGACAACGCCCGATTGTTGTTGTTCAGGTTGTTGTTGCCGTTGAAATTCCCGTTGTTGTTCAAATTCCAGCCATTGG